>JACCEC010732949.1_pt1 | contig 13421 bp, 10 predicted proteins | sample 7450121 | NCBI WGS metagenome assembly JACCEC01 (sample SAMN15323455, study PRJNA562643) | freshwater metagenome | isolation source: river surface water | place: USA:Blue River Watershed | collected 2017-08-18 | reverse complement strand
CTTCGCAAGCATTCGTTCGCTTAATTGCATGAGCCACAAAAGCGGCAGCACCACAATCAAAAAGACAAAGGTATACGCTGAGCCGATTTCAATACGCATCGAGGCATAGCTGTCAGCAAGGCCCACTGGTAGCGTTCGAGTGAGCGGGGTGTGTAGCATCCAGGTGAGATTGAACTCACCGATTGAAAGTGTAAATACCATCAGTGCCCCGCTGAGGACCGCGGGAAGCACCGCAGGGATCAAGACCCCTAAGAATCGCTGTTTGAAGCTTGCCCCAAGTGTTGACGCGGCTTCTTCCATCGTTCGCAGTTCGGGCCGCCGAAATGCTGCCGTGAGTACTCTCACCATAAATGGCATGGTGAAGATCACATGACCTGCCAGGATGAACGCAGCGTGCTGTCTAAAACCGCGAAACTCCCCGTAGACCAGAATGAGGGCGAGGGCTGTTGCAAGCCCGGGTACCGCAACAGGAAGCGTTATCAGTTCTTCAAACCATAGCGCCCAGGTTCGCTTGGAGCGCGCCAACGCATAAGCGCAGGGCAGGCCGATCAGAATCGTACAAATCACAGCGGCGCTTGCAATGCCAATTGAGGCAACTACGGTTGATCTATAGCCGCGCCACACTTCAAGCAGCCACTGCAGGGTGAATCCACCGCGACAGCCAAGCGCGTAATTCTGCATGAAGCCAGCCGATACCGATAGCAGTACCGGCCCAAGCATAAACACGCCAACGAGCAGGCAAAGCGCAGCCAAATAAGGGTTGGTACGCATGGCCGATCAGATGCCTAGTGCGAGGCTGCCTGCGCGGCGCCGGGCCAGGGCAAGTGCAGCCCAGGTAACAAGGCCCAGACTGATCGATAGCGATGCAGCGACCGCGAAGTTCGCATAATTGGTGAATTCGCTATAAATCGTGATCGGCAGTACTTCGAATTTGCTTGCTAGTGTGAAGGCTGTTCCGAATGCGCCCATCGCGGTTGCAAAGATGATCGCACCGCAAGCCAGTGTGGTCGGCGCCAGTTCAGGAATCCAGATGTCACGAATAATCTGCCAGCGGTTGGCGCCGAGTATTCGGGCCGATTCTTCGAGCGAGCGGTCGATGCTTTGTGCGGCGGCAGCATAGGCACTGATGGCCCGGGGTAGTGAGAAGTAAACATATGCAAGAAAAAGCCCAATGAATTGATAGGCAAATGTCCAACGCCCTAATCCCAAGCTGTCGCTAAGGCTCGGGATCAGACCTTGTCGACCGCCTAGCAAGATCACAAAAAAACCGATAATTACGCCTGGAAATGACAAAGGCATCGTCAGTGTCGAAAGGAACATGGCGCGCCCAACAAACTTGTGGCGTGCTAGAAAAACACCGACCGCGCCGCCAAGTGCGAGGCTAATCGCCGTTACCGCAAGCGATAAGGCCACAGTATTAAAGAGGCTTAGCAAATAGTTTGTATTAGTCAGAACGCTGAAATAAGTGTCCCAGGCTTTTTCGGCTGGCAGCGCGAAAAGTCGCGCCATCGGGAGCAGCCAAAAGGCAAAAAACACGACAATGGCCGGCACAGCACAAAACTGTTGCCACCGGCTCGTCGTGTAAAAAACCATCGCGGTCGCGATTCTTCAGTGTAAGTGCATCACCAACTGAGCGATTTAACGCACTTCCATCTAACGTACTTCCTTTAAGTAGCGTTCAGAAAAGGCTTTTTGTACTTCCGCCATTTTCCCGTAATCGACGGTCCTTGCGCGGGCGTATTCGCTCGCTGGCAGGAAACGCGACTGAACCTCTTTAGGAATCGCAGCGGCGCGCACTGGCCGAAGGTAGGCATTAGCCCAAATCGCTTGGCCTTCGTCTGAAAGCACAAAATCAAGTACTTTTTTGCCGTTTTCTGCCTGCGGGCCTTTGTTGACAAGACTCATCACATAGGGGACGACAACACTGCCCTCGGCTGGGATGACGAACTCGACATTTGCCTTATCTTTGTACTTGGCGCGATAAGCGTTGAAGTCATAATCAAGCAAGATTGCAATCTCACCGGAGAGCACGCGAGCGTAAGACGTTTGCTTGGGTACGATCGGCTCATTTTTCATGAGGTTTTTGAAGTAATCAATCGCCGGGCCGAAGTTATCAAGACTTCCGCCTCTGGCCTGATTAATGGCAACCGCGCCGACATAGCCCACGAAGGCCGATGCTGGATCGAGGTAGCCAATCAAACCCTTGTATTCGGGTTTGAGCAAATCACTCCACGATCTTGGAATCGGCTTTCCCTTAAGCGCATCGACATTCACCATGAAACCGAGCGTTCCAGAATGGATAGTGAACCAATAACCGTCGGGGTCTTTTAGGCCGTTGGGTACATCGTTCCACTGAGCAGGCTTATAACTTGTTACCACACCTTCCTTGCGTGCCTGGATACCAAAGGTCACACCCAAGTAGGTCACATCGGCCACCGGATTTGCCTTTTCGGCAACGAGCTGGGCCAGCGATTGACCTGAGTTTTTATTATCTGGGGGAACGGTGATCCCGGTCTTCGCCTTAATGGCCTTAAGTTGCGAGGCCCAATCGGCCCATTCGGGTGGACAGTTATAACAAATGGCGCTTTGTGCGATCGCCGAAGTGCTTGCAAATCCTAGCGTTGACAGTGCGGCAAGCGGCAATAAGATCGCACGAAGATATGATTTTAGTAAATAGAACAACATAGGACTTCCCTGATGGTGGCGGTTGGATTTGAGCAATACCGCCGCCATCATCGACACTTTCAGTGAAATACTGATGACGTCGTCTCAGCGACAGTCCTCTCGTCCGATCGACATTCGGTCGTCATTAAGACCCTTTATACTGTAGGGGAAAAAAACTTCATCATGCCCTCGAGTTTTTAGTTTCGAGCGCATCTCATCTTTCTTTTTGCCGAGTCCGATCATGAGTGAACCTGAAGCTATTGCCCCAAGTCATCGCGATCCACTGCCCAAAATCTGGGACGAGAACAGCAAAATCGGCGACATGCTGCGTGGTCGGCGCGGCTTGATTGTGGGCGTTGCCAACGAGCACAGCATTGCCTTTGGCTGTGCTGCCAAGTTGCGTGGCTTTGGCGCTGAAGTCGCATTAACCTACTTAAATGCTAAGGCAAAGCCTTATGTTGAGCCGCTTGCCAAACAGATCGGCGCTTCGATGCTACTTCCTCTCGATGTGGCTGAGGAATCGGCGGTGGCGAGCATGTTTGAGCAGATCAAGGCTCAGTGGGGTTATCTTGATTTCATTATTCATTCAATAGCGTTTGCACCAAAAGACGATTTGCACGGCCGAATTGTTGACTGCTCGCGCGAAGGTTTCTTGCAGGCGATGCAAATCTCCTGCCATTCCTTTGTCGAACTTGCCCATCACGCCGAGCCGCTGATGAGGCCGGGTGGTGCACTTGTTACGATGAGTTATTACGGTGCCGATAAGGTCGTTCAGAACTACAACATGATGGGCCCCGTGAAGGCTGCACTTGAGTCAACGGTTCGCTACATGGCGCATGAACTGGGTCAATCCAAGATCAGGGTCTACGCCGTCTCGCCGGGCCCGCTCAAGACAAGAGCGGCGAGCGGTATCGATCATTTTGATGAACTCGTCCGCATGGCAGTTGAAAGAACCCCTGAGCATCGTTTGGTCGATATCGCTGAGGTAGGGCGTGTGGTGGCCTTTTTGGTTGGCGGCGCGGCCTCTGGTATGACGGGGGATGTGATCTATGTGGATGCTGGCCTACATCATATGGCCTAGTACCTTAACCACGCTCAGAGCATCCATGAATAAAACGTTATAGGAAGTCTCGCAATGAGTAATATTTTCGACCATCTTGCTGCCGATCCATCGAGTTTTGCAAGGCAACTGAATGATGTGTTCGATTTGTGGCGCCGCTCGATGCAAGACAGCGAATCCGAGCTAAAGGCAGGCGTGGGTAGCAGCGATATACTGAATACAGCAGCCAGCCGAAACGCACAACGGATCCGTGATGTTCACGGTAAACGCAGTGCTGAACTGATGAAAAACAGCGAGGCGCTTGCAAGCGCTATGAATCTTGCCCAGCAACAGGGGTCGCTTTGGGCTGACTGGGGAAAATACCTGCTTGATGCCACAGAACGGGCCTGCCTCACGATGGATACCCTGCGCAAACGCGGTGATATCTTTCTAGAACATGAAGCGAAGGGTTGCCCCCCTGTGCTTGCTTATGATTATGAGATCGTCATGGACGGTCGTGATCAAAAGTATCCATCAAATTACCAGCTCCTTAAAATTCTGCCTCCTGAAGGCATTACGATCGACAACAGCCGTCGGCCTTATATTGTTATCGATCCTCGTGCTGGCCACGGACCAGGTATTGGTGGCTTTAAGACCGACTCTCAAGTGGGTGTGGCCCTTCGCGAACATCACCCTGTGTATTTTGTCGCCTTTCGTCGCGATCCCGAGCCCGGACAGTTTCTCTCATACGTGACTCGGACCGAGGCAGCTTTTGTACGCGAGGTTATGCGTCTACACCCCGATGCACCAAAGCCTGTCGTCACTGGTAACTGTCAGGGTGGTTGGGCGACGCTATTGCTTGCCGCGAGCAATACCGACCTTACGGGCCCGATCGTGATCAATGGCGCCCCGGTCACGCCCTGGGCAGGCAAGGTTGGCGAAAATCCGATGCGTTACAACGCAGGCGTGCTCGGTGGTACATGGATTCCGATGATGCTCTCAGACCTTGGTGGTGGAAAGTTCGACGGTGCGCATTTAGTACAAAATTTCGAACTATTGAATCCAGCCCGTACGCTTTTTAGAAAATATACTGATCTTTATCGTGACATTGATAAGGGCGATGAGGCCTTTCTGGAATTTGAAACCTGGTGGGGCGGATTTTTCCTACTCAACGAGGCTGAAATTCGCTGGATTGTTGAGCAGCTTTTCGTTGGTAATCGCCTGACCAAGAATGAAGCGCGCCTCGAACCGGGTCGCCCGGTTGATCTAAAGGCCATCAGGGCGCCCATCATCGTTTTTGCAAGCCATGGCGACAATATCACTCCGCCACAACAAGCACTCAACTGGATTGTCGATACTTATGCCGACGTTGGAGAAATTCGCATCCGTGGGCAGCGCATCATTTACATGGTGCACGAGCAGGTCGGCCATCTCGGTATTTTCGTGTCATCGCAAATCGCTAATAAAGAGCATAGCGAGGTCGCTTCAACCCTTGAGACGATTGAAGCCCTGGCACCTGGGCTGTATGAGATGCAGATCGAAGATATCAAAGAAGTCGACGGCAAAAAGCGTTTCACCGTGAGTTTTTCCGAGCGTACCATGGACGACATACGTGCCCTTGATGATGGGGTTGCTGATGAGCGGCCCTTTGCCGCGGTGGCCCGTACGTCTGAAGTTCAGGCTCAAATGTATGACGCACTGCTTCGTCCATGGGTCAAGGCAGGTGTTACGCATACCTCGGCTGAGCTTTCCCGCGCAGCACACCCCCAACGACTCAGTCGTGCCATGCTCTCGACCAAAAACCCGCTGATGGCACCCGTAGCAGCAGCCGCAAGTCGGGTGAAGGAAAACCGTCATAAGGCAGCTGAGGACAATCCCTTTGTGGCCGCAGAGTCGCTTTGGGTTCAGGCAACTGAACAAATGATTGATTTTTATCGCGATACCCGCGACATGGGTTATGAGCTTGCGTTTTATGGTTTTTGGTCCACACCCTGGGGTAGAGCTTTTGGCAAAACCCATGAGTCGCGTCGAACCCTGAAAACCGGCGATGAAGTAAGAGGCCTTCCTGAGGTAGCGAAAGCGCTTGAGGCGATCGAGCAAGGTGGCTTTGCCGAAGCCGTGATTCGTATGCTTGTTTTGCTGGCGGACAATCGTGGTCAGGTTCGCCGTGACCGCCTTGAGCGATCAAGCCAGGTGCTAACCATGGATGAGCCCTTTAAGTCGCTTGGTGCAGAGCGCCGTGCCATGATCATCCACCAGCAAACCATCATCGCAAGTTTTGAGCCTGAGCTTGCCATTGAAACGCTCGCAGGCTTGATCCATGAGCCCGCCGAGCGCGAACTCGCAGTGCAATTGGTGCAATACATTCCAGGTTCGGTCGATGAGATGTCAGCTGATACGATCCATTTGTTAAAACGATTTAGGCAAGTGCTCGATCTTGATACCAACATTGAAAATGTTCTAGAAAATCCACTTCATGCAAGCCCCCGTCGCCATACCGATATGTATCGCGCGCTGATAAGCGAGGATCATCACGAAAGCGAGGCTCTTGAAGCAGCGATCCCAAAGGCGCCACGTGCGACTAGCGCTCGAAAGCCTGCCAAAGGCAAAAGTACCAGGAGGGTTTGATGCGCCTGATGAACCGCACCTTTGCAGAGCTTGAGCCTGGCGAATCGGCTGAGATCAAGCGCCTCATCACAACCGATGATCTGTTTGCTTTTGCGGCGTGTTCTGGAAATTATAATCCCTTGCATCTGAGCGATGCCAAATGGTCCGAACCACAGGAGCTTGCGTCGTCTTCGAATACCCAACAGCGGGTTGCGCCAGGCCTATTCGTTGCTTCCTTGATTTCAGCGGTCCTGGGCACCCAGCTTCCAGGTGCAGGTACGCTTTACAGGCGCCAACATCTAGAGTTTCACGAGCGGGCCCATGCTGGTGAAGAACTTATCTGTCGGGTGAAGGTCATCGAAAAGCAGGCCGATGGGTTGGTGCTCTTGCAAACCACGGTGCATCGACTTGTCGATGAGGCCTTGATTGTGAGCGGCGAAGCGCTTGTTAGCGCACCCTCAACACATATTGAGGCCAATATTGCCTTGCCAGGACTCGTCGTGCAAAGGCACCGGCACTTTGAGCACTTGCTTGAAAAGGTTAGGCCCCTGCAGCCTTTGCCGATGGCAGTCGTTTGTCCGACCGAGACAAATGCCTTGGCTGGTGCATTGCTAGCTGCCCGCGAGTCGGTGATTGTGCCGATTCTGATTGGCAGGGCAGATGCCATCAGGCGAGCTGCTGAGCAATTGCAAGAGGATCTCTCAGGCTTTGAGATGATTGATGTGCAGGGTAGTGACGATGCGGTCGCTGCCAAAGCCTGTGCGATTGTTCGCGAGGGAAGAGCAGCAGCCGTGATGAAGGGGCATTTGCATACTGATGATTTGCTTCGGCCCATGCTTGATAAAACCCATGGTCTACGGGGAGGGCGTCGATTCACCCATGTGTTTGTGATGGATGTTCCGGGTATGCCTGAGCCTTTGATTGTGACCGATGCCGCAATCAATATTGCACCCGATCTTGCAACAAAAGTTGATATTTGTCAGAACGCTATTGATCTTGCAAGATCGATCGGCATGGAGCCACGTGTTGGGGTGTTAAGCGCGGTTGAAACGGTCAATCCGGCTATTCAATCGTCTATCGATGCTGCATTGTTATCGAAAATGGCTGATCGCGGTCAGATTCGTGGCGGTCTGGTCGAAGGCCCTCTTGCCATGGATAATGCTGTGGATCTTGGCGCAGCGCGAACAAAAGGACTAAAAGGCGGTGTGGCGGGGCAGGCCAATATTTTGCTGGTCCCAGGTCTTGATGCAGGCAATATGCTCGCAAAGCAACTGGCCTATATCAGCCACGCCGAAGGCGCTGGTGTTGTCTTGGGTGCAAAAGTTCCTGTGATTTTGAATTCGCGTTCTGATAGTGCGATGTCTAGGCTTGCATCGTGTGCGGTTGCCGCGCTTCACCATGCATCACATCAGCAAAGTACATGAGCACGCTCGACACAGATTTTGATCTTGGCGCTGATGCAGTGCTCACGCTCAATGCGGGTTCGAGTTCGCTAAAGTTTGCCCTCTTTTGTGATGGCAATGACAAGCCACTGTATAACGGTCTTGTCGATCGCATTGGCCCTGATGCACACATTCGAATCCACGATCATCAAGGCCGGGATGTGCCAGCGGTACAAGGCGGACTTGAAAGTCATGAGGACGCCTTCCAAAGGATTATTGAGGTGCTTGGCTTGAATCGCGATACGAGGCAGCTTAGCGCCGTAGGCCATCGCGTGGTCCATGGTGGTCAGCACTATGCAATGCCGACCTTGATCCATGCGCAAGTGCTTGCCGATTTAGCCAAGCTCATTCCTTTCGCGCCACTCCACCAACCGCACAATCTTCGCGGCATTGCTTTAGCAAGTGAAGCTTTTCCAGGCGTTGCCCAAGTTGCGTGTTTTGATACCGCATTTCACCGCAGCCATCCCTGGGTCAACGACACGTTTGCGCTGCCACGTGCGCTCTACGACGAAGGTGTTCGTCGCTATGGATTCCACGGCCTGAGCTATGAGTTTGTGCTTGCTGCTTTTCAGCAGCGCTTTCCTGCAAGTGCACAAGGCAAGCTTGTTATTGCTCACCTAGGCAATGGTGCTTCGATGTGTGCTATTTCCGAAGGCCGCTCGGTGGCCTCAACGATGGGGTTCTCAGCGCTTGATGGCCTTCCAATGGGAACGCGTTGTGGTCAGTTAGACCCTGGCGTTTTGCTTTATTTAATGGATCAGAAATCAATGACTGCGTCGGAAATTTCAGATCTTTTATATAAGCACTCAGGCTTGCTCGGACTCTCTGGTCTCTCAAACGATATGCGCACCTTGCAAGCCTCTCCGGATCAAGCCGCAGCCGAGGCCATTGACTATTTTGTTTTCCGCTGCCAACGCGAACTTGGTGCCATGGCAGCAGCCCTAGGCGGTTTGGATGCTTTGGTTTTTTGCGGTGGTATTGGTGAAAACTCGACTGCGATCCGAGCGAGGATTTGCTCGCGCTTAGCCTGGATGGGTGTTGAAATTGATGCCGCAGCCAATGAGCACGGCGAGAGCGTGATTTCATCCACTAGTTCCCGAGCGCTGGTGCTTGTGATACCGACCAATGAGGAGTTGGTGATTGCAAGTGCTGCGCGTTCACTCTCCCAAGGCCTTGTTTCATGAGGATATGGCAATGAAAGGTGCGCTAAGCGCTCAAAGCGCAGCAGCGATGATTCCCGATGGTGCGCGTTTGATGATTGGTGGTTTTATGGCGGTCGGTACGCCAGAGCGTTTAATTGACGCTCTGGTTGAACGCGGTGCTAAGGGTTTAACGGTCATTGCCAACGACACGGCAATGCCTGGCAAAGGTATCGGTAAGTTGATTGATGCAGGTGCTGTATCTAAGGTCATTGCTTCTCATATCGGTCTAAACCCTGTCACGCAGAAAAAAATGATTGCCGGCGAGATTGCAGTAGAACTCGTACCCCAAGGCAGCTTGATTGAGCGGATTCGCGCAGGTGGCATGGGTCTTGGCGGGGTGCTTACGCCAACTGGCTTAGGCACTGAGGTTGAAGTTGGCAAGCAAATCATCGAAGTTGAGGGTAAATCCTTTTTACTCGAAACACCCTTGCGCGCCGACTTTGCGCTTGTCGGTGCATGGCAGGCTGACCATGTAGGCAATTTGAGTTATTTGCTCACGGCGCACAATTTCAACCCGATTGTTGCACTGGCGGCCGACGTGGTCATTGCCGAGCCTGAAAGCATTGTCCCGGTTGGCGTTATTCCACCCGATTCAGTCAAGACGCCCGGGGTCTTGGTCGATCACCTGCTGGTTCGTGCACCGAAGCCCGCACAGGCTTGAGTCATCATGCAGGAAAAGCGTGTTGAAGGAAATCAGATGGACGCAAAAACCTTAATTGCCCGGCGTGTTGCCCAGGAGATTCGCCCCGGCATGCTCGTTAATCTTGGCATCGGGCTGCCATCCCTGGTGGCAGGCTTTGTGCCTGCCCAAGCTGGAGTGTTTTTCCAAGCTGAAAACGGCGTCATCGGCCTTGGTGCCAGACCACCCGAAGGCATGGAAGATCCGCACCTCACCGATGCAGGCGGGGGCTTTGTGACCGCCGTGCCAGGCGCAGCGAGCATCGATAGCGCGATGAGCTTTGGACTCATCCGCGGTGGCCACCTCGATATGACCGTACTCGGTGGTTTACAAGTCGACGAGCTTGGCCATCTTGCAAACTGGAAGGTGCCAGGGAAAATGGTTCCGGGCATGGGTGGCGCAATGGATCTTGTGACCGGTGCAGCCAAAGTTATCGTGGCGATGCAACATGTTGCCAAGGGTGAGTCAAAAATTGTCAAACGATGCAGCCTGCCACTGACGGCGTTGAGACGCGTCGATTTGATTGTTACAGATCTTGCAGTGATCGAGCCGACGGATGAAGGCTTAGTGCTTCGCGAGACCGCCCCCGGTGTAAGTGTGCAAGAGGTCAAGCAAGCGAGTCTGGCTCACTTGATTATTCCAGAAAACGTATCGATTATGCAGTTTCAGTGAATCTTAAAAAATCCATTCCTCATCATGATGCAAAGCTTCGAAGCACAGGATGGCGCCCGCTTAGTTTTTGACGACGAAGGCGAAGGCTATCCATTACTTGGACTGGCTGGACTCACGCGTGATGCGCGCGATTTTGATTATCTTGCACCTCATCTGCCCAAGCAGATGCGCTTTATTCGTCTTGATGCCCGCGGACGAGGACGCTCACAGTGGACGGGTGCTGCAAGCTATACCTTGGCCCAAGAGGCTGACGATGTGTTGAGGCTGCTCGATGTTTTGGATCTTCCGCAGGTTGCCATCATCGGTTCTTCGCGAGGAGGGTTGCTTGGGATGTTCTTGGCTGCGACCCATCCGGACAGGGTCAAAGGGCTTTGCTTTATTGATGTCGGTCCTCAACTCAACCCCGAAGGTATGAAGCGGATTGCCCAATATGTTGGTGTCAAGCCTGATCTATTAACGCTTGAAGAAATTGCGCTGCGCATGCCCAACGTGAAGCCTGGCTTTGAGCAGGTCAGTGCCTCGCGCTGGTCTGAGGAGGCGCAGCGCCATTATGTGCAGTGCGATGATCACGTCTGCCTTCCCTACGATCCGGAAATTAGAACAGCGCTGCTGGCAGCGCTTGAAGCGCCTCCCGTTGATCTATGGCCACTTTTTGATGCTTGTAAGGGGTTGCCGCTTGCAGTGATTCGCGCGCAACATTCTGATGTGCTTGCGAGGGAAACTGTACTTGAAATGCAAAGACGGGTTCCTGAGCTTTGCATCGCAGAAATTCCGAAGCGAGGGCACGTCCCATTTTTAGATGAACCCGAATCGCTTGATTGTATTCACACCTGGATCGATAAGCTTTGCTAGCTGCCTACATTACGCACGCCGATTGCCTAAAACACGAAATGGGTGACGATCACCCAGAATGCCCTGCGAGAATTGCTTCAATAAACGATATGCTTTTGGCGCAAGGCTTGCTTGATGTCATGCAATCCTTTGATGCGCCGCTCGTCAGTATGGAAGCACTTAGACGGGTGCATAGTGAAGCGCATTTGAATCGGATGTTTTCGCTTGCGCCCAGCGAGGGCTATCAACGAATCGACCCCGACACCTTGATGAACGCACACAGCTTGCAGGCTGCGCGCCGCGCCGCAGGCGCAACGGTGCTGGCCACCGATCTGGTGATGCAAGGCCAGCATCGTATTGTATTTTGTAATGTTCGGCCGCCTGGTCACCACGCCACGATTGATGAAGCCATGGGCTTTTGTTTTTTCAATAATATCGCGGTAGGTATTCGTCATGCCCTGGAGCATTATCAGATTCAGCGCGTCGCATTGATTGACTTCGATGTTCACCATGGCAATGGCAGTGAGTCTGTTTTTTATCATGATTCACGAGTTTTAATGTGTTCCACTTATCAGACCGATCTATTTCCCTTTCATGTCGAAACCGAGAAAAGCCCTTATCGCGTCAATATTGGTTTGCCTGCGCGATCTCGAGGCGATGTCTTCCAAGAGGCTGTCCAAAGCCACTGGCTTGAGGCACTCGATCGATTCAAACCCGAGCTGATGTATATCTCTGCAGGCTTTGATGGTCATCAGTGGGATGACATGGGCGGCCTCGGCTTGCTTGAGAAGGACTTTGCATGGGTCACCAAACAAATGATGCAAGTTGCCGATAAGCATGCTCAGGGGCGGGTGATCTCATGCCTTGAAGGGGGCTACGAGCTTGATGCATTGGCGCGCAGCGCGAGCAGCCACGTGAAGGCTTTACTTGGCCTTGACGGCTAATGTGATGCACGGGCAAAGCGCTTTTTGAGCCATGATGCTGTCATCGAATTAGCGTAAAAGCCTGTCATGGATAAGCACGCACTTGACCGACTCTTCAATCCTCAGGCGATCGCTTTGCTTTGCGATACGGAGCATGTGGATACCTGGTTAAAGCCATTTCACGACGGACTTATTGCTAGCGGCTTTGCTGGTTCGATGCAGGTTTCAATCATCGGTGCTAAGCAGCCGACAATCGATACGAATGTTGCTCCGGTGCTTCCAGTCGTCGACTCGTCGCTTGAAGCGGTCGACTTGGCGATTGCAAAGTTTGACGCCAAAACGTCCCAAGCAGTTTTTGAGCGTCTTGAGCAAATGCGATGCCGTGCGCTGGTCATGCTTGGTCAGGCCATGGATCAGCGCAGCGCACAAAAGATCCATCATGAGGCGCATGCTCGGGGTATTAAGCTGCTTGGGCCCAATAGCCTTGGCATGCAAAGACCCTCGCTCGGACTGAATGCGTCGATGCTCGGTGCCATGGCCCATCCAGGCTCGATTGCTTTTGTTGCGCAATCGGGTTCGCTTGCAAGTGCCGTGCTTGACTGGGCTCAACAGGGGAGGCTCGGCTTTTCGCTGGTCGCATGCCTTGGGTCTTACCCTGGTGTCACGCTTGAAGCCATCCTTGATTTTCTTGCCAACGATCCAAAAACGAAATCAGTCGTTGTGCATTTGGAAGGTATTCAAAGTGCTCGCGCGTTTATGTCGAGTCTGAGGGCTTTGGCAAGTACAAAGCCTGTCATCGTTCTTAAAGCGGGGCGCCAGCCTGATGCCATGCGCGCAGCACAAACGCATTGCCGCGCCATGGTTGGACGCGATGAGATCTTTGAAGTTGCGCTCCGACGTGCTGGTGCGGTTCGTGTGCATTCAATGACCGAGCTTTTCTCAGCGGCGCAGTGTCTGGCCAATCGCCCTCGAGCTAGGGGGAACCGTCTTGCGGTGCTCACCAACGGTGGCGGGGTGGGTGTACTTGCCGCTGACCGTATTGCATCTTGCAAACTTGAACTTGGTCGGCTGAGCGATCAACAAGCGCAAGCGCTCATGGAAAAGCTCGATCCTCATGCTAACTTAAGTGCCTTACTTGACTTGGGCGAGCAGGCAGGGGCAGGGCATTATCAGGCTGCACTCGAGGCGATTTCACAGCAACAAAGCATCGATGCCGTCTTAGTTATTTTTACACCCAAGCAGGGCATTGATCCGCGAGCTATTGCTTCGGCGGTGATCGAGCATGCCAAGCAAGCTCATAAGCTTTTGTTTTGTTGCTGGATGGGCGAACAATCGGTCAGCGAGGCGCGAGCTGATTTCGTG
>JACCEC011118090.1_pt1 | contig 13422 bp, 8 predicted proteins | sample 7450121 | NCBI WGS metagenome assembly JACCEC01 (sample SAMN15323455, study PRJNA562643) | freshwater metagenome | isolation source: river surface water | place: USA:Blue River Watershed | collected 2017-08-18 | reverse complement strand
CCGGGAAGATGGTTCCCAAGCGAGGAACGACCGAGTTTGCAGTGGTTGTTGTATAAGACCAAGGCGTGATATTCAAGTTCACATTGTTTTGCGTTGCGCTCAGGATATCGAAAATGTAGTTCGTTGCGTTCCCTTTGTACTGCGCCTTGAAGCTCGTGCAGACGTTGTTGTAGACACCCGTGTAGTTGCTGTAGTAATGGTCGCACGTAGTTCCAACAAAGTGATTGAAGCACATCTTGGCGCTGCTGTTCATCGGGCCGCTGATGTTGTGCACCGCGATGTAGTAGGTTTGTCCAACGAGAAGATCGTCTGTGATCAACACCTGGTTACCCGTTGCGGCTGTTGAAGCGGTATACACTTCATGTTCTGTTTCCATCAATTCGAAACAACCGCTGTTGTAGCTGTATAGTCGAATTTCGTTGTCACCGAAAGCAGCAGAAAGTCCAGCGCGCAAAGTGTTGTATTGCGCAGTAAGGCTGTACCAAAGGTCCAGACCGTTTCCATCGATGATGGGAGAGTTGATACCATTGTTTAGGTTGGCAGACTTGAGTGCGTTACCCGAGCAAGTTGGATAAAGCGCGGTGGTTACTGATGTTGCTGTAACACTACCCAAGGTCAAACCCTCATCCACTTGTCCATCGCAGTTGTCATCTAGTCCGTTGCAGGTTTCGGTTGAAGCGACATAAACCGCAGCGTCATTGTCATTACAGTCCGTATTGTCCGTTACATAACCAGCAGGTTGGTTGCAATTCGTTACAACCACTTGGGGATTTCCATAACCATCACCATCTGCATCTGCATAGAACGTTTGTTGTGGTGATACGGTGATATCAATAGAAGCCGTGCAGGTTTGTGGGCCTGCATTTACTGTGCACGAGTAGGATGTGTTCGAGGTTGGATTCACGATAATCGAAGCAGAAGTTGCCCCTGTGGACCAATTGATATTGCTTGTTGAAAGACCCAGAACTTGTCCAGTAGCACCTGTCACCAGATCTAGAGGCGTTCCCCCGGTGAGCGGATAATAGTGTGCCAATCCATTGGAAATGATGTTTGGTGATTGTGCATTGAGAGACAACACTTCACTACTTGACAGCGCTCGTGACCACATGGCCACATCCGCAATACTACCCACAAACTTGGATGCATATGGGTTGAAGGCTGAGGGCTTACCGATGGTCAAAGGACCGTCGATTGTATTGTATTGCCATCCACCCCAATTGTGACCGCAGAAGGGTGTATTGTTCTGACCTTGGCTCACCAAAATACCATCCACATATACTTTGATCGAAGAGAAAGCAAAGTTGTTGTTTTCTCCCATCACATAGGTAATGGTATGCCATTGGTTATCAAAAACGGTTTTTCCAATGTTTACGCTGTGGGAGTTTGAGAAGAAGGAAACACCTTTGGTTATGGAATCGCAATAACCAGAGCCCGCGCCGAACCACATGTCAAGGTTCATTCCCAATTCAACCAAACCGGTTCCATTTCCAGCTGCGCCGCCATAATTCAACACCGACATGATGTTTTGGCTGGTTGTTTTGGCTTTGTAGGTTATTGTACGAGATGTTGAACCTGTAAGACCCGTGTTGGGGAATTGGATATAGCCTTGTCCATTGAAAGTACTTTCGCCAACGGCAAGAATATCATCCACATTTGAAGAGATGTTCAAAGTCAATTCTTCGCCAGAGCAAATGGAAGTAGAGTTGGAAGTTATCTCACAAGTCAACAAAGGAATAACAGAAAGATTCAATGCGACAATGGAGTCACAGCCCGAATTGGATGTAAAATTCTCTATGTACGTTCCTGCTGTTGTTAGGGTTTGCGTACCTAAAATGTAGGATTCACCTTCGATGATTGTTGCGCTGATGTCATTGGTCACCGTTGGATTGACATTTATATCAATCGATGCCGTGCAGGTTTGTGAACCGCTGGTTACCGCGCAGGAGTAAGTGGTGTTGGTGGTTGGGGTAACAGTGATGGTGTTGGTAGTTGCGCCTGTGGACCAAACATAGGACACCAATTCAGATTCTGAAACATAGCGAATTGGTCTAACCTGAAGAACTGCATCTTTGCCGGTATTGTACCAGCCGTTACAACAAACCAAAGTATCTTGAAATCCCTGAAAGTATGCATAGTCAGGTAATGGCCAGGGTACGGGCTGTTGAGTTGAAGTCCAGTAATTTTCATTGGCAACAAATCCACCAACGAAATTTCTCATTAAGTACAATTCATAAAGCTCAAGCCTACTTGGTAAAAACCAATCATCCTTTCCGCCAAAAACAAGATCCATACATAACTTGGCGGCAATATTTAGATCCGCACATTGCTCAACAATTGAAAGCGTATTGATTAAACCTGAACCTATTGCCTCGCCTCCTGCGTCGTTAAGAACTGTTCCATTGCAACCATATTGAGCCGGAATTAAATCATAAGGCAATGCTTCTAGATAACGCCAACCATCAGTCTCCTGACCTTTATCGAAATAGATTATACCACCTCCAGGACCTTGATCTCCAATAGCTACGCCTCCTAACAACTGAGTTGCTTCTGTATTTGAAACTGTCAAATCCACCGATTCACCCGAACACAATGTTGTAGTTGCAGCCGTTATATTACAAGTCAACAAAGGCTCCACCGCCAAAGTCAAGGTCACCGTTGAATCACAACCTGCGGCGGAAGTAAATACTTCTATATAGGTTCCTGCAGTGGTGAGAGTTTGTGTGCCAAGGGTGTATGATTCCCCTTCGATGATTGATGCGGAGATTGCTCTGGCCACCGCTGGATTGACGGTAATGTCAATTGAAGCCGTGCAGGTTTGGTTGCCTTGTGTTACAGTACAACTGTAGGTGGTGTTGCTGGTTGGGGAGACGGTGATGGTGTTGGTGGTTGCTCCGGTGTTCCAAGTAAAGGATTGAGCGGTGTATAGTTGTTGGATTTCGGAAGGAGACAGTAGTCTATTAAAAATTGAAATGTCATCCAATGAACCGCTTAAAAACTGAGGTGCTCCTGAGATACTTGCCCCAAAATTATATAAGCCATTAGTTGAATTAAACACCACATTATTTATGGTATTAATCAAGGCGCCGTTCACGAAAACTTTGATTGAATTAGCCTGATAGGCCAAGGTTAAATTCTTCCATTCATTTAATGGAATTACATACCCTACAGAAATTTCCGAATACCCTGTACCACTCCAAGGAACAAATTCAACGTTTCCTGAACCTTGAGATAATTCAGCGCCTGCTGGGCAATCCATAAGAAACTCCCAATTGGCATTATATGCATCAATGAAAGCGCCGTAACAATTATACGCGCTGAGATTAGCCCAAAAAGAAATGGTAAATTCATTCATATTGTTTCGATTGGCACTGATCCAATCATTGACTCCGTCAAAACTATAAGCTCTTCCTACATTCCCATACCGATCAGAAGTCAAAGTAGCTCCATTCACCGTTCCATTGTTCCCATTCCCACTCTCATCATTGGCGTTGCCATTGAAAGGATAATAGGCCACCAATCCCTGTTGCAAGTTGGCGGGCAATTGAGCGGGACTTCCAGCTCCTCCTGTTGCACTAATCGACAGATTCACCGATTCACCTGCGCACAAAGTAGTTGTGGGCGCTATGATATTACAAGTCAACTGCTGTTGCACCTGGCCCGTTTGATCTTGGTAAAGTTGTTGGATTTCTGAACTATTCAAAACGCGATTATAAATGGCTACATCATCCATTTTTCCGAGAAAGAACTTGTTCCAAGCCAAATGTCCACCTAGAAAGAAATTATAGGTACTCCCGGTCAAGATATGATTATCAATAGCCGTTCCCTCTAATACGCCGTTGACATAAACAGAAATAACATTATCCTCTCGTATGTATACCACATGAGACCAAGTACCATTTAATGCGTCAGAAACGGAGAATAAATCGTTTGACTCCATGTAACCAGAATCGTCAAAGCGCATCCAAAATTTATTCTGCCCCACCCCCACAGTGACCCAATCTGTCATTCCATTCTCAATATGTCGTTTCGTTCCAACAACATAATAATCTGAACTGACAATATTTCCAGCATTCAACCAAACCGAAATGCTAAAATTGGAAGGGTTTTCACCTAAACTAGGCAATGATCCGCAGTCAATATAATGTCCAAAATCAAAATCATAACTGGAACTAATGTTACCTTGTCTACCCGTCGCCAACGTCGCTCCATTCACCACACCATCGTTTCCATTTCCACTCTCATCATTGGCATTGCCATTGAAAGGATACCAGGCCACTAGACCATTGGAAGGAATTTGGGCATTTACGGCCATTGCCAAAACAAGCATCAACATAGACAAAACAAAACGCATAAACAATAATTTTCATCAAATTTCAACTCTACTATCAATTTAAACATCACGTTTTCATATCAAGTATTTTCAAGTTTTTGGAAAAGTATACAAAACTGATAATTGTATTTTTATGCAAAACGAATCTTGGCTACTTTCGCACTGTGCCAAAACCTCTCCACCATATCGATCCCATATTGATGCATTCCTTGAAGCTCAAACTTCAATCGGACATCGGCGTGGTGGTTCAAAATTTCTCGGATTGCAAACGTCTATCTGCCAAAATTCTCGAAATCAAAAAAGAGAGAATTTCAGCCTCTACCCTATACCGTCTCTACTTTTCAGATGATACCAACAATCATTTCTATCTTTCTACACTGGACTTGCTGGTAAGTATTGTCTATTACAATAAAAGTTGGAACCAATACTCCGAAGAATACCTGGAATCGCAAGCCAAACTGAGCTTTATGGGGATTCAATCCTTAAATGCTCAGAATCCCTCCTTACTCGAAAGATGTATCGAATTCAATTCTTGGAAACCACTTTGTCAATGGCTCGAAGACCTTTCATCGGATGAAAAATGTATGACGTCGCCATTACTACTTGACAACATCGGTTTTCATTTGCGCAATATTTTAGAGAAAAATCCGCAATGGGAAAAGAAATTTTATGAGAAAACGGCCCATATCCCATTTATCAAAACCTCATTTTTTGAAATAGGCACAGACCCTGATTTTGCGTTAAAAAATTCAGAATTGAGTTTTCAATATTATCGCAAAGTACTCAATCCCAAATCGCAGGTTTTCGAAAACGACTCACTCTACATTGACACTTTGGAATGCTTGTTCTTGTTCAAAAAGAAGCGCGCAAATGCAGGCAAATTTTATGAAAAGATCAAAGCGCAATATGCCCATATAAAAACACTGAAAAATCGAATTCACATTTTTAATTTGTCCAGAATGTGGATACTGGACTTGCACCATTTTCATCTTAAAAAAACGGCTTGGGCCCAATACAACTGGGATTTTCTTTTTGCCCGGATAGAAAAAATATTCCCGAAATTGGACCCGTTTGAAAAACGTGTTTTACGCTTTATGGTGCTCGATGCATGTTTGTACAACAAGGTGCCAAAAAACTACATTGAAACCTTACTTCAACTTTTGGACATTCAAGAATTACCCAAATACAATGAAACCAAATTGCGCTATTATTTGGAACAGATTGATCCCAATGGAACGCGCTGGCGCAAACAGTTTTCTCATTTCTGACTTGAACCGAACCAAAGTAACCGATAACGATTAACTTTGGGATATGAAACACGTGGTCGACTATCTAGCTTCTATTGATCCCGTATGGGCAGCTTTTTACGCTACCTGCTTTACATGGTTGGTAACCGCAGCTGGTGCGGCATTGGTATTTCTTTTCAAAACCTTGCACCGCAAATGGCTTGATGGGATGTTGGGCTTTACAGGTGGAGTAATGATTGCTGCAAGCTTCTGGTCTCTGCTCAATCCAGCTATTGAGATGAGCCCTGGTGAAGGATTTGTGAAAGCCATTCCCGCTGCTGTGGGATTCGCGGCTGGCGCCTTGTTCCTATTTGCTCTTGACAAATTGATGCCTCACTTGCATTTGAATTTTCCTGAAGAAAAAAAAGAAGGGGTGCAAACCAAACTTCAAGGAACCATTCTGTTGGTATTGGCCATTACGCTTCATAACATTCCGGAAGGACTTGCAGTGGGTGTTCTATTCGGTGGAGCTGCGGCAGGTGTGCCTGAAGCTACCATTGGAGGTGCAGTTGCCCTAGCATTGGGGATTGGGTTACAAAATTTTCCCGAAGGAATAGCTGTTTCCTTTCCTCTAAGAAGATTGGGATTGACTCGAAAAAAGAGTTTTTTCTATGGTCAACTTTCGGCCATTGTTGAACCCATTGCTGGTGTCATCGGCGCACTTGCAGTCATGCAAATGTTGCCCATTCTGCCCTATGCCCTTGCATTTGCCGCTGGTGCGATGATCTATGTAGTGGTTGAAGAAGTAATTCCCGAAACACAACAAGACAAGTACACGGACATCGCGACACTGGGCTTTATAGCCGGCTTCTTGGTGATGATGATGTTGGATGTTGGACTTGGTGCTTGATCCATGAAAAACCTTATCCTCGTTCGACATGCACAAGCCAAAGATGCGGTAGCCATTCAAAAAGATTTTGATCGTGGGTTATCCGATCGCGGAAATGCACAGGCTAAGCGCCAAGCACGTCAACTTGAACTTGGCGAGTTCAATACCATTTTTCATAGCGCCGCATTACGAACCACTGAAACTGCCGTGCACTTGCACAATGTGCATCCCCATGTAACGCTTCAAGCAAGAAGGGACATGTACAACGCCGATTTGAATCAGCTGATTGAAATATTGGAAGAAAGTTGGGAATTGGAAGCCTTGGTATTGGTGGGACATAATCCCGGTATCTCAGATTTGTTCTATCATTTGACAGGCGAGTGGGAACCTTTTGAAACCTGCACCTTTGCTCAACTGTCGTTTCCGAATAACATGGGAAAAGAAAATATGAGAGCCGCTGCACACATTGAACAAATCCAGCATCCAGAAATTTGAATATGAAAAAAGAACAGAACTATTGGTGGATTCTCCTTTTGTTGGTGGCAATTGGTGGATTGGTTTATGTGTTTAGAAAAATCTTACTCTACATGGTCCTCGCCGCTGTTGTTGGTTTTGTTGGCGATCCATTGGTAGATCAATTTGAGAAAATTAATTTCCGTCAATGGAAGATGCCCCGATGGGTGGGCGCAATCCTGACCCTGGGAATAATGCTTTGCTTGCTCACGGGAATCGTTGCCTTGTTTTATCCCTTGATACAATCTGAAATTTTCATGATTCAGCAAATTGATGTTGAACATATCGAGCAAAACCTTGCACTTCATTTTCCGCAACAAGTTCAATGGATGCGCGACAATGGTATACAATCCGATACGTATTTGCAGCTGCTCAAAGAAACGCAACAGCGCTTGAGTTTCTCTTATTTCTCTGCATACTTCACAGATGCTCTGAGTTGGATTTTTGCCGTGGTGGGTGGATTTATTTCAGTCTTATTCATGTCCTTCTTCTTTTTGAAAGATGAAGAATTGTTTTACAAAATCTTATTGTCCGTGACGCCGGATCAGCACGTGGACAAAATGAAGAATATTGTTATTCATACCAAAAAAACTTTATCCCGATATTTTGGTGGATTGGTTATCCAAATTATTTTAATGACTGTGATGATCGGTATAGGATTGAGTATTGCCCAAGTACCCAATGCTTGGTTGATCGCATTGTTTTCTGGTCTCATGAATGTTATTCCCTATTTGGGACCATTGATCTCGTTTGGCTTTGCCTTGCTTATTGGAATCTCTTCCTCTCTTTCCGTTCAGGCATCGGACAGCATGAGCGGCTTGGTGGTGGGCATAACCACCGTGTACTTGGTAGCGCAATGCATCGATGCTTTTTTGGTTCAGCCTTTGATTCTAGGAGGAAGCATTCGTGTTCATCCTTTGGAACTATTTATTGTGCTCATGGCCGCTGCAACTGTAGGTGGAATTCCCGCCATGGCGGTGGCTTTGCCCGTGTATACGATCTTACGCATCGCCGCTCGCGAATGGCTGATTGAATTCAAGTGGGTAAAACAATTGACCCAAAACATGTAATTTATTCGGGGCATAGGCCTCCCCTGCTTTATCTTTGTATCCCGTAATCCTATTTTCCATTACGGGCATGTCCAACAACACAAAATATATCTTTGTAACCGGCGGTGTTACATCATCTTTAGGCAAGGGAATCATCTCTGCCTCACTTGCAAAACTCTTACAGGCCAGAGGCTACAAGGTAACGATTCAAAAGCTCGATCCTTATATCAACATTGATCCAGGAACTTTAAATCCATACGAGCATGGAGAATGTTTTGTAACCGATGATGGCGCTGAAACCGATTTGGACTTGGGCCACTATGAGCGTTTCTTGAACGTTCCCACTTCACAAGCCAACAACATCACCACAGGTAGAATATACCAAAGCGTCATCGAGAAAGAAAGACGCGGTGAGTATTTGGGCAAGACCGTGCAGATTATTCCGCACATCACCGATGAAATCAAAAGGTGTATTCAAATTTTAGGGAACAAGAAAAAGTTCGACTTTGTCATCACAGAAATCGGTGGGACTGTTGGCGACATCGAAAGCTTGCCTTACATAGAAACTGTTCGACAATTGATGTGGGAAAAAGAGCAAGATTGCATCGTGATTCATTTAACATTGGTGCCTTATTTGAATGCAGCAGGTGAATTGAAAACGAAGCCGACACAACACAGTGTTAAGATGCTGTTGGAGAATGGCGTTCAGCCTGATATCTTGGTTTGTCGCACAGAGCATCCATTGGGAGAATCCGTGCGTTCTAAGATCGCCAAATTCTGCAACGTTACTACAGATGCCGTTATTGAGAGTATTGATGCACCTACCATTTACGATGTTCCGATTTTGATGCAAAACGAGAAATTGGACGAGGTGGTATTGAAAAAGTTGCACGTTAAGTCAACACAAAAACCCGATCTCGCCCAATGGAATCAATTTTTGAAGCGATACAAAGAACCCAAGCATGAGGTAAATGTTGGATTGGTTGGTAAGTATGTTGAATTAAAAGACGCTTACAAGTCGATTGCCGAAGCCTTTAACCACAGTGGAGCTGCCAATGAAACCAAGGTCAATGTGCATTGGATTCATTCAGAGGATTTGTTGCCCAAGAATGTTGCCTCAACACTCAAAGGATTGGATGGGATTTTGGTTGCACCAGGTTTTGGGTCGAGAGGAATTGACGGAAAGTTGGAAGCCATTAAATATGTTCGTGAAAACAACATCCCTTTCTTTGGAATTTGTTTGGGTATGCAAATGGCCACCATCGAATTTGCCAGAAACGTTTTGGGATGGAAAGATGCACATAGCACGGAGATGAAGGAAAACACCAAGTATCCTGTTATCGCGTTGATGGACGAACAAAAAACAGTCGTCAATAAAGGTGGAACGATGCGTTTGGGATCTTATACCTGTAAGTTGGACAAGAAATCAAAAGCTTACAAGGCTTATGGTACGGATATAATTGAAGAACGTCATCGTCATCGTTATGAATTCAACAATGCCTACAAAGCGGATTTTGAAAATGCAGGATTGAAATGCATGGGAATGAATCCAGATACTGGATTGGTAGAAGTTGTCGAAATTCCTTCTCACCCATTCTTTGTAGCTGCCCAATATCATCCGGAGTACAAGAGTACTGTGATGAATCCACATCCATTATTTGTCGCGTTTGTGAAAGCTGCGTTGGCTCACAAAAAAAGTGTGGTTGCGGCGCCTAAAAAAGTTGCAGTAAAAACCATCAAGAAAAAATAATATGGGATTTGCGAGTATAGCAGAATGCCTGGATTCATTGCCTGAAGATCGCCGAGCGATCATGGAGAAATTGATTCAGGTTTTTGACAAGAACCTTCCCAAAGGATTTGAGAAAACCATGTCCTTTGGTATGATTGGCTATGTCGTTCCGCATTCCACCTACCCTGCAGGATATCATTGCAAGCCAGAGGAGCCCCTTCCTTTCTTGAGCATGGCCTCGCAAAAGGCAGCGATTTCATTGTACCATATGGGAATTTACGCCGATCCTGAAATTCTAGATTGGTTTGTAGCACAATATCCTTTGCATTGCAAGACCAAATTGGATATGGGCAAAAGTTGTATTCGTTTTAAAAAAATGGATGATATTCCTTGGGATCTTTTGAGCGAATTGGCAAAGAAATTTACGCCAAAAGGTTGGGTGAATCTTTACGAAACCAAGTTTAGAAAGTAAGATTAAAAAAGGTCTTGGCCAACACGCGCAGATCGTTGGATACACTGTAATCCTTGGCATACAGCATACTTTGCTTTAATTTTTGATCATCGCTTAACTCATTGCTATAAATAGCTACAACAGGCTCTGGCATCACTGGTAAACCGTCAATTTTTTGACGATAACCTACCCAAGTTTTCTTGGAAAATAAAACATAGAAGGCATCTTTAAAATAATGGCCACGCCACTTGCCCATCAATGCAATCATTGAGAAGAACAACAACACAAACAAAGACGTGACGATATCCAGCAATCGCTTCTTCCTTTTGTTCTCTGGTAGAGATATAGAATTGATATCTACCATCACCTGATTTCCAATGCCATCAATGGATTGGCTGCCAATCAAAAAATAAGATTCTGGCGGAGCGATTTTCATCTCTATACCTGAATGAGACAATTGACTCATTGCCGCGATGATCGATTCAGACGAGACGTCTTTGGCACAAAAAACAACCTCAGTAATTTTTTCGATTCGAACTTTTGCAGAAAGCGTTTGGCCCGATACACCTTGGATAAAATCAACGGTATCCATTCGGGTATGCGCAAAACTCTCCGTTTGTTGCATCAATGTTAGCACTCGTGCGCATTCAACATCAGATCCAACAATCACAACATTCTGAGCAGTGATCTTTCCTCTATCCTTCCACCACAAAAGCAATTTTCTATTGATCCAAAAAACCAACATCGCGATGAGGGATCCTGCGATTATCAGCAACCTCGAAAAACGCCAAGTTTCAGGAAGCAAGCTGTAAATCAACAAGACATAAATCGCAGCCTTACCTATGGCCACCCATGTTTTGTTGGGCTTTAACGGGCGATCATACAATCCTTGTAACCACGCCTGTACCAACCAAAATAATCCAGTTACCGCAAATGCAGGAATGGCAATTCTATTTGGAATATCGATACCTGTATATTCGGAATACAAATCCTTGATGATCCACCATAATGATAAGGTCAACAAAAGGTCCGCTACCGGAAATGACAATGTGGAAACAATCCTCTTACAAAAGCTCAAACTTGCTCTGAACCAAATGGCCATTTGAAGCAGCAAACTAAACCCTCCAGCATTGGCATTCGAAAAATGTTTCTTTGCAAAAATATCCATGGCTTGATAAAAGACATAGACGTAGTTCAGACTACCTTTTTTGGTGCTTTCACCTTTGTAATGAATGATTCTGGTGTCGGCCAAGTAATAGTTCTTGTACCCCCCCTTGAGAATGCGCCACGATAGATCGATGTCCTCGCCGTACATGAAAAAATCTTCATCCAACAAGCCAACCTCATCCAAGGTTTTTTTGCGCATGAACATATACGCACCAGATAAAATCTCCACTTCATTGTTCTCCATCTCTGAGAGATGACCCAAGTAATAGTGGTTGATTTTTGGCGACTTTGGAAACAATCGATACAAACCTGATATCTTGTAAAAAGAGGTCATTGGATAGGGAATCCCTCTCTTGGATTCGGGTAAAAATTTACCTGATCCATCCACCATTCGCACACCGAGTCCACCCCCTTGCGGATGACTGTCCATCCAATTTATGCACTTCCTAAAAGTATCTTCTTCTACCAGCGTATCCGGATTTAATAACAAAACGTACTCGCCCTTGGCCAATCGCATGGCTTGATTGTTGGCCTTTGAAAATCCAACATTTTCCGTATTGGGAATCAGTACAACTTCCGGAAACTTGGAAGCCACCATTTGCACGGAATCATCCTTGGAAACATTGTCAACAACAAACACTTCTGCATCAATACCTACCAATGCTTTCCGGACACTCATTAGGCATTGCTCCAAAAAATATTGGACATTATAATTGACGATGATGACGGATAACTTCATCGCTTCAAAGTCATTTCATAGGGAGTACGGTGGACGATGCTTCTTCCCAAGGTTACTTCATCTGTATATTCTAGTTCACCGCCTACTGCTACACCTCGAGCGATATTAGAAACTTTAAGATCAAACGGACTCAACTTTCGGTAAAGGTAAAATGACGTTGTCTCACCTTCCATTGTTGCATTTAATGCCAATATCACCTCTTGAACTTGATTCTTCTCTACGCGCTCAATGAGCGAATCGACATGCAAATCCGAAGGAGAAATTCCCTCCATGGGAGAAATCAATCCCCCCAAAACATGGTATACCCCATTGAACTGCCCTGTATTTTCCACTGCTAGTACGTCCCTTATATCCTGAACGACACAGATGGACGTTTTATTGCGCGTTGGGTTCTTGCAGATTTCACAGATAACGTCATCAGATAGCTGATGACATTCTTGACAACTTTTGATATTTGCCTTGGCATCCAAGATACTCTGGGCAAACTTTGTTACCTCTTCAGGCGATTTTCTAATCAAATGCAATACGAGACGCAAAGCCGTTTTCTTTCCTATCCCAGGCAAGGTGGCCACTTGGTCAGCGGCATCGTCAATCCAGCGCGAAAGATTAGGCATAGGTCAAAGATAATGTTTCTGCAACACGCACTCCATCAATGGCCGCTGAAATAATTCCACCTGCATATCCCGCTCCCTCAGCGCAAGGATACAATCCTTTACAATCTGGGTGTTGCAATGAATCTTTGTCTCTTGGGATTCTTACCGGTGAGGACGTTCTCGATTCCGGCGCAACGAGTATGGCATCAGGATGCAAATACCCTTTCATCTTTTTTGAAATTTGAAGAAATCCTTGTCGCAAGCTTGTCCCAATAAAACCGGGAAGAACATCATACAAATTCTTATTGACTACACCTGGCAAATAGGAACAACCAGGCAAATCTTTTGATATTCTTCCGTGCACAAAATCAATGAGCCTTTGCGCAGGAGCCTGCTGCGTTTTTCCGCCTTCCTCCCAACATTTTCTTTCCACCGCTTGCTGAAACCGAAGTCCTGCCAATGCTCCATATTGATGAAACTCTGGAATATCTTCCCATTGCACAGGAACCACTATTCCGCTGTTGGCCCATGGGTTGTTTCGCTTGCTTGGCGACCAACCGTTGGTCACCACTTCTTCCTTATCCGTGGCGCATGGTGCGATGATACCACCTGGACACATGCAAAAGGAATAAACTCCTCTGCCATTCACTTGCTCCACCCAACTGTATGCCGCTGGTGGTAAGTTCTCTGATTTCACTTCGCAATGGTATTGCTGCTGATCAATCCAAGTTTGTGG
>JACCEC011218780.1_pt1 | contig 13430 bp, 14 predicted proteins | sample 7450121 | NCBI WGS metagenome assembly JACCEC01 (sample SAMN15323455, study PRJNA562643) | freshwater metagenome | isolation source: river surface water | place: USA:Blue River Watershed | collected 2017-08-18 | reverse complement strand
CCGACACCGGACGTTGAGCGGGGCCCCAACTCCCCACACAACGTCCGGGCGGATTTTCAGATCATCAGCGCAGCAACGAGAGGACGTTCTGCGGGATGACATTCGCCTGCGAGAGCACGGCGGTACCGGACTGCTGCAGGATCTGCAGACGCGTCAGTGCGGCCGTCTCGGCGGCGAAGTCGGCATCGAGGATGCGCGAGCGCGAGCCCTCGAGGTTCTCCACCGTCACGCGCAGGTTGTTGATCGTCTGCTCGAAGCGATTGACCACCGCACCCAAGCTCGCTCGAGCCGAGGTCACCGTGGTGAGTGCGGCATCGATCGCGCCCAGCGCATCGGTTGAGCCGGCCAAGGCCAAGGTCGATACGTCAACCGCAGAGATCTTATTGGTCGCCGTACCCAGCGCCGTTCCACGCATGTCACTGATACCAGCCACGGTGATCACTTCGGTACCCGTGGCACCCACCTGGAAGCTTGCACTCGTAAAGCTACCGTTCAGCAAGTCCTTGGTGTTGAAGCGCGTCTGCGTGGCGACTCGGTTAATTTCTTCCTTCAACTGCGCCACTTCCAACTGGATCGCGGCGCGATCTCCGTCGGTATTGCTGTAGTTCAAGGCCTGCACGGCCAGCTCACGCATACGCTGCAAGCTCTGCGTGATGCCATCCATACCGCCTTCAGCCGTTTGCGCAAGCGAAATGCCATCGCCCGCGTTACGCACGGCTTGGTTATAGCCGCGGATCTGCGAGGTCATCCGCTCGCTGATCGCGAGCCCTGCCGCATCGTCCTTGGCACTGTTGATGCGAAGGCCCGTCGACAGGCGCTGTAACGCCGTCGACATCTGGGTCGAAGTCTTCGCCAAAGATCGCTGCGCGACCAGCGCAGGAATGTTGGTGTTGATCACTGTACTCATTTGCTCTCTCCTAATGCCTTCGGTGCTCTATCGGCACATCCCAGCATGTGTTGTTTCGCGACGGGGCCATCCTCCCCCGCCGCAAAACACCAGAGCAATGAGTCAATCCATCACATCATCTAAAGCGTGACTTAGGTCCGGAACCGCTTCGAAAAAACCCGGGGAGTTCGTTCGGGGGAGAGAGCCCGAACGAGTCCCCGGCAGTCGCGAAACATCCGGTCAAAAAACTTAGCGCAAGAGAGACAATACGTTTTGTGGCATAGCATTTGCCTGTACGAGCACGGCGGTGCCGGACTGCTGCAGAATCTGCAGACGCGTCAACGATGCCGTTTCCGCTGCGAAATCGGCGTCGCGAATACGGCTACGCGAGGCCTCGACATTTTCAGCCGTGACACGCAGGTTTGAAATCGTCTGCTCGAAGCGGTTGACGACAGCACCCAAACTCGCGCGGGCGCCGGTCACCGTGCTCAGCGCTGCATCGATCGAGCCCAGCGCGTCAGTGCTGCCCGCTAGCGCAATCGTCGACACATCGACATTGGCAATTTTCTTTGTCGCGGTTCCGAGCGAATTTGTTTGCATATTACCCACGGTAGAAATCGTGATGGTCTCACCGGCATTCGGGCCGACCTGGAACACGGCGCCGGTGAAGCTACCATCGAGCAACGCATTGGTATTGAATTTGGTCTGCACCGCAACTCTCTGAATTTCTTCTTTGAGCTGGGTGATTTCGAGCTGGATCGCCTCGCGATCATCATCGGTATTACTGTAGTTGAGTGCTTGCACGGTCAACTCGCGCATACGTTGCAAACTCGACGAAATGCCATCGAGACCACCCTCGGCCGTCTGTGCGACCGAGATACCGTCAGCAGCGTTGCGGATCGCTTGGTTCAAACCACGCAACTGACTGGTTGCGCGTTCGGTGATCGCAAGACCCGCCGCATCATCCTTGGCGCTATTGATGCGAAGGCCGGTCGAGAGCCGTTGCAGCGCCGTCGACATATCACTCGAAGTTTTGTAGAGCGATCGCTGCGATATCAGCGCGGCGATATTCGTGTTGATGACTGTACTCATGTTTTTTTCTCCTGAACCCTAAAGTAGTTTCGCGACGAGCCGATAATCCGGATGGCCCGGCTCACGCACAAGACGAAACCGCTGTCACAAGATCGTTCCGTGACGCAGTTCCGTTCAGATGTCCCGATTCCTCCGTCAATTGGATATTGGTGAGTGCGGCGGTGAGCGCAGTGAAGCGCTGCGCCTGTTTCGAGCCTAAAAGCTTCAAACCGTGATTTAAGGCGTCCAACTGCCAATGCAATCGCGCAGCGGCCTCTGATGTCGGGTGCGCAACATTTTGCAGGCGCGCCAATGACGCGGCGATCTCATCGAGCGTTGGCGGCACCGCTCGCTCGTCGCGCGAACCCCGAGCCGGAAACGGAATGATCGTTGCCATAGTTCCTCCAAAAGCAAAATTGCTCCGGGAACATAACAGTGGCTCAACGAAACTTTAGCGATCCATCCGTAGCGATGAGTAGAACCGTGAATGGGTTCCGGAAATGCCGCAACGCACCACGGAGAAACTCCGTGGTGCGTGCGGCCTGGAGAGCATCGACGTTGTCGCGGCGCCGTGCCCCCTCGGGTTTGAGGGATCGAGAACCAGTCGGCGAATTAGCCTCGCAGCAAGCCGAGAACGCCCTGAGGGATGGCGTTGGCCTGTGACAGCACGGCCGTGCCCGACTGCTGCAAAATCTGCAGACGGGTCAGCGATGCGGTTTCCGACGCGAAGTCCGCGTCCTGGATCCGCGAGCGTGCCGCCGTAATGTTCTCAACGGTCACACGCAGGTTATTGATCGTCTGCTCGAAACGGTTAATCGACGCGCCGAGCTCAGCCCGTTCAGTCGTGACGGTCGTAATCGCTGTATCAAGCAAACCGAGTGCTGTCGTCGCCCCAGCTTGCGTTGAGACGTTGATGCCTGAGATGCCTAGCGCAGTTGCGTCGAGATTAGCGATGCCGCCAACAGCAATCACTTCACTGGCGTTGGCACCTACTTGGAAGTTGCCGCCCGCAGAGAAACTGCCGTTGAGAAGAGCATTGCCATTGAATTTAGTCTGTGTGGCGACACGGCCCACCTCAGACAGCAACTGCGAAACTTCGGCTTGAATCGCGGTGCGATCCGCATCTGTATTGCTGTAGTTGGCAGCCTGGACGGCGAGCTCGCGCATACGCTGCAAGCTGCCCGTGATGGCTTCAATGCCACCTTCAGCCGTCTGAGCCAGAGAAATTCCGTCACCCGCGTTACGGATGGCTTGGTTATAGCCGCGAACCTGCGCGGTAAGGCGTTCGGAGATAGCAAGACCTGCGGCATCGTCCTTCGCGCTATTAACGCGCAGACCCGAGCTCAAACGCTGCAAGGCAGTTGCCATTTCGCCAGAGGTTTTGGCGAGCGAACGCTGCGCCGTCAACGACGCGATGTTCGTATTGATCACCGTGGACATGGTAAGACTCCTGATTGTTGGGGTTTGAGAGCAAGCTCGACTCGCGTCGACCTCGTCCTCACCCGCTGTAACGGAGTCTTCTGCGGAAACTTTAGAGGTAGTCGAACAGGGTTCGACTGGTCGCGCGCCCGTAGGCTTGTTGCGCAACCTGTAAGGCGGTCATTTGCGCCTGTAGCTTCGCCACCGATTCCGCATAGTTCGTGTCGCGGAGCGTTGATAGCATCTCTTGCGCTACCACCTTCTGATCCGTGCGGAACTGATCCACATCCTCGAGCACCGTAATGCGAGCGCCGACGTCCGATCGCGCCACATTAGCTGCATTGATCGCCTGATCCATCTGCACGAGGATGCGGCTGATTTCCGTGCTCAGACGTGCCTTTTGCGCACCACTCCCGAGGGGCGATCTCAATAACTCCGAAAATCGCGACAGGGTCGTGAAGATATCTTCGGTCTCGGCAAGCTCGAGGGCAAAGCTATCGCCCGCTAAACCTCCCGTCGATAAACGGATACGGGCGCCCTCGAATGTGATCTGCTCGCCCGGCTTGTAGTCGCCGCTTGTGATCAGAGCACCTGTCGCATCGTTTGCTCGGACCTCGTAGCGCAGACCGGTTGGCGCATTGTCGATCAGGCTGATGACGAACCGATCTGCGGTCCTCGCATCCCAGGCATCGATATCCGAAACCTGACCTACGTCAATAAAGGCACTGCCCATGTTCGTCGAACTCACTGACGTCACGAATGAACCGTTGCCTTCCGGTATGTCAGTGAAGATGCTTGAGCCCGCGTAGCCGTCCCTAAGACGAGACGATTCAGCCACTCGCACCTGCCGCACGGCCTCGTCACCCTGATAGACCACGTTGCCACCCGACTCGACGAACGGCTGCACATCAACCTTCGTTCCGGAGAATAAGAATTCACCCAGAGCATCCTGGGTATTAGCCAAACCGAGAAGCTGACTTCGCAATGCGTCGATCTCCGCGGCGACAACAGACTGCGAAAAGGGCTCAACCCCATCGTTGTTAGACATCACTGCGAGCTCGCGCGCGCGCTGTAGCAGGTCAATCGACGAGGTCAGGACGGTTTCGCTCAAACCGAGTCGATAGTTCAATATCTGCGAGCTCTTTTCGTAGCGCTCGGCATTGGCGACGCTACGCTCGAGGCTTTTGATATTGGCGATCTGCTCCGGATCGTCGACCTGCCGTCGACCGCTCGCGACTTCTTCTTGCGTCTGGGCGATCTCAGCCTGCTGGCGACGCATCTGCGAGACGAGCGCCGTCTGTAGATTGACCTGAGAGATTCGACCGATCGAGCTCATAGCATCTGTCCTTTAGCGCGCGGCATCGAGCAGCGAGTCGAATAATTCGTTCGCGATGCGAATCACTTGGGCTGAGGCCTGATAAGCCTGCTGATAGCGCAACAACTCCGCCGCTTCTTCGTCCAAATTCACTCCATACCGATCGCCGAACTCGCTTCGCGCTTCCGTTGCGGCCTGCTGCTGCACATCGCGCGCCAGAGCGGCCGCATCGCGCGCACTGGCAAGACGCGTTGTCAGTCTAAGTGCCGTCTCGGTGATCGATCGGGTATTGGACTCCAGCAGCTTGTCGTCGAAGGCATTGCTTAGACTGAAGGCGTTTTCGTTGTTGCCCGCCGCGGAGTCACGAGCCGCGGCGGCGAGCTGACTGCCACTCGCGATCGCGACCGACATGCCCTCAATCAAGCCGCGGGTCGGACGGATCAGAAAACGGTCACCCTGCACGGGCACTCCACCATCGATGGTGACACTCAGCCCATCGAAGATCCAAGGATCTGCACTCGTACCCGCACCCGATGGTGTGATCGTACTGTCGTCGGACAGGCGGCGAATGGCCCAGTTGGCGCCCGCTCGTTCAATCACGTAGTCGCTGGCGGTCAATTCCCGTGGTGAATGGAGTGTGACGCTCGCGGTGGCAGATCCGGCATTTGTGCTGGACGCTCTCACCGACGGCATGCCGAGATCGAAAAGCGCCGTTCCCGGATTACCGTTCTTGTCATCGCCCGCGGCGTTTCGTTCGTTCAGCGTCGTCACGACCACGGCCGCCAAGCGTCCGAGTTCATTGCGAGTGTTTTCGATCAACTGGGATCGACTATCGAGAAGCCCGCCAATCACGCCACCGCTCATTTCTCGGGTGACATCGCTCGACTGCTGACCGGTTTGAAGAACAATACGTCCTCGCGTCGGCTCTTGCGGATCATTGACGCGGGCCAGAGTAGCGGCAGTCGTGCCATTGACCAGCAACAAGCCACCTGCCGTCGTGATTGAGGAACTGCCATCCTTGCGTTCGGTGACCCGTATGCCGATTTTGTCTGCCAAATCATTGGTCGCTCGATCTCGCGCATCGAGTAGCGCCGGCGAAACAGCACGACCACCGATACCTTGTCGCGCGATTTCAGAATTGAGGTCGGCGATCTGCTGGGTCAGCGCGTTGACTCTAGAGACCTCTTCACTTAATCGCGCTTCGATCTCGACCTCAAACTCCGCTAATCGAGAATCCATGGTCTTCAATCGGTCGATCGTCGTTTGCAGGCGCGCATAGACCTCTTCGCGAATGATCGTCGATGTGGGCTCGGTGGCGAGCGCCTCGAAGCTATTGCGTAACTCGCGCAAGGTTTCATCGAGGCCATAGTCGGCACTGGCGATGAGTCCGACGAGTTGAGTCGCTTTACCGGCCATGAGCTCTGAGCGCGTCGCGGCAGATTGACTGCTGCGTCCCTGCTCAAGCAGGTAGTTGTTAACGTCTCGGCGAATCTGTGCGACGGACACCCCGGGGGAGCCTGCCAGCGCGCTGGAGTTGCCTTGCGCAATTAACTCGACGCGCTGTCGGACATACCCTTCAGTATTAACGTTCGCAATGTTTTGCGAGTGAACATTGATTGCGCGTTGATAGGCCAGGAGTCCCGAGAGTCCGGTCGAAAGTGCGCCGCTCATGTGTCACGTCCTGCTAACAATCGCTCGACGGTCGCCGCGACCGCTTCGAGCTTTCGCGCATAGTGGGGGTCGGTTGCGTAACCGCCTTGCGCTAACGCCATCCCGTATGCGGCGATGTCATCCCCCGTTCCACGAACCGCGGTGTACCTAGGACTATTGGCGAGCAGTCGCGCATGATCCGCAATACTGTCCGCCGGACTGCTATACGCTCGGAAGGATTCGACCTGACGTTGCGGCAGACCATTGACGAACTCGGTCGTCAGCTGCTCAACACGCGGGCCGCGCCAGCGTTCATTGGCTTTGATACCAAACAGGTTGTGACTGCTGCTGCCATCCGCCGCGCGTGGAATCGAGCGTCCCCATCCGGTCTCCAAAGCGGCCTGCGCGAGGACCGCCTTCGGCGATACCCCGAGCGTCTCGGCCGCCTTCCGCGCTGCAGGCAGAATCGACTCGAGGAAGGCTTCTCGGGAGCCCGGCTCTGACGTACGCGCGATAGGCGCGGCAGTCTTGACCTCGGGCGACGGCGTCACGGACTGGGTGACCGCAGCGGAGGTGCCACCGCGCTTCAGCTGTTCAAGCAGCATCTCGGCGATGCCGATACCCTGCCCCTGCGACATCTCGAGTGCGATCTGATCGTCGAACATCGACTGATACATGTCGCCTGCGGAGCTGCCGAAAATGTCTTCACCGAGACGGGCATCCCGCATGCTTTGCAGCATCATTTTCGTAAAGATCGTTTCGAATTGCTTCGCCGTTGCACGCAGCGCCTGCGGATCCTGCTCTCGCGCCTGCGTCTTGAGCGTGTTAAGCCCTTGGACGTCGGTGTAGTGACTCGGACCGAGTGCATCAACGGACATGCAGCGCCTCCTTAAATCACAATCAGTTCGGCGCGTAACGCACCAACCTGTTTGAGCGCTTCGAGTATCGCCACGAGATCGCCGGGAGCTGCACCTACCCGGTTGACGGCATCGACCAGGCTATCGAGCGTGACGCCAGACTCAAATTTGAACATCCGCGCATCGGGCTGCTGCACCTCGATATCGCTGCGCGGCACCTGCACCGTGTCGCCCTGACCGAACGCATTCGGCTGACTGACTTCCGTTCGCTCGGTAATGGTGACCGATAACGAACCGTGTGCCACAGCCGCTGCCAGTACCCGCACGCTGCTACCGATGACGATCGTGCCGGTACGCGAATTCACGATGACTCTGGCCGGCGCATCATCTGCATTGATTTGCAGCTGCTCCAACCGAGACACGAAGGCAATCCGCTCACGTAAGGACGCAGGTGCGGCGACCCGCACAGATACGGCATCGAGCGCCTCGGCCGATTCGTTCCCGAGGGCCTGATTGATGCCCTCGGCTAACCGCGTGGCCGTGGTGAAGTCAGGAACCTTGAGGTTCAAGGTAATCGATGGCTCTACAGCGAAGTTCGACTGCACCGCACGCTCGACCGTTGCACCACCTGGGATACGTCCCGTGCTTGGCACATTCACCGAGATGCGTGATCCGTCCCCACCCGAAATGCCAAAGCCACTGACGACGAGATTGCCTTGCGCCATCGCATAGACTTCACCGTCTGCGCCGCGCAACGGCGCGAGCAGCAAGGCCCCACCACGCAAGCTGCCGGCATTGGCAATCGATGACACCGTGACATCGATCGTTTGCCCTGGTTTAGCAAAAGGTGGCAGCTCGGCGGTCACCGTGACGGCCGCGACGTTCTTAAGCTGCGGATTGACATTGGGTGGCACGACGACACCAAACTGCGCCAGCATATTTTTGATGCTCTGAATGGTGAACGGCGCTTGGCTCGTCTGGTCACCGGTGCCATCGAGACCCACAACGAGACCATAGCCGACGAGCTGGTTCGACCGCACCCCATCAATGGTCGCGAGATCCTTGACGCGCTCGGCTGCCAGCGCCGGCAGAGCGAGTAACGTGATCGCCGCCAGCAGAGCCGCTTGTAGAAATTCACGCTTCACAGCGGTAACCACGGCAGATTAAAGAATCGAGACAGCAATCCCGGTGAATTGGCGTCAGCCAATGCGCCGCGGGCGCTGTAAGTGATACGTGCATCGGCCACTTTGGTCGAGAGCACGGTGTTGTCGGGATTAATGTCGACCGAGCGAACGATTCCGCTGACACGGACGAACTCACGACCCTGATTGATCGTGAGCCACTTTTCACCGCGCACGAACAAATTACCGTTGGGCCAACGCCTGGCGACCGTCACTGTGATATCACCGAAGATACTGTTGCTTTGGCGACTCGACCCACTGCCGTCAAACGTTTTATCGCTCTCAAAGCTATTGTCGAGAATCTCGATGCCATTGGCGGTCACGCCGCGCCCGCCGATGGTTGGGGCCGGAATCGTGATCGCGTTTGACTTACTCGTCGAAGTGCTCGAGCTTTTTGAGGCATCCATGTTCTCGACCAAACGAATGGTCAGGATGTCACCTACGCGCCGTGCGACGGAATTCTCAAACAGGCGAATGTCGCCACCCACCTGATAGATCGCCCCATTCGATGGTGTCTCTGGTAGTCCGAGCTCGGGCGGCACCGGCGCCCACACTTCGTTCCCCTCCATGGCGTAACGATCGCTTGCACAGCCGCTCGCCAACATGATGGCGATGGCCAAAGACGCTTTGGCGAGCTTGATCGGAAATAAGGTCGTCATGATCGCGACTCCGATTAGAGACGTTGCGTGAGGTACTCGAGCATCTTGTCGGTGGTCGAGATCGCCTTTGAGTTCATCTCGTAGGCGCGTTGCGTCTCGATCATGCTGACGAGCTCTTCAACCACGTTGACGTTGGACGCCTCGAGCGCACCCTGCTGCAGCGAGCCAAGGCCGTTCACGCCGGGCGTTCCGGCCTGCGGGGGACCGCTTGCGGCCGTTTCCAGCAAGAGGTTCTCGCCTCGCGCTTGCATGCCGGCGGGGTTGATGAAATCGGCGAGCTGCAAGGTCCCGACCTGGTTAGGCGCAGCCTGACCTTGCAACTGCACGCTCACGGCGCCATCGGTACCGATGGTGACGGAGATCGCACCCTCCGGAATCGAGATCGCGGGCTGCACGCGATAGCCACCTGAGGTCACGAGCTCGCCTTCGGCGTTCAGCTTGAAGCTGCCGTCACGCGTGTAAGCCGTCGTTCCATCCGGCAAGGACACTTGAAAAAAGCCGCGCCCATTGATGGCGACGTCGGTCGAATTATTGGTGATCTGAATACTGCCCTGGGTATTGAGCTTCTCCGTCGCAACGACGCGGGAGCCCGTTCCGAGATGAACACCGGATGGCAATAATGTGTCTTGAGCCCCCGTCGCGCCAGTTTGGCGCACGGTTTGATACATCAGGTCTTCGAAAGCAACACGACTGCGCTTGAAACCGGTGGTGTTGACGTTCGCCAGGTTATTGGCGGTGACCGTCATGCGCGTCTGCTGCGCTTCGAGACCGGTTTTGGCTGCCCAGAGTGCGGAGTCCATCGTTGTTGCCTCGCGAAATCGTTTTAGCTACCTCGGGGTTGCACTAAGCATGCCAAGTCAAAGAAATGACTAACGCAGCGAAAGCAACGACTGTGAGCTACGCGCATTCTCTTCGGCCGACTTGATCGCCTTCATTTGCATCTCGAACTGTCGCGACAGCTCGATCATGTTGACGATCGCTGCAGCCCCATTCACGTTGCTCGACTCGGTCGCACCCGAGATCACCCGCACAGCCGGATCCGCAGCCGCGATTCCGCCATTTCTCTGACGAAATAAGCCATCCGTTCCCCGGACCAGTTCGGTCGAGGGCGGGTTAACGAGTTTGATGCGACCGACCACCGCCTGCGCTTCCGGCCCCTGCCCTGGCGGAATCACCGACACTTCGCCATTGGCGGCGATGGTCACCGATGTATTCGGCGGAATCAGAATGGGACCCCCATCACCGAGGACCGTACGCCCTGAGGCATTACGCAGTTCACCACTCGGATCGATGCGCAGATCGCCCGCACGGGTATAGGCCTCGGTACCATCTGCGGCTTGCACGGCAATCCAGCCCTCGCCCTGAATGGCGATATCGAGTGGATTTCCGCTACTCAAGACCGAGCCCTGCATCGTGCTGAAGCCCGAGTCGAGCCGCGTGCCAACGGCCCGCGACTTGAAGCCGGGACCCTCGACGTTCTGTGATTCGAACGCCGAAAGATCAGCGCGGAAACCCGTGGTATTGATGTTCGCCAAATTATTGCTGTTCGCCGCCTGTGCACGCAGCGCCGAATTGGCACCAATCATCGAGACATAGATCAGCTTATCCATGACGACTTAGCTCCGGGTTAGCGCGCTAAACTCGATCAACGAAGGTTGATGATGGTCTGCGCAAGCTGGTCGGACGCCGAGATCAACTTGGCATTCGCCTGGAAGTTGCGCTGCGCCGTAATCATGTGCACGAGCTCTTTCGTCATGTCGACGTTGGACGCTTCGAGCGAGTTCGACTCGATTTGTCCGAAGCCGGCAGCACCCGGTGTACCGAGCAATGCCGGGCCCGATGCCACCGTCTCACCCCAGCTCGCGCCGCCCTTTTGTTGCAGCGAATCGACGCCGTTGAAATTCGCGACAGCGATTTGGCCAAGAGCCTCGATTCGACCGTTAGAGTAGGTTCCACTGATCACGCCAGCTGGATCGACCGAAACACCCGTCAAACGACCTGTGGTGTACCCGTCTTGATCGATGCTGTTCACACTGAACGCAGACCCGCGTTGGGTAGCGTCGGTGACCGTGAACTTGACGTCGGTCAATGCTGCAAAGCTAATGCTGCCATCCGTAGCCGTGCCACCCGCGGGGACCAGAGCGCCGCTGGCGTTGAACGCAATAGTCTCAACCTCCGGCGGGGTTCCCTGCATCGCGCCATCAACCGCGACGCGAACATCCCATTGGTTAGCCGTCGCCGTTTTTGAGAAATACAGCGTGGCGTTCTTCGCCGTTCCTTGTTGATCGTAGATCAAGGTGGAGACCGAGTGACTGTAGGTTGATGAGTCGGCCTGACTGAAGGTTGCGGTCTTCGCCGTGGCATTCGCCGGCAGGTTGAGACCCAGTTCGACGTTGTTGGTCGCCTTCGGCGCGCGATCCGCCTTCGAAAGCTTGAGGTCGCCAATACCACCGGTGCCATTGTTACCAGTTAGATAGACCTGCAACTTTTGGCCGTTGGTGTTAACCACCGTACCACTAGAGTCAACACTGAAGGCCCCGGCTCGCGTGTATGAGGTCGAGCCGTCGCGTTCTTTGACGACAAAGAAACCATTACCGGCGATTGCGAGATCGAGCTCATTACCGGTAAATTCAATCGAGCCCTGTCCAAACTCTTGCTTGACGCCGGACACGCGTACGCCAGCGCCACCGGCACTGGCTGAACCGCGAGTAAAGATATCCGAGAATTGGGCACGGCCATTCTTAAAGCCACTCGTGCTTGCGTTAGCAATATTGTTCGCCGTGGTCGACAGATCCGTCTGAGCGGCGTTCAGACCGCTGATGGCAATGTTAAAGCTCATGATTCGTTCCTCCGAAAATTACATCACTTGCCGCACATCGCTAAGCAGCAGCGATCCGTTCGGCGTGTTCAACGTTAAGCCGCGTCCGTTGGCATCTAGAGTCACGCTATTGACGCGGCTACGCAGCATGACTTCCATCGACTGATTACGACCGCCTACATTGGCGATCACTTCGAACTGATACGACCCCGGCGGTGACATCGTTCCGTCGGATCGAGTGCCGTCCCAGCCGAACGACTGCATGCCGGCCTCAGCGGGCAGCGAACCACGAGCGACGAGCGCACCACTAGCGTCACGAATTAAGACACTCGCCTCGCGCACGTCCTCGGGTAATTCGACCGCCCCACCGAGAGCGCTCAAGCCATCGAATCTCGCGTTGGATCCGGCGGCTAGCACCTCGCGGCCAACGATCTGCGCACCAGAAAGCGCTTGTGACGACCGCAGCGAGTCGACCATCGAACTCATGTAGTCCTGCATCTCGCGGATCCCGCTCACGGTGGTGAACTGGGCGAGCTGGCCGATGAATTCTGTGGGCTCCAATGGTTTCATTGGATCTTGATTGCGCAGCTGCGCGAGCATGAGCGTCAGGAATTGGTCGGAGCCAAAACTTTCTAGCGCCCCTTTCGAATTAGGTGTACCGCTCGTTTGAGCCGAATTGATGTTGTCGATGATGCTCATGGTCTTACTGTCCGAGGCGTAAGGTTGCGAGCATCAGTTCGCGCGAAGTGTTCATCACTTCAATGTTGTTTTGGTACGAGCGTGACGCCGCGATCATGTCGACCATCTGATCGACGGCGCTGATGTTGGGCGCGTAGACGTAGCCGTTGGCGTCGGCCATCGGATTGCCTGGCTCGTAGCGCATCACGGCTTCGACGTCGGCCTCAACCACGTCTTTGACCCGAACTGCTGAGGCCGCCTCGACCTCACGCGTCTGACGACGGACCTCTTCGAATACCACTTGGCGCGGCTTATAGACCTTGTCAGGGCTCGAAGCGACACTATTGGCGTTAGCAATGTTGCTCGCGACCGTATTCAAGCGAACAGACTCGGCCGCCATGCCCGAACCTGCGATATCAAATATCTTGAGACTGGCCATGATTATTGCCCCGTGATCGCAGTCATAAGACCGCGTAGTTGCGAATTCACGAAGTTGAGCGACGCTTGATAACGAACGGCATTTTGTGCGAATGCCGCCTGCTCCATCTGAACGTCGACCGTGTTGCCATCCAGCGATGGCATCCGCACTTCCCGCTCGGTCAACGCAAGGGCTGCATCCACCGGCGAGTCGGCAGCAGGCGCACTACCGCCCGTGTGACCGCTGCGGGTTGTCGCTAATCTCAACGCGGCGCCGGAGACCGAGCGATCGGCACCCGTTGCGGCGGCGAGTGCCTGCTGAAAGTCGAAGTCGACCGCCTTGTAATTAGGCGTTTCGGCATTGGCCAGGTTTCGCGCCAGCACCTCGCTGCGCTTCGCACTGAGCTTGAGCGACTCGGTGTGGAGTCGCAGATGAGCATCGAGATCGAACATCGAAATCACCTCCGCCAAAAAAATGG
>JACCEC010724175.1_pt1 | contig 13435 bp, 8 predicted proteins | sample 7450121 | NCBI WGS metagenome assembly JACCEC01 (sample SAMN15323455, study PRJNA562643) | freshwater metagenome | isolation source: river surface water | place: USA:Blue River Watershed | collected 2017-08-18 | reverse complement strand
TTTTCTATCGATTTTATCAGCATCATACGCATGTAGAGGTCTATTTAGATCAAGCATAATATAATTTGTAATATCAACAACAGTTGAGATTGGATTCATTCCAACAGAAATTAATTTATCTTTTAACCATTTTGGACTTTCAGTATTTTCAATTCCTTCAATGTAGCAATGTGCAAATGAAGAACATCCAGAATTGGGTTGAATAATAACTTTGAATGGATTTTTGATATTAGTTTTTAATTTAATTTCTTCTAAATCAATTAATTTTCCAAGACCTGCCGCTGACAAATCTCTTGCAATCCCTCTTACACCTAAACAGTCAGATCTATTTGGGGTTATAGATATATCAATAGCTGGCTCACTGTTATTTTTAAAATAACTATTTCCAACATTAAATTTTTTTGAATTTAACTCAATAATACCTTCGCTTTCATTTGATAAACCTAATTCAGATTCTGAACAAAGCATTCCGTAAGAATCGACTCCTCTAATATTTGTAACTTTAATCTTAAGTTGATTTTTTGGAATAATAGCCCCTGGTCCAGCATAGACAGTTAATAAACCATCTCTGGCATTTGACGCTCCACAAACTACTTTTTGTATTTTTCCAGATCCAATATCTACATCACATAATTTTAATTTGTCTGCATTTGGATGCTTTTCTGCTTTAATAATTTTTGCTACTAAAAAAAAATTACTTTTATCCTCTGCTCCAACACTCTCAACTTCAAGTCCTATATTGTTTAAAGTTGAAATAATTTTTTCAAGGTTCACATTTGTTTTTAAATGGTCTTTTAACCATGAAGAAGTTATTTTCATCTGCTGTAACCTCTATAATTTGCAGGAATATCTAATGGATCAAATCCATAATGCTCAAGCCATCTAACATCTGTTTCAAAGAAAGATCTTAAATCATTTATTCCATATTTTAGCATTGCCAAACGATCAATGCCGATACCAAAAGCATAACCTTGATAAACTGAAGTATTTACTTTGCAGTTTTTTAAAACATTTGGATGAACCATCCCACAACCTAATATTTCAAGCCATTTATCACCCTCGCCAATTACAATTTTTCCATCTTTTAATTCATAACCAATATCAACCTCTGCTGACGGTTCAGTAAAAGGAAAGTGACTAGGTCTAAATCTCATCTTAATTTTATCTACCTCAAAAAACTTTTTAATAAAATAATCAAGGACCCCTTTTAGATGTCCCATGTTTACGTTTTTATCAATGTGCAAACCCTCCACTTGATGAAACATAGGAGTATGGGTTTGATCACTATCACATCTATAAGTTCTGCCTGGCGCAATAATTTTAAATGGAGGTTTTCCAGACATCATTGTTCTTATTTGTACTGGTGAAGTATGAGTTCTTAATAAAATTTCTTTGTTTTGACCTAAGTAGAAGGTGTCATGCATGTCTCGTGCTGGATGATGTGGTGGCGTATTTAAGGCTGTAAAATTATTATATTCATTTTCAACGTCAGGTCCTTCTGCTACTGAAAATCCTATTTCTCCAAAAATAGCTGTTACTTCATCAATAACTTGTGTAACTGGATGAATCTTTCCAAAAGTAATAGGTCTTCCTGGCAAGGTAACATCAATTCTATCTTGGGATAATTTTTTATTGATCTCTTCTTGTTCAAATAGACTTATTTTAGAATTAATAAGATTGTTAATATTGTCTTTTAATTTGTTTAGGTTTGAAGCAAAATTTTTTCTATCTTCTCCTTGAAGAGTTGTAATTTTTTTAAAAAGTTCTCCTATCTTTCCATTTTTACCAAAAGCTTCTGATTTTACTTGTTCAATTTTATGAAGATTGTCGGATTGATCTATTTTAGATTTAAATTCTTTTTCTAAATGTAAAATTTCATCCATGGTATTCTAGTATTTATGGAACTAGTTTTTTCTAGTTTAAGCTAGACTGTACCTTTTTTACGATGGATTTAAAAGCCTCTGGATTTTGATAAGCTAAATCTGCTAAAATTTTTCTATCAATAGAAATCTTAGTTTTATTAAGACCATTAATAAATTTAGAATAAGTTAAACCTTGTTCTCTAACGCCAGCATTAATTCTTTGTATCCAAAGTGACCTAAAATTTCTTTTTTTTTGTCTACGATCTCTATAAGAATATTGAAAAGATTTTTCTACTGATTGTTTAGCAGTTCTAATAGTATTTTTTTTTCTTCCGTAAAAACCTTTGGCAGCTTTGAAAACTTTTTTATGTTTTGCGTGACTGGTAACTCCTCGTTTAACTCGTGACATAAATTATCCTCTTAAACTGTTTGGCATGTACGATTTGACTATCTTTGCGTCAGGTTTAGACATAATTGCCATTCCTCTTTGCCTTCTGATCTGAGCATTGGATCTTTTGATCATGCCGTGTCTTTTGCCAGCTTGGGGCATTTTTACTTTACCTGTTGCTGTAATTCTAAATCTTTTTTTAGCTGAGCTCTTAGTTTTAATCTTATACATAAAATAAATACCTGCGGGTTATACTAATATTAAAGATGAAAAACAATAAGTATGAATATAAAGAAACTGCTATTTAAGCGGCTGAATAATGAAAGTCATTTGCTTGCCTTCCATTTTAGGGGCTTGCTCAACTTTACCAGTAATCTTTAAATCATTTACAATTCTATCTGCAAGATCTTGAGCAAGCTTTAAATGCTGCATCTCTCTTCCTTTAAATTTTATTGTAAATTTGACTTTGTCCCCTTTAGTTAAAAATTTCTCAGTTGCCTTCATTTTAAAATTATAGTCATGAACATCTGTTCCTGGTCTCATTTTAATCTCTTTAAGTGTTACAACTTTTTGTTTCTTTTTTGCTTGGCTAGCTTTTTTTTGTAACTCGTATTTGTATTTTCCAAAATCAGTTATCTTACAAACAGGGGGTTTTGCATTGGGAGCAATTTCGATTAAATCTAAACCTTGCTCCTTTGCAGTCATTAATGCATCATTTAAGGAAACAATCCCAATATTTTGACCGTCACTGCCAATTAACTGAACATCCGTTGCCCTAATTCTATCGTTTACTTTTGGCCCACGATTTGAAGAGCTATTAGATCTAAAATTACTTCTATTGTTTTGAAAATTTTGATTAATAACTATACTCCTAGATTTTTGGTGCTGAAGACTCTTTAACTAATAAATTCAAAGCCTCTCTTAAAGGTAACGTATCCTGTTTTTCTTGGCCAAGTCTTCGAAGGGTAATTGACTGACTTTCTTGTTCTTTTGATCCACAAATCATTAAAATTGGAATTTTGGACAATGAGTGTTCTCTAATTTTGTAATTAATTTTTTCATTCTTGAGATCGATAATATTCCTTATTTTATTTTTATCAAGTTCAGCTGAAACTTTCTTTGCATAATCATCAAATTCTTGAGAAATTGGAAGTATTGCAACTTGTTTTGGAGATAGCCACAACGGAAGTTTGCCTGCATAATGTTCAATTAAAATACCTATAAATCTTTCAAGTGAGCCAAATAATGCTCTGTGTAACATCACTGGATTCTTTTTAACTCCGTCTTTGTCAATATACGTTGCACCTAATCTTCCTGGTAAATTTAAATCAACTTGCAAAGTTCCACACTGCCAATCTCGACCAATGGTATCCCTTAAAACAAATTCAATTTTAGGTCCATAAAATGCACCTTCACCTTTATTGATTGAATAGTCCAATTTTGAAGCTTTCACAGCCTCTAGTAATGCAGCCTCCGCTTTATCCCATAACTTATCGTCTCCAACTCTCTTTAGTGGACGATCTGAATATTTTAAAATTACATCCTCAAAACCAAAAGCCTTATAAATATCTAATATCAACTTTGTAACTTTTAAAGACTCCTCGGTAATTTGATTTTCAGTGCAAAAAATATGAGCATCATCTTGTGTAAAAGATCTAACTCTCATTAATCCATGCAAAGATCCCGAACTCTCATAACGATGAACTTTACCAAATTCTGATAATTTTAATGGCAAATCTCTATAACTTTTTAGTCCTTGATTAAAAATTTGTACGCAGCCGGGACAATTCATAGGCTTAATTGCAAAAACTCTCTCATCTGGAGTTTTGGTTGTATACATATGCTCTTGAAACTTTTCCCAATGACCAGATTTCTCCCATAATGTTTTGTCTAAAATATCAGGTGTATTTACCTCTCGATAACCAGCTTCTGTTTGTCGTTCGCGCATAAAATCAATAAGCGATTGAAATAACTGCCAACCTCCCTCATGCCAAAAAACAGCTCCGGGACTTTCTTCTTGAAAATGAAATAAATTCATAACTTTTCCAAGTTTACGGTGATCTCTTTTTTCAGCCTCTTCAATTCTGTGTAAGTAATCATCTAACTCTTTTTTATTTCTCCAGCATGTTCCATATATTCTTTGAAGCATCTCATTATTAGAATCTCCGCGCCAATAAGCTCCTGCAAGTTTAGTAAGTTTAAATGCTTTTCCTATCTTTCCAGTAGAAGTTAAATGTGGTCCTCTACATAGATCGTGCCACTTACCATGGAAATAAATTGAAATTTCCTCTTTAATTGGAATACTTTTTATTATTTCAGCTTTATAAAATTCACCTTTTTTTTTAAAATGCTCTATAGCTTTTTCTCTATCCCAAACCTCTCTTGTAGTAGGTTCATCACGATCTATAATTTCCCTCATTTTTTCTTCAATTTTTACTAAATCTTCATCAGTAAAAGGTTTCTTTCTAGAAAAATCATAATAAAAACCATTTTCAATAACTGGACCAATAGTAACTTGCGTATCTTTAAATAATTCTTGAACTGCCATGGCGAGAACATGTGCAGTATCATGTCTTATAACCTCTAATCCGTAATCATCCTCAAGTGTAATAATTTGTACTGTAGAATCTTTTTCAATTATGGTGCTTAAGTCTTTAAAACTATCATTTACTTTTATTACTAAAGCTTTTTTTGCAAGTGAGGGGCTAATAGTTTTTGCTATATCATGGCCATTAACTTTTCCTGGAAATTTAAGTTTTTTTCCATCTAAGAGCGTGATGTTGAGCATGTTCTTCTTATTAAACTAAGGATTTATAAATTTCTAGTGTTTTAGAGCACATTTGCTCAACAGTATAATTATTAATAACATTGGCCCTGCCTTTTTCTCCTAAATTTTTTAAAAAATTTTTATCTTTTTTTGAAATCTCAATAATCATTTTTGCTAAATCTTTTTCATCGTCTGATTTAAATAAAAAACCTGTTTGCCCATCAATAATTGTTTCATTAGATCCGCCTATATTACTTGCAAGTATTGGCTTTTCCATTGCTTGGGCTTCAACGGCTACTCTGCCAAATGCTTCGGGCTCAATAGAAGCTGACAACACTAAGTCACAGGCATTATAGGCTGAGGGCATAGAAATTTCATGGGAGATAATTTTTACATCATTATCTAATTGATGATGTCTTATAAAATTTAAAAGGTACTCTCTATAATCAGTTCGACCTTGATCATCACCAATTATAATTGCTTTAATATTATTTAACATTTTTTCTTGTTTTAAAAACAAAAGGGTATTTAAGAAAAAGAATTGTCCTTTCCAAAAGGTTAATCTACCTGGTAGTAATATTACAAAATCACTATTTAACACATCCCAACGACTCCTGACGATATTTGACTGTTCAACTTTTGGATTTTTTGGACTGAAGTAATTAGTATCAATTCCCCTTGGTATAAAAGAAATTGTTTTTTTATAATTATAATTAATTTTTATGTGATCGAAAATAAATTTTGAGCCTGCAATAACAACATCTCCTCTTAACATTACTGAATTATAAAATTTTTTTAAAGAATTACTAAAATTATAAGTGCCGTGAAAAGTAGAGACTAAAGAAATTCTCAATATCTTACTTGCAAAATAACATGACCAAGCTGGCGCGCGACTTCTAACATGAATGATATTAATTTTATAAAAAAGAATAATAAATAAAATTATAAATATATTAAAAAAAATTATAAAAGGGTTTTTACTTTGAACAGGAAATCTAAAAATTTTAACTTTTGATTGATCAATTTTTTTAATTTGTTCACCGCCAGAGCATAAAATTGCAGAAAAGTAAGATTGATTGGCTACAAATTTTGCAATATCCTTACAACCTGTTTCTGCACCACCTACATCTAATCTTGGAATAACTTGTAACAAGCGAATTTTTTTATCCATTGAATTTATATGCTATACTTTTAAAAATGAATAATCCAAAGCAAAATTTTTTTTTAACAAAAAATAATCAAAAAATTCATTACAAATTTATTAATAATAAAAGTTTAATCACAATTATTTTTCTCCACGGATTAATGTCTGATATTAAAAGTAAAAAAGCAAAATTTTTAAGAAAATTTGCTAATAAAAATAAAATTAATTTATTGTTATTTGAATATAGCGGGCATGGTAAATCCTCGGGACAATTCAAAGATTTTAGTATTAAGAATTGGATAGAAGACTCAAGGTCAATTATAAAAAATTTAGTTAAAAAAGGTAAAATAATCCTTATTGGCTCAAGCATGGGTGCTTGGATTGGGATTATGCTAATTAAACATTTTCATAAAAGAATTAAAGGTTTTATCGGAATTGCGCCTGCCCCTGATTTTACTGAAGAATTAATATGGAAAAAATTAAATAGTTTTGAAAAAGATAATATAAGAAGAAATAAAATCTATAAATTAAAAAGTAGTCACAATAATTTTTACCCTATAACTAAAAATTTTATATTTGGTGGAAAAAAAAACTTAATTCTTAATAAAAAAATTAAGTGTAATTTTAAAATTGAATTATTACATGGAATTAGAGATTCATCTGTTCCCTGGATTTATTCAATAAATTTAATAAAAACTCTAATAGCAAAAAAATTTAAATTAACAATTATTGATGATGGTGATCATTCCCTGTCTAGAGTTCAAGATTTAAAAAAACTAGATTTAGCGATTAAAAATATTATTTAAAATACTTTTAAAACCTTCTTTGTATGATGGAAATTGTAATTTTACTTTTAAATCTTTTTTAATTTTTAAGTTACTAACTTTTTTTGAGTCTTTATAAAAATTTTTCATCTTACTATCATTTGATGATTTAAAATTTTCAGAAGGTGGAATTTTAACTCCCATTAAATTACAAGCATATGATATTGTTTGATCATAAGAACATGGCAAATTGTCTGCTACATTATAAATTTCACCAGGTTTTGAGTAAATTAAAGACTTAGATAAAACTTGAGCTATATCAGCAACATGAATTCTTGAAAAAATATGATTACTTTTTTTAACGTAACGAACTTGCTCCCTTGCTAATCGTAAAAATATGTTTCTTTCCGGGGAATAAATTCCTGACAATCTAAATATTCTTGTTGGAACAAGGTGGTAGCGATTTAATTTTAACCATTCATTTTCAGCTACAATTCTATTTATTCCTGTGTCATTATTACTTAATAATTTGCTTCTTTCATCAACCCACTTACCATTATGATTTCCGTAAACACTTGTTGACGAAAGATATGCCAGCCATTTGATTTTTTTATTTAATAAAATTTCATTATAAAAATTTTCGATAACAAAGTCTTTTCTATCTTTTGGAGGTATTGAAACTAATATATGACTTGCATTTAAAATATATTTTAAAATTTTTTTATCAAAATTATTATTATCAAAACAAAAATTTTTATAATTAATATTTAAGAATTTATTATTAGAACTTTTAGATCTTGAAGTTGTGATTAATTTTATTTTATACTTATTTCTTAACAGCTCTTTTACAAAGTACTTAGCTACTAAGCCAAAACCAAAACAAACTAAAGTAATTGATTTAGACAGCTTTTCCATGAACTGCCTTATTCGATAATGGTTGTCTTAATTTATCTAACATTTCTTTAGGGCAAACTTGATAAAAGTTATTTTTTTCACTATTCCACTGTTGAATAATCTTTCTTGAGTGCAACGATTGAGTTTCTTTTTCGTGTAATTTTATTAGATTTAAAAGAAAATCATTCCAATAATCTGTCTCAACTCTTTGCCAAATGACTGATGATGGATTTACATAATTTTCAAAACTATTTTCTGGGTCGTAAACAAATACCATTCCACCTGTCATGCCTGCTGCAAAATTATCCCCGACTTCTCCTAATATTACAACAGCGCCACCTGTCATATATTCACAGCCATTTGTTCCGCATCCTTCAATAACTGCGGTGGCCCCTGAATTTCTAACTGCAAACCTTTCTCCTGCTTGTCCCGCCGCAAGCAACAATCCTGAAGTTGCTCCGTACAAAACTGTATTTCCAATAATTGTATTTTTTGAGGTTTGTAATTCACTATTAGAGGCTGGTTTTATAATTATTTTTGCACCAGATAACCCTTTACCAACATAATCATTTGCATCACCTGTTATTTCTAGCTTAATTCCTGAAACTGCAAATGCGCCTAGAGACTGTCCTGCTGAGCCTCTTAATTTAATTAAAATATGATCTTCGGATAATTTTTTATTTTTAAACTGTGTTGTAATAATCGAGCTTAATCTTGTTCCAACTGATCTATGAGTATTTTTTACTGCATAACTTAATTGAAATTTTTGTCCTTTTTCAATTAGAGAAAGTGAGTCTTTTATAATTTGCTTATCTAAACTATCGGGAACTTCTTTTCTTTCTCTTTTTAGACAATATCTTGGATTTTCTCCTGGATCTGCTTGAACTAAAAGGGGATTTAAATCTAAATCATCTAAGTTGGTAGATCCTCTACTAACTTGTTTTAATAAATCTGTTCTACCAACAATTTCATTTAAAGATTTAAAACCAAGACTTGCTAAAATTTCTCTTACTTCCTCAGCTATAAATGAAAATAAATTAACAACTTTTTCTGGTGTGCCTGTAAATTTTTTTCTAAGCTCTTCATCTTGAGTACAAATTCCAACAGGACAAGTATTTGAATGACATTGTCTAACCATTATACAACCCATTGCTATTAAAGAAGTCGTTGCTATTCCAAAATCATCTGCACCCATCATTGCAGCCATAACAACATCTCTGCCTGTTTTAATCCCTCCATCCGTTCTTAAAATAACCTCATGTCTTAAACCATTTAAAGTTAAAATTTGATTAGCTTCTGTTAGTCCAATTTCCCAAGGAAGCCCTGCATACTTTACACTTGTTAATGGAGAAGCCCCTGTTCCGCCTGAATGTCCGCTAATTAGAATTACATCTGCTTTTGCTTTTGCAACTCCTGCAGCAATAGTGCCTATTCCTGTTGAGGAAACTAATTTAACTCCAATTTTTGCTTTGGGATTTATTTGTTTTAAATCATAGATTAGCTGCGATAAATCTTCGATTGAATAAATATCATGATGAGGTGGTGGAGATATTAAGGTAACTCCTGGTGTTGAATGTCTTAAAGTTGCAATTTCAGCTGTAACTTTAAAACCAGGTAACTGGCCGCCTTCTCCAGGTTTTGCCCCTTGAGATATTTTGATTTCTATTTCATCACAATTATTTAAATATTCTGCAGTTACGCCAAATCTAGCCGATGCAATTTGTTTCACTCTTGAATTAGCATTATCACCATTATCTTTAGGTATTGCTCTTTTTGCATCCTCTCCTCCTTCTCCACTACAAGATGCACCACCAATTCTATTCATAGCAATTGCTAATGTTTCGTGTGCCTCTTTAGAAAGAGCTCCTAAAGACATGCTGCCGCTTCCAAATCTTTTTCTAATATTTGTAATAGACTCTACCTCTTCAATTAAAATTGGTTTTTTAATTAAATTAAAATCTAAAAGATCTCTAAGATTTAAAGGGTGCTGCTCATTAATAATTTTTGAATATTTTTTATATAAATCATAGGAATCTGTTGCAACAGCAGTTTGTAACATATGCATAGTCATAGCCTGATTAGAGTGTTGTTCCCCACCTTTTCTAAATTTATAAAATCCACCGATTGGTAAACTAATAACATTACCTCTAAATGCCTTTTGATGTTGAGTTCTGATCATTTGTTCAATTCCAGAAACACCAATACCGGAAATTTTTGAATACATTCCAGGAAAATATTCAGCAACAAGAGCCCTGCTTAATCCAAGACCACTAAAATTTAAACCACCCCTATAAGAGCTAATAACGGAAATGCCTAATTTAGACATCACTTTTAACAATCCATCATTAACGGCTTTAATATAATTGTTAACGCATTCGGTAAAAGTTAATTTTCCAAAGATTTTTTTTTGATATCTCTGATAAATACAATCAAACGCTAAATAGGGATTAACTGTAGTCGCACCAACACCGATAAGAACTGCAAAATAGTGAACATCTAAGCATTCTGCCGATTTAACATTTAATGAAACATATTTTCTAAGACCATGATTGACCAAATGACTTTGTACTGCACCTGTTGCAAGTATTATTGGTATCCCAATTCTTGTTTCTGAAATTTTTTCATCTGTAAGAATAATATGCTTAGCGCCCTCTCTAACTGCAATTTCGGACTCTTTCTGAATTCGTTTTAATTCTTCTTTTAAGGAAATTTCTGAATCTTCAGAATTAAATGTACAATCTATTTCTCTATATTCTTCATTTAAAACCTCAAATAACTTTTTAAATTGAGCATTGGATAAAACTGGACTTTCTAAAAGGTAACTTTTTTTATTAAACAAATCTTCACCTAAAATGTTTTGTAAATTTCCAATTCTTGTATTAAGAGACATCACTCTATTTTCTCTTAGAGAGTCTATTGGTGGATTTGTGACTTGACTAAAATTTTGTCTAAAAAAGTGAGATAAAGGCCTATAAATATCAGATAAAACAGCTGCTGGAGTGTCATCCCCCATTGAACCAACAGCTTCTTTTTGATCCTCCACCATTGGATGTAAAATCATTTCTAAATCTTCAATGGAGATCCCAGCAGCATATTGTTTTTGTCTTAACTTATCTCCTTCAAAAGAGTTAAATTCTTGTAAATTATTAAACTTTTTACTGATCTCTATTAAATTTTGACTAAATTTTTTATATATAGGATTTCTAGATAAAAAATCTTTAATTTTTTTATCATTATAATAAGTCCCCTCATCGAGATTAACAGCAATCATTTGGCCAGGTCCAACTCTTCCTCTATAAATAACATTTTCCTCTTGCACCGGAACCATTCCAGTTTCTGAACCTGCAAATAAAATTTTATCTTTTGTAATAGTATATCTTAAAGGCCTTAAACCGTTTCTATCTGTCGCGGCTAAAATCCAATTACCGTCAGTTGCGGCAATTGCTGCTGGTCCATCCCAAGGCTCTATGACTGAGTTTAGGTAATTATACATGTCTCTATAAGCTTGAGGGATAATTTTGCTTCTTTTAGACCATGCCTCTGGCATCAACATCATTTTAACAAGAGGTAATAATCTTCCTGACCTTGTTAACAATTCAAAAACAGCATCAAGACAAGCTGTATCAGAACTTCCTGATTTTAAGATTGGTTTTAAATCGTCGATGTTTTCATATAATTCAGACTCTAATCCCTGCTCATGTGTCTTCATCCAATTCACATTTCCTTTTAAAGTATTTATCTCACCATTATGTGCTAAAATTCTAAAAGGTTGAGCAAGCTCCCAACTTGGAAAAGTATTTGTTGAATATCTTTGATGAAAAATTGAGAATCTAGAAATAAATCTTTTATCTAATAAATCTGGATAAAAATCTGATAAATGCTCAGCAAGAAACATTCCTTTATAAATAATTGATCTTGAACTAATTGATGAAATATAAAAATCTTTTAATTGAGATTGAGTAATTTTTCTTTCAATCTTTTTTCTTACAATATAAATATTTTTTTCTAATTCCTCTGACTCTGTTTTTTTAATTGGAGAAAATAATATTTGCTCAATTTCTGGCCTAGTATCGTTTGCTTTTATTCCAAGAACTTTTGCTTTTACCGGAACATGTCTCCATCCAAAAATGTAAAAGTTATTAGATAACAATTCATGCTCTACAATAGTCCTACAAGCTTCTTGAGCTCCATAATCATTTCTCGGCAAAAAGATCATGCCAACACATAATTGATCATTTTTATGAGTATGATGTCCTGTAATTTTTATCTGCTCCTCAAAAAAAACTTTTGATAGTTCAATGTGAATTCCGGCTCCATCTCCTGTTTTTCCATCCTTATCAACGGCACCTCTGTGCCAAACAGCTTTTAAAGCTTCAATTCCATTTTCAACCACTTCTCTTCTAGGTTTTCCATCAATTGAAGCTACGAACCCAACACCACAAGCATCATGTTCATCTGCTGCATTATAAACCCCAGCGTTTATTAGCTTTTTTAAATTTTTTTTTAAGATATCTCTCAATTTATGCCACCATTCTTTTTTTTACTGATTTAAGAGCTTTATTTTTCAAAAAAACATCAATTGCTTCCGCAGCATCTCTTCCATCCTTAATAGCCCATACAACTAGCGACGCGCCTCTTACAATATCTCCTGCTGCAAAAACTCCCTCAATATTTGTTTGCATTGTTTTAAGGTCAATTTTAATTGTTCCCCACTTTGATACATCAAGTTTAGGTTCTGAAAACATAGCTGGAATATCTTCTGGATCAAATCCCAATGCTTTAATTACCATATCAGCTTTAATTTTAACCTCGGATCCGGAAATGATTTCTGGTTTTTGTCTTCCAGTTGCATCTGTTTCTCCTAATTTCATTTTAGTTACTATAACTTCACTCACGTTACCGTTTTTTCCAATAAATTCTTTAGGATTTGTTAACCATTGAAAATCAACACCTTCTTCTTCGGCATTATTAACCTCTCTTGCTGATCCTGGCATATTTTTTTTATCTCTTCTATATAAGCACTTAACTGATTTTGCATTCTGCCTTATTGAAGTTCTAACACAATCCATTGCTGTATCGCCGCCGCCTATTACAACTACGTCTTTTCCTTCGGCATTTAAATACCCTTCATCAAATAATTTTACTTTGTCTCCTAATCCTTTTTTATTTGATGCTGTTAAAAACTCCATTGCTGGATAAATATTTTTTAAGTCTGATCCTGGGATTTCTACTTCTCTTGCCTTGTATACGCCGGTTGCAATGAGTATTGCATCGTGTTTTTTTTTTAAATCAGATAAAGTTGCATTTTTTCCAACAACAAAATTTAACTGAAATTTTATTCCACCTTCAATTAAAAGCTTGGTTCTTCTTTCAACAATATTTTTTTCTAATTTGAAATTAGGAATTCCATAAATTAGTAAACCACCTGGCCTGTCATACTTATCATAAACTGTAACTTCATATCCAATTTTTCTAAGTTGTTCTGCAGCCGCAAGACCTGCGGGCCCCGCTCCAATTATTCCAATACTGTATCCTAAACTTTTTTTAACTTTAATTGGTTTTACCCAACCATTCTCAAAAGCAGTATCCGTTATAAATTTTTCAATTGATCCAATG
>JACCEC013107849.1_pt1 | contig 13437 bp, 15 predicted proteins | sample 7450121 | NCBI WGS metagenome assembly JACCEC01 (sample SAMN15323455, study PRJNA562643) | freshwater metagenome | isolation source: river surface water | place: USA:Blue River Watershed | collected 2017-08-18 | reverse complement strand
TAAAGCAGCAGGCCGCATGCACCGGTAAAGTGGGATCGCTGGGCTTTTGTATGGGCGGATTGTTAAGTTTCATTGCAGCGGCCGAAGCTGGTGTCGATACTGCGGTGTGTTACTACGGTGGCGGTATTCATCAGCACTTAGACCGAGCGAAAAAGATTCGCTGCCCCGTGCTGTTTCATTTCGCTGACCAAGATGCCTATATTCCGCAACAGGCCGTGCAGGCAGTACACAAATCACTCGGTGGACGAAAAAATGTGCGTGTAATTGTTCATTCTGATGTTGATCACGGCTTTAACTGCTGGCGGCGGCCGGCCTGGAACCAGGCGACCGCAGCGCGTGCGCGCGGCCAGAGCCTTGTTCACTTATCCGAGAGCCTGAGCTGATTTGCCGACACTGGCCCTTGGCTTAGTGCTGCTAGCGGCGGTCTGTCACGCCGGCTGGAATATCGCTTTAAAGCGGGCCAAGGGCGATGGGCTCGCCTTTTTTGCGCTTGTTGGAATATTCGAGATTCTGGTCTGGGCCATTCCAGTTGGGCTATTGCTGCCCAAACTCGAGGGATTTCATGCCGACTGGCTCATCGCGATGCTCGGCAGCGCGATCGTTCATGTCGCTTATTTTTGGCTACTGCTGCGGGCCTACAAAAGCGCGGATCTCTCGCTGGCTTATCCACTGGCCCGGGCGACGGGGCCACTGCTTTCAGTGATCGCAGCGATTGTCATTCTTGGCGAGGAGCCCTCCCCCTTAAGCCTCGCAGGGGCCTTCATGATCATTGCCGGCTCGATCTGGATTGGGCTCACGGGATCACGCGCCACCGCGTTTGGTCCCGCACAGTTACGCGGAATTGGTTTTGCACTGCTATGTGGACTGATGATTGCGACCTATACGGTATGGGATCAACAGTCAGTGACCACGATCGGTGTTCCCGTGATGTTGTTTTATTGGGGCACGATTGTGATGCGGGTCATGATGACAGCGCCCGCCCTCTGGGTGGATCGGGCTGCGATTCGGCGGTGGGTCAGCGCTGATCTTCAATACCTGCTTATTGTGGCGGTGCTATCGCCTCTCGCCTACATGCTGGTGCTTTGGGCAATGACGCTTGCGCCTTTAAGCACGGTCGCCCCAGCCCGTGAAATCAGCATCCTGCTCGGCGTGATCGCGGGGGCAAAACTACTTCAAGAGGGAAAGATGCTGTCTCGACTCGGGGCGGCCGGCCTGATGTTAGCCGGCATCGTCTTCATCGGCATCGGTTAAATACCCTTGGTGACTGAGGCCTGACTCGAGAGCGCATTCCAGGGTGGCGATTGCCGCCAGCCCGCAGCCTGAATCCGCCGCCAAAATACTTCAAGAAGCCGGTGTGCCTCAGTCCTGGAGCCCTGAAATATTGCACTGCCTTGGGTGGATACAAAGGTCCAAGCAACCCCCTCTTTTGCGGCTGAGACATTTATTGAGGTAATGAGTCCCGACCTCACCTCAATCTGCGACTCTCGATCCCGAGGCGGTGCTTGGTCTCCCTGTTGACGCACAAACTCCTCAACTGCGACGTGGTGCTCGCGATCGAGATCCGCGGCATCGCCGGAACCAATCATCAATCCATAGGATTGATCGAGCAGCGCTATCGCTAAGCGTTGCGTCATCCAGAATTTAGCCTCCCCGCCATCACGTACCAGTCGGAGCCAGAGTCGGTCTTCGGAATCACTGTAACCCACTGTCAGGCTTGAATAGGTCTGGCTCACCGGGCCTCCGACAGTCGCCACCCTTTTTTGCGCAGACATTCCGCTAAGTGACGCTGAACTTCGGCCTCAAACTCGCGATCGAGCGCAGCCTGGTCCATCATGCGAATCACACTCGCTAAGCCCGTCAGGTTGACCAAAGGCGGCGACGCCTGCGGACGGATGACCTCAGCACGCGCTGCTGTTTCACAAAATACGGCATCCACTTCGACACCGACTCCGGGCCGATCGGGATGCACCCAGACCGGAACCGTCGCAGCGCAGCCTGCGAGTAAGCAGGCCAAAACGCCGGCTGGACCCTGTCGAAATGCTCTACGGCTATCGCTATGTTTCATGCACCACCCCCGGAGACCCCATTATCGGACATCGGACTGAACCGTTGGGCAACTGCACAGGAGGCGGGTAGGACCAGGCAAGTGGTAGCGGGGGCAGGATTTGAACCTACGACCTTCGGGTTATGAGCCCGACGAGCTGCCAGACTGCTCCACCCCGCGTCAGAGAGATAATGATTCTATATGAAATTTTGCTCCGCCTGCGGCAACCCCACCGAAAATCGCATACCCGAGGGCGATAGTCGCTTGCGGGCAGTCTGTAGCCACTGCGACACCATCCACTATGTCAATCCAAAAATGGTGCTGGGTACGATCCCGGTCTGGGGCGAGCAGGTCCTGCTTTGTCGCCGTGCCATTGAGCCTCGGCTGGGCATGTGGACTCTGCCTGCAGGCTTTATGGAAGTCGGCGAATCGACTGCCCATGGCGCGATGCGTGAGACCATGGAGGAGGCCGGGGCCCGAGTTGCGTTGGGCCCACTATTTAGCGTGCTCGATGTGCCCCATGTCGATCAGGTCCATCTTTTTTACCTCGCAACGCTGCGCGATCTTGACTTTGCTGCAGGCCCCGAGAGCCTCGAGGTGCGACTCTTTCATGAGCATGAGATCCCATGGTCATCAATTGCCTTTCGTACAATTGTTGCGACCTTGAGATTTTATTTTCATGATCGACGCCAAGGCCTGATGTCCTTACACACCGGTGATATTCGCGAGATCCAGCTTCCCCATGAATCGCACACTCAGCTGGATCAACCCCGATGATCCGCTGCCCCCAACGCAGCTTGCGCTAACGCCTGACGAGGGCGCCAATGGCCTGCTCGCCGCGGGCGCCGACCTTAGCAGCGGGCGATTACAAGAAGCCTATCGGCGCGGCATCTTCCCCTGGTTTTCGAAGGGGGAGCCTGTGCTTTGGTGGACCCCTGATCCGCGCATGGTGCTGAAGATTGCGGACTTCAAAATCTCAAAATCTTTTTCCAAAACCCTGCGGCGGGCCCTGAACGATCCGGAACTGGAGATTCGCTGCGACCAGGATTTCGAAGGGGTCATGCGGGCCTGCGCTGAGGCCCGGCCCGGACAGTCTGGAACCTGGATCAGCGACCCGATGATTCAGTGCTATTGTGAACTGCACGCCCAGGGCCTGGCCCACTGCGTGACCGTTCATCGCGGAGAGCGGCTGCTTGGCGGACTCTACTGTGTGGCTATTGGCAAGATGGTGTTCGGCGAATCCATGTTCAGCCGTGCGCCCGATGGCTCTAAGCTTGCCCTAGCGTCCCTCGTGGGATGGCTTCTTTCGCAGGGAGGCCTGATGATAGACTGCCAGCAGAAGACGGAACACTTGGCATCGCTAGGAGCACAAGAGATCGGACGGCAGGAATTTGAATGGAGCGTGCAAGACTTAACCAGTCACGCCGCACTGGCCTGGTCGACAACGCCTGTATCTAAAATGGATCTCTCAAGGCTCACGCATGTCGCACCTTAAAGACCTTCCTGTTGTTTCGCTGCAGTTCTATGTAACCGCGCCCTACCCCTGCAGCTATCTGCCCCACCAGAAGGCCCGGTCGCAGGTCGCCACGCCCAACCATCTGATCAATTCACCGATCTACAGCGACCTCGTCCAGGTGGGCTTTCGTCGCAGTGGTGTCTTTGCATACCGGCCCTACTGTGATGGCTGCAAGTCCTGCATCCCACTGCGTGTGCCTGTGAACGAATTCGAGCCTAATCGCATTCAGCGGCGTATCTGGAATCGCAATCAAGATCTCGAAGTCAAGAGCTCACCGCTGCGTTTTGATGAGGAGCACTACGATCTCTACCAACGCTATCAGTCACTGCGCCACGCCGGTGGCGGCATGGACCACGACAGCCGAGAGCAATACGCGCAATTTCTGCTGCAAAGCCGGGTGGACTCGCAGCTCATCGAATTCCGCAGCCCAGCCGGTGAATTGAAGATGATTTCAATTGTAGATCTGCTCAATGCCGGCATCTCCTCGGTGTATACATTTTACGATCCCCGCGAGTCGCGACGCAGTCTGGGCTCCTATGGCATCTTGTGGCAAATCGATCTCTGTCAACGGCTTTCGCTTCCGCATCTATATCTCGGCTATTGGATCGCCGAGAGTCCAAAAATGTCCTACAAGGCGCTGTTTAAGCCCCACGAGACTCTTGAAAACGGCATCTGGATCCGCCGCTAGGCACTACTGGCTGTGAACCTCTTTGCTGGCTTTCCGCTGATTCGACCGCTGCTGTTTTCAATGCAGCCCGAGGCCGCCCATGACCTCACCCTCACCTGGTTAGATCGCCTTCATCACGCCGGCCTGCTCCCTGCATCGCAGCCACTACCCGGAACCTCCAAGCAGCTGATGGGGCTAAACTTTCCCAATCCGATTGGCCTGGCTGCCGGCCTGGATAAAAACGCTGCCCACCTGGATAGCCTTGCGAGCTTCGGGTTCGGATTTATTGAAGTGGGCACCGTGACGCCCCGGCCTCAGCCCGGCAATCCGCAGCCCCGGATGTTTCGGCTCACGCAGCATGAAGCGCTCATTAATCGGCTCGGATTTAACAACCAAGGGCTCGAGCGCTTTCTTCGCAATGTTCGGCAATCCCGCTGGGCCGCAGAGCGACGGGGCGTACTGGGGTTGAACATCGGTAAAAACGCTACAACGCCCCTCGACGATGCCCTCGCTGATTACCTTGCGGGTCTTGAGGCAGTCGCGCCTTGGGCCGACTACGTGACGGTCAACATCTCCTCGCCGAATACACAGGGCCTGCGCGATCTTCAACAGCAGGACGCGTTAAATCGACTACTTGAGGGCCTAAAAGACGCGCAACATCGGCTCGCGCGGCAGCATCAAAGGCATGTACCGCTGATGCTAAAAATTGCGCCTGATCTTACGGATGATGAAGTTATCGATATTGCGACACTTTTACGTGCACACAGCATCGAAGGCGTGATCGCAACCAATACAACCCTAGATCGCAGTGCAGTCGATGGCCATCCCCATGCTAAAGAGCAAGGAGGTCTGTCGGGCGCACCGCTGCTTAAACAATCTAATCACGTTATCCGACTGCTGCGCAGCAGCTTACCTTCGGGTGTGGTGATTGTTGGTGTCGGCGGTGTACGCAGTGGCGAGGATGCGAAAAGCAAACTTGCCGCCGGTGCGGACCTGGTGCAGCTCTACACCGGGCTAATTTATCGTGGTCCGGCGCTTGTTGCTGAAGCAGTCCGAGCGACGCGATCCGAGTAAAGCTCCCGGAAAGTCTTCGATGCCGGCGTCGGCAAATCACGAAAATCAGTCCAGCCCTTTGCAAAAGTAAGATGCTGAATGCGGCCAGCCTTGCGGCCAAGGCTGCGCAAAACACGATTCGCAATACCTGTCAGTAGCGCATAGAGGTTAGGCCGCACAGCGACAAACCCCCAGACCGCCATCGCGAACCGCTCCGCATTGGGCCGCAGATGACGATCGAACTGCCGCTCTCGCAGCTTTCGCAGCAGATCGGGCAATGGAATAGCTACGGGACAGACGACGTGGCACTCGCCACACATCGTGGCCGCCTGAGGTAGATCCAATGCATTCTCCAGGCCAACATAGTTGGGCGTGAGCACCGAACCCATCGGCCCTGGATAGACCCAGCCATACGCATGGCCACCAATCTTTTGATACACCGGGCAATGATTCATACAGGCGCCGCAACGAATACAACGCAGCATCTCTTGGAATTCGCTGCCCAGCAGACTCGAGCGGCCGCCATCGACCAACACGAAATACATATGCTCAGGACCATCGGGCTCACCCGGCGCGCGGACTCCGGTTAAAAGTGAAATGTAATTTGAGATGGATTGACCGGTGGCGCTGCGGGTCAGTAGACGAACGATCGTGGCAAAGTCTTCAAATGTGGGAAGAATCTTTTCGATGCCAGTCACGACGACGTGCACGCGCGGCATTACAGTACACATGCCCTCGTTGCCCTCGTTGGTGACAATGCCCACCGATCCGGTCTCCGCAATGAGAAAATTGCCGCCAGTAACGCCCATGTCCGACTTTAGAAACTTGGGCCGCAAGATCTCGCGAGCCTCGCGCGTCATCTGCGGTATATCCGTTAAGCGGGGACGCTCGTGGACCTTCGCAAACAGATCCGAGATTTCTTCCTTATCCTTGTGAATGACCGGCGCGATGATATGGCTGGGTGCCTCATTGTCATTGATTTGCAAAATGTATTCGCCCAGATCGGTCTCAACGGACTCAATGCCTGCCCGCTCAAGGGCTGAATTGAGCGCCATCTCCTCGGAGACCATGGACTTTGATTTCGTAACGAGCTTGACATCATGCCGCTGAGCGATTTTCACCACCAGTTCCGAGGCCTGGGCGGGCGTTTCAGCGAATAACACAGTGGCGCCACGGGCCTGGGCGTTGCGCTCAAACATTTCCAGCCAGACATCAAGCCGATCCAGAGCCCGATTGCGCCGCTCCACCGCCGCCTGACGGGTCGCATTGAAATCGATCTCCTGGATGACACTGGATCGGGCCGTGACAAACTTATCAGCGAGTTTTTTTAAATTGCGCTGCAGTCGGGTGTCAGCAAGCTTCTCGCCTGCTCGCGCCTGAAAGTGCATCGATTGAACGCGCATATGTCAGTGAACTCCTATCGCCCTAAAGTCATTCAGCCTGAGGCGCGGCCCTGGCCCACATCACCAGCGAGCACCTGCGCGACATGCAGGACCTGGGTACGTTCATCCCCGAGCCGCCGCAGCCGGCCCTCAATGTGGAGCATACAGCCGAGATCCCCCATGACAACTGCCTGTGCCTGCGTTGCCTGAACGTTGTGAATTTTTTCATCAACAATCGCCGCGGAAACATTGCCGTATTTCATCGCAAACGCACCGCCAAATCCGCAGCAGGCCCGACAATCTTTCATTTCACTGAGCTTGAGGCCGGGAATCTTTGCCAAGAGGGCCCGGGGCTGCTCTGCGACGCCCAACTCGCGCAGACCGCTGCAGCTGTCGTGATAAGTCACGGTGCCCTCGAGCTGTCCTGGCACATCTGAGACCTTCATGACCCGCACCAGGAAATCGGTCAGCTCATAGATGCGCGGAGCCAAATCAGCCATGCGCCGTTTCATCTCAGGATCGTTACCAAATAGTTCGAAGTAATGGACCTTGATCATGCCGGCGCAAGAGCCTGAGGGAATCACAACATAATCAAATCCCTGGAGCTGCTCGATGACCCGAACCGCGAGCTGATGGGCAGTGCGGCGATCGCCACCGTTGTAAGCGGGCTGGCCGCAGCAGGTCTGGCCCTCGGGAACAATCACCTCACAGCCCGAAGCCTCCAGCAACTTGAGTGCTGCCAGGCCGATCTCGGGCCGCATCATGTCGACCAGACAAGTGACAAAAAGGGCGATGCGCTTGGGGTTTTCAGTCATCGATGGGGTGGGCCTGGGGACTAGAGACTCTGGATTTCATGCAATAAAATGGGATTTTGCCACTTGGTATGGGCCAGATGCCGGTTTCACCCTCTTCGTCCACGAAAAAACCTCGGCCCCCCGCCCCGACCGGGTCCGACCGTCGGCCTCTGCTCGCCCCGCCGATTGAGGCGCCCCGGCTGGCGATCCAGGTCATCGAACGCATGATGACCCTTCTGGACGCGCTGGCAAAAAAATCCGAGCCAGTATCGTTGAAGGAGCTCTCTCAGTCTAGCGGCCTGCACCCATCGACCGCCCATCGCATTCTTAATGATCTTGTGCTGGCACGGATGGTCGATCGGACTGAGCCGGGCAGCTACCAGCTGGGCATGCGGCTTTTGGAGCTTGGCAACCTGGTCAAGGCGCGGCTCAACGTGCGCGACGCCGCTGCCGGACCGATGCGGGAGTTGCATCGGCTCACCGGTGAGACCGTCAACCTCTCGGTGCGACAGGGCGATGAAATTGTCTATGTCGAGCGAACTGTCAGCGAGCGCTCCGGCATGCAAGTTGTGCGGGCAATCGGCGGCCGGGCGCCCTTACATCTCACTTCGACTGGAAAGCTCTTTCTCGCCAACGACGACACGCGTGCCGTTCGATCGTATGCAATGCGGACCGGTCTGGCAGGTCACACACCGAATAGCATCACTGCCTTAAATCAGCTTGAGCAAGAGCTCGATGAGGTGCGTCGCCTGGGCTATGCACGGGACAACGAAGAGCTTGAGTTGGGGGTGCGCTGTATCGCAGCTGGTATTCGCGATGACAGTCAATCCCTGGTGGCGGGGTTATCCATCTCCGCACCAGCAGATCGGGCTAATGATGGATGGCTTCAGGCGCTTGCGGATACCGCCCGCGCGATTTCATCGTCGCTGGGCTACGAGCGTGCCGCTGAGGCCTGACGGTCTCGCTCAATTGAGAGCCAGCGGCGAATTCGTTCTGCATCCGCGAGCCGCTTGGCACTGCCTTCCGCATCCAGCATCACGATGATCACCTCGCGTTGATCGAGGCGGGCCTGCATGACCAGGCATTTGCCAGCATCGCGGATAAAACCCGTTTTGGATAAGCCAATATCCCAATTTTCGTCGCGGGTCAGGGCATTGGTGTTTCTGAACTGCTGCTGCCGGCCGCCCACTCGAACCACGGCATCTCGATCGGTCGAATAGTCCCGAATCAGAGGGATATGATGGGCGGCATTGACCAACACCGCCAGATCGCGGGGCGAGGCCACGTTGCCACTGCTTAAACCTGTTGGTTCAACAAAATTTGAGCTGGTCATCCCCAGCGCGCGGGCCTTTTCGTTCATTGCGATCACGAACGCAGGCAGCCCCCCCGGGTAGCTTCTACCGAGAGCATTCGCAGCGCGATTTTCCGACGACATGAGCGCGAGATGGAGGAGCTCAGCACGCGTAAAGCTAGCACCCACCTTGAGCCGCGAGGCCGAATATTTCTCAAGCTGCGTATCTTCGCGGGCAATCACGATCATCTCATCCAACGGCTGGGCCGCATCAAGGACCACCATCGCCGTCATTACTTTCGTAATCGAAGCGATGGGCAGGGCTGCGTCCGCGTTTTTCTCAAGCAGCACTTCGCCAGAGGCCTGATCCATCACCATCACTGCGCTGGAATTTAACGATAAGTCCGCGAGCTCGGACCGCAGGCCTAACCGTGAACCCATCGAGTTGTAGCCTGGCTCTGCTTTTACTTTGGATGCTCTGACGCCCTGAGTTGGCGCACGCGCTACATTTTTTTTCGGGCTGTTGGCATTTCGCGCCGTCTTATAGTTCTGCGCGGGCTTAGCTGATCGCGCGGCCGTCGCAGAGGCTTGCTTTGCGGCCTGGGCGGGCTTTGGATTTGTTGCGGACTTCGCCGCTGCGGAGGATTTCGAGGTGGACTTCTCCGAAGCTGCGCCTGACTGGGCAAAAGCGGACGCAGGCCCGAGCACCCAGCTGACCAACAAACAACTTAATGCGGCTAACGCGCTGCGCAAAACGGACGAATTTCCACGCGAAATTTGTAAACAGTAAGACCTCAATGGACCTCCCTTTTCCATCGAAGACGGCATGCTAACAAAGGAGTTTAGTTTCGCCAAGTAAAAATTCAATTTTTTCAATGGCTTAGAAGAGTTTCTGAAGGTCCGCTCTTATTATCTCCATATTGCAACGCACAATTTACAGTCTGAAAATGGATATCGACGGTGTCTTGGATGTTCCGTCCGTAGCCCCCAGCCATCGCGATCGCCATCGGCACCCCAAGATCGGAAACAAATTCCATCACCTGGCAATCACGCGCCAGAAGGCCGGGCTTGGTCAGTGCCAGTCGGCCAAGGCGATCATCGCAAAATGGGTCTGCGCCTGCCAAATAAATCACCAGATCTGGAATAAATTGATTGCGAATCCGAATTAATGCGGCCTGCAGCAGCTCGAGATAACCCGCGTCATCAGTACCATCGGGCAATTCAATGTCTAGATCGGACCGCGCTTTCACGAAGGGATAGTTCTCTGCGCCATGCATGGAGAATGTAAAAATATTCGAATCATCGCGGGTCATCGCGGCCGTACCGTTACCTTGATGCACATCCAGGTCGATAATCAAACACTTTGCGGCAAGCCTATCGCGCTGCATGAGCCGCGCTGCTACGACCGCATCGTTAAAGCAGCAGAAACCCTCGCCACGATCCCGATAAGCATGATGCGTTCCTCCTGCAAGATTGATCCCTACGCCATCCCGAAATGCTGCGCGGCAGGCCATCACAGTGGCGCCCACTGAGCGACGCGATCGCTCCACCATCTCGGGCGACCACGGAAACCCAATCGCCATCATCTCCTTGCGGGACAGATCACCGCAGACAAGCCGCCGAATATAGTCGGGGCTATGCGCAACGGCCAGGGCCTCATCAGTCAGCGGCTCCGGCTCAAGCAGCCTAACTTCAGGAAGCGCCTGACTGATGCGCTCGCGCAGCAGTCGATACTTTTCCATCGGAAACCGGTGGCCCGCTGGCAGCGGTAATACAAACCGATCGCTATAAAATGCGTCCATAAACCAGCAATTCAAGGAGGATGACCATGGGACTTTATCCCACACCCGAAGATCTAAGCGCCGCCCAGAAGCAGAATATCGAGGCCATGATGAAACTGTCGCAGAAGGCGTTCGAGGGCATTGAAAAAATGGTGGAGCTGCAGCTGAATGCAGCCCGCGCCTCGCTGCAGGAGACCGCTGATAAATTCCAGGCGCTGATGAGTGTTAAAGATGCGCAAGATGTGGTGAGCCTAAATAAAGACATTGCTACGCCAAATGCCGAGAAGGCCCTGGCCTATTCCCGAACCATCTACGACATTGCCGCACAGACCAGCAGTGAATTCCATCGTCTGGTTGATGCTCAGATTGCAGATGCCAACAAAAAACTGATCGATGCCTTAGATGATTTTTCTCGCAATGCGCCGGCAGGATCAGAAAGCGTTGTCGCCATGATGAAGTCCTCGCTCACTGCGGCCAACTCAGCCTACGAGACCGCGAATAAGGCAGCCCGTCAGGTCGTTGAGATGGCCGAGCGCAATATGCGGGCGGCTGCTGAGACCGGCTTAAACGCGAGCAAGCGCTAGCCGAGTGCAGCCGCTTAACGCCGGTCCTGACGCTCCTCGGTGATTTGGCCGCCGAGAGCTGTCACGCCGGCGCGAAACTCAAGATAAGCCTGCTCAAATATTTCGGGCGGTGCTGATTCGTCCTGGCGGCCCGAGGCTTTCAGTCCCAGCTCAATATGCCGTGGCAGGCCCGCCTCGCCCGCAGACGGAAGGCTGTAGATTTTGAACTGCGGATATTTTTGCGCGATGGCTTGCATCAAGGGCGTGACCGCTGCCTCGAATAGATCCAACACAATCATCGATCGATCAAACTCGGCGACCGATCGAAATAAATGGGCATAGTAAGTCTGCAGCACCCATTCCAGCATCGGCCAGGCCATGACGGGAAAGCCCGGAACGAAATAATGCTCATGAATCGAGAAGCCCGCGATTTTGTTATACGGATTCGGAATGATCGCGCTGCCTACCGGAAACTCTCCCATACGCAGACGCTCCACCGTCGCCGGCTGTCCGGTTTCTGCAGCCCGCTCGCGAATCAGCCGTTCGGCCTCTGGGTGCAGCACCAACTTGCAACCCAGGGCCTCGGCAGCGGCCTGACGGGTGTGGTCGTCGGGCGTAGATCCAATGCCGCCGCAGCAGAGCACCACATCGCCCGACCGAAATGACTCACGCAAGGCTCGCACGCAGCGTGCGCGGTCATCACCGAGATAATTCACCCAGGACAGCGCCAGGCCGCGGGCAGCCAAAATCTCACGAGTTTTTTCAAAATGCCGATCCTGCCGTTTTCCCGAAAGGATCTCATCACCAAAAATATATAGCCCGAAGGCGCGCTCTGTCATTCAATTCATCCTGCGGGATTGCGAGAGAATAAGGCGCGCATCATATTGCGCAGCCCAACCCACTGCTGACTCAGAAATCCTTGCCCGTAATCCACGCCCTGTTCTTGGTCACGAATGCCTGTTGCTTCCAGTGGCTCATGACGTGCAAGCCGGTGATCACCACGCCAATCAGCGGTACGAAACACCGTATCCCAGATCGGGAATAGGACTGCAAAATTCACACCTCGCTGCGGGCCCTCGTGGCCAATGCTGACCCCGTGATGCAGGCGATGAAAGGCAGGCGACACTAGGGCCCTAGAAATAAAAGCAGGAAATGGAATTCCGCAGTTGGCATGCTGCAGGCTCTGCCAGATGCGGGTGAAGACCACAATGCCGACAAACTGTGCCGGCGCCACGCCAATGAACAAGGCAACAACTGCGAGAATAGCATCACGAATTAGATCATCAAGAAGATGGTTACGGTTATCCGTCCACAGTGTCATGCGGCGCTGAGAGTGATGAATGGCGTGCAGGGCCCACCACCAATTCCAGCGGTGCTGGGCCCGATGAATCCAGTAATCGACAAAATCTAAAATCAGCAGATACACCAACGCCCCGAACAAGGGTATATAAGTGAGCCCCAGTGCCGCATCCACTTCAAGTGTCGGTATCCCCCAGACGCCCAGACTATCGCGCAGTTTCAGGACTGGGGTTTCGAGTACCGCAAATACAAAAATCGAAAATGCGCCGAGCCGATGCAGCACGGTATAGGCGATATCAATGCCCACACGATCGCCGCGACCGCCGGGGCCACGACGCTCTGCTGGCGCAAAACGCTCCAGCGGCAGAATCACTAAGGCCATGAACAGCAGCTCAAATCCGCCAATCAGAAACCATTCTGTGAAGTCAAAGGCCTCATCGATATACGCGATTCCATCAAAGGCGGCCAGCATAGGTAAGACAACGCCCTCGAATAAGGCAGCATGCAGTTCAGCAAACGCTTCAACGATTTGATCAATCATCGGGCCGATCGCCCCCGCGAGAGGCTGGCTTGCGGCAAGAGCTCAAAGCAAAAACCGCTCGCTTTTAGGCCTGCAATCAATGGATCGAGCATCGGCGCGTAAGCATCGCTGCGCGACCAGATACCCAGGTGGGCCATCAAGATGTCGCCGCTGCGAATTGAACGCAGGGCCTGATCCAGGAGCATCCGATTTGGATAGCGATCACTGGGCAACTCATCGCCAAGAAAACCTGCGGGACTCCAGTGGATATGCGTATAGCCACAGGCCTTGGCCGCACGCAGGGTCTCAGTTGTGGTGATGCCACCAGGCGCACGCCAGATGGGATCCAGGGGCCGGCCCGTCAGCCGCTCGAACTGACGGCCAACACGGTTTAATTCTTCGCAGAAGTCGGTCGCATTCAGCCGCATCAGCTGGCCGGCCTGCTCCCCAAACTGTGGCCGATAACGAATCACTCCTGCCTGGTCTGCCAGGATGTGGCCATAGCGCCAGGTGTGGCTGCCAAATCC
>JACCEC011748828.1_pt1 | contig 13441 bp, 10 predicted proteins | sample 7450121 | NCBI WGS metagenome assembly JACCEC01 (sample SAMN15323455, study PRJNA562643) | freshwater metagenome | isolation source: river surface water | place: USA:Blue River Watershed | collected 2017-08-18 | reverse complement strand
ATACTCGTAATATTCGGCAACAAATAGATGTTCCTAAGGAAGTGATGAACTATGTTTCTGACTATGTTTTCAAGACTGTAATTTCTTACTCAGCTAGGTCAATTCAAAACATCCAATAACGATGTTTGAGATATTTTTTTATGCCAAAAAAAGAAACACGCACACTGGTACTATGCTTGGCCCCTCTTATTTATTTCAACAAAAAATAAACCAATCATGATCTTTATGTCCGCAACGATAATAGTCCATAGTCTTGTAGATCAATAGGTACGAAGCTATTATGTCTGAACTTAATAATGTTCTTGAACATGCTCCTATCTTTGCTTTGAAAGTTAAGAGCAACGATATTGGCTTTATTATTCCAGAAATAGTTAGGATCCATATTGGAACTCAAAGCATTCATCATTGAAGCATTAGGGTAAATCCTAATCATTGTAGCTGTTGTTTTTATCTTACTCATATCGATGCCTTGTTCAATGTTTATGATTTGCCTACCATTATCATCGGCAACGCCTTCGAACCCGCTAGTATTGTTAGTTACAACAATGATAATCTTATTGAGCAACTGACCAAACATCTCATTTGTGAATTGTTTATGGTTACTTGCACCTAGCTTGTATTCAGGATCCAGCATCCTACTACCAAACTTATCCATGATAATCTCTTTTAGTTTCGCCTTAGCCTTCTCATTTGAGAATCCTATTTCAAGATACAATATTAGTGGATCCGATGTATGGAAGCCATATTCATTAACAATATCAAAGCACTTATTGATGTCAAGTTTAGATACTGTTCTTACATATTCGTTACCATGCGTGATTATTAGATTAGGTTCCGAATCGCTACCAAAGCTACTTGATAGATGCACATCTAGTTCGATACATCTCGCGCCCATAGCTAAGACTTCCTTGATTGAATCATAATTGGTAGAAGCAATATGCTGATACGAACATATATATGAGTTATGAGATGAATTCACTTGAAACTTGTGTAGTGGGTATACTAACCATTCTGGATGCGACAGAGCTACTGGTTGTATGGTACCTTTTTGTAGTTGTCTATTAATAGCAAACTCATAACTATTTAGGAGCTTGGGCATCGCCCAATAAAGTATGATCAGTAATACAAACACAAGTAGTATGATTAGTCCTACCATACTGAGGGATACAAATACTTGTACCTATATAAGCTTGGACTTTTTTTGTTATCCAAATAGTCATATCATATGCAACAAAAAGGAAACCAACTAGATAATAGATTGGTTGCTTGATGAGTGAAACCATACTTGCGTTCATGGGTAGCTTGATGAGTGATACCATACTTGCAATCATGGGTAGCTTGATGAGTGATACCATACTTGCAATCATGTGAGGCTTGATGCATGATACCATACTTCTGTAGCTTGATGAGTGAGACTATACTTGCGTTCATGCGTAGCCTGATCAATGAAACAATATTTGCGATCATGTGTAGCTTGATGAGTGAGACTATATTTGCGTTCATGCGTAGCCTGATCAATGAAACAATATTTGCGATCATGTGAGGCTTGATGAGTGAGACTATATTTGCGATCATGTGAGGCTATACTTGGGTAGCTTGATGAGTGATACCATACTTGCGTTCATGTGAGGCTTGATCAATGAAACAATATTTGCAATCATGTGTAGCTTGATGAGTGAGACTATACTTGCGATCATGTGTAGCCTGATCAATGAAACAATATTTGCAATCATGGGTAGCTTGATCAATGAAACAATATTTGCGATCATGTGTAGCTTGATGAGTGAGACTATATTTGCGATCATGTGAGGCTATACTTGGGTAGCTTGATGAATGATACCATACTTGCGTTCATGTGAGGCTTGATGAGTGAGACTATATTTGCGATCATGTGTAGCTTGATGAGTGAGACAAAAAAAATGTTTCTCATTGAGAGAACATTTGTGTAGCTTGATGCTTGATTGGAACTTCCAATGCTTAAAGACCTTCATCGGTTTCTTCATATGAATCAATTTCCATTGAAGGTTTGTTAGTGACTGGTACCCAATGCATCTTCTCGAATGCTTCAATGTCTGCCATGTCTTGATAATCTGAACTATCTTGGACATTGCCCTTGTATATGAAGAGCTTCGAGTGTTTACCCTTAAGGCTAATCTCAAGCTTGAGTTGTCGCCCAGTAATGATGATTTCAACACCCAATCCACCCGTGATCACAGTTCCGCGTGTAATATGCTTATGGACATTGATATTGGTAAGGATGCGTTCTCCTGTAGAAGGATCTTCATCGCCAATTTCTCTGTACTGCTTGCGACCATTCTTTACATCGAAGAAACTATCCATAACATCGTAGATTGCTGGGATAAACTTGAAAGACATGATTGGTTTATCGGAATCAATGTAGCATTGATCTTCAAATTGTTCTGGTACATGTTCTTTTACTCCTGGAGGAAAATAGTTTCGTTTAGGGAGTGTGAGCCAAAATGTTGGATTAATCAATTGTTCGATATCTCCTGTATCCTTGTTAGTACGCGTAGTACCCATAGGTGATACACCTTGAGTGCTCATGAGCAAGAAGGGTCGTTTCAATCCATTTGGTAGCATGCGTACCTTCTTCTTATCGGCAGTGATGATACCTTGAGCGGTCCATTCCTCAATAAGAGTCTCAAATGAGATACATAGAGCCTTGAGAGCTTCAATGTTAGGATTAGGCTTAGCTGCACCTTCAACTTCAGAGAACCCAATACGAATGTTTTCATAAGCTCGCTTATGAGGTGGTCTGATGTTACAATAGGTGGTGATTCCTTCTGGGGAAAGAAGCCAACCATTGGTAGGTTGAATGTAATTACCTTCGATATCCTTGATATAGATCGGAGGATATTGCGCATGGGTCTTAGCCTTGAATGCCGAATCGATATCAATAAGAAGCATATTATGCTGATATTTAAGATAAGAGGCTAAGATCATTTCGGTAGTGACGTTTCCTTTCTTGGCTGGGATGGCTGGCGTGGTAGAAGTAGTAGCGTACATTGAGACTGATAGGATTGAGACTGAGGAGTTCGAGGCTTTGTATATTTATAAGGATAAATGTCAATTTTAAACGAATCCCAATATGGGGGCAATTAGGGGGTATTTACTCGTTTTTTTAAGTATTTTGGGTATCACGTATATTCGTCTCATTCTTGGGTTGATTACAATAGTTCGCTTTATACTTGACATTCACCTCATGTAAGGTGAAGCGAGCCTGTTCTCGTATATTGAATGGATACTCAGAAACGATGTTATTTAAGTAAAGATCTATTTGGCACAGATTCTCATATACAGTGAACGGCATATTCCTTTCTTATGGTGAAGGTTGTGATTGGGACTTCTTCCTGTTTATGAAATAATAGACAAATTTGAGTTGGATCTTAATATTAGCTATGAGCTCCTTATGGAAATCTATTTTGGCATTATCCAACACACGAGTAGTGCTGCGTTGATGGTGGTAATATGCTGCATAGTGTAGGAAGAAGAAGTAATAATGAAAGTAGTCGGGCTTGGGGAGCACTCTGTATTTGTTCATGAACTCCTCAATAAAACACAAGCTGACTTCGGGGTAGAACGTGAGGAGACATTCCATGAACACTACTATGCCCATCTTTTGTTTATTCTTGTTGATCATCTTTTGTACGAATCTCAATACTTTGGTCACACTTTCTCTTGGAGCATCAATATTTCTATCTGAAGATACAGATGAAACAACAGAGGACCTGCGCCGTAGGCCTAACTTATCGATGAAACTATCATGCGATGAAAATGATGAACTGTTACTACTTATCTCTGAGATACTGATATCAGAGATGCTTTTGATCGAATCGGCTTCGAACCTTGCTAAGGCATCCAATGGGTCTGGTTGAATTCCGGTAGAAGTAAATAGATTACTTTTAACGCTTGAGAACATGTTTTAAGGCAAAAATGAAAGGTATTATTAACCTATACCAATTGAGCAAGAGACTGATTGTGGTTTGTGTTGCTATATATAATAAGACTTAATACTGATACCTGCAATTGAGAATCATGGCTCCTCCTATCACACTATTGAAGCCAGGATGTTTAGTTGCACGAATGGGTGAGTCGCAATCGGAGCTCGACAAGCTTGTTCCAATCAATTATATCATGGATTGGTTCGATAAACGAATTCGTTCGGGCAACTCTGCAGGTAACAAGAAAGTTACTATGAGCGATAGAGTGGTTGTATTATTGTCTAAGACAGGTTCTGGTAAGAGTACCTCTATCGCCCCTAACTTGTATCTGCGCTTCTTCAATCGTTACCGTAAGCAGATAGTAATCACACAACCAAGAGTGCTTACAGCCATTGAGATCCCTAAGGACATATCCAAGATCCCAACATACCAAACGCCCAACAAGGAAGGGCTATCCTTGGAACTGTTTAAGAACCTGGGGTATCAGACCCAAGACTTTGTTAGGAAGCCTGCAGAGAAGGGTATCTTGTTCACAACTACTGGTATTCTCTTGCAATACTTGAAGACAATGACGGATGAAATATTCATCCGCAAGTATAAGTTCATCATTATTGATGAGGCACACGATCGGTCTATTGATGTAGATTTAGTATTGTTTATGATGAGAGAGCTACTTACTCGCAACTTGGGCAATGATCCACCTTTCTTGATACTCATGAGTGCTACTCTCAATGTACAAGAGTATTGTCGTTACTTTAACACCAAGACAGTGTTCGAGGTATCTGGCCAATCGAAACCAATCCAAGTGCATTACCCAGAGCATGATATCGAAGACATATATCAAGACACTATTGGTATCTTGGAAAAGATTGCCGAACGAGAGGACAAGGAAACTGATAAAGATGTTCTGGAAATGCTCAATAAAGGTATCAGAGATGTGATCATCTTTATGCCCAATACAAGCTACATTGTAAAGATGACCAGAGCAATAGAGGCTGTCAGTATGAAAATGAAGAAGAAAATATTCACGGTACCTATCACATCAGCCGATATAGAGTCCAACTCCAAGAACTACCAAGCCTTGATCGCTAATCTATTCGACTTGAAGTTCCCAGATGGATCTAAGCCGTATCGTAGAGTAATCATCTCTACCAATGTAGCAGAAACCGGTCTTACCTTAGAGAGCCTACGCTACTGTATTGATACAGGATTGCTCTTTGTTAGCGAATACAACCCACGATTAGATGCATCTATGCGCATGGTTAAACCAACCACTTCTAGTATGAGCTTACAGAGAAAGGGACGCGTTGGGCGTAAGTTCCCAGGTGTGTTTTATCCATTGTTCACAGAAAAATCATTCAATCATATGGTTGTTGATAATATTCCAAGTATCATGGTTGAGGATATTACTGCACATCTATTAGCTATCATGCTCAAGAACTCAAAGGAACCAAAGCGTAATGTTAGTGTCCATGAGATACCATTACACGCGCTACTAAGCCCTCCGAGTAATGATGCCATACAACAAGCTATTGAGAGTTTATTTGTATATGGGGCAATTGATAGTCATGGTATGATAACTGAGCTTGGAAAGATTATGGGTGTATTCAGAAAGCTCTCATTACAGTCTGTAAGAATGATATTATCAGCGCCCGTGTTTGGGGTATCAATGAGAGATATGATCATCATGGCCATCATGATAGAAGCTAAGAAGAGTGACTATATCCTGCGGACGGCTAAGGCGCCTGTTACCTCAGCCAACATTATTATGGATATTTATGGTGTGTCCAATGAATGCGATATCCCTAACTATAGCCGACTTAAGAACAAGCTACTAATTGGTTGCGACTTCTTGGAAGGCTTACTATTGTATCATTGGTTCATACAACAATTCAAGACAAAGGATGTGCTCCAAGTGAGAGACTGGTGCGACAAGAATCATATGAACTTCTATTTCTTCATATCACTCGGGGAACAAGTGGATAACTTCATGTGGCTCTTATTGAATGAACATAATATCAACCCAACTTATCATCAAAAGAACCTTTATGAAACATTAACCAACTCACTAGACTCACCAACTGATGATGAAGAACTTGTAGAGATAGTTTGCAAATACAAGGAATGTATCTACTCGGGATTCAAAAAGAATATATTGATTTGGGACAATGATCGTCAGTCTTATGTAAATAGATATGGAGAAGACATCATTGTTTCAAACCCAATAGCTTCACAATTGTCCTACCAAAAGATTGGAGCTCCATTCAAGCAAAATAAACCAAACATCTTGCTATACAAGAACATGGTCCTGAAGAAACATACCAAGAGTGGTAACTACATTTGGGAACCTGACCTTATCTCGAACATGGATGGCTTTGTCAAAGTAGATATCGACTTGTTGCAATCATAAGCATCATTTACTTGTACATTTTTTTTGAAACTATTCACAAAGGTAGCCTTCATAATCGCAAAACAAATGTTAGTCTTCGAGTAAATACAAAAATAAAAGTTTTTTGTTGAGCCAAATCTAAAGATTAACATTGAAAAATGACCGACCTCGCGGACAAAGAACGACAGTAGACGGACAAAGAATGACAGTAGACGGACAAAGAATGACAGTAGACGGACAAAAAAAGTATATACATAAATCGGCAAATGCTATATGAAGTCGGTAATGTTGTCCAGAGTATTTTGGTCTAAGTAAGACTCACCGTCTTCTTGACGTTTGGTATTATATTTTCGTAGATTATCCCGATCAACGTATCGGTAGAATGCCTTTCTCACTTGTTTGGTATCGGGAAGATAACTAAGATAGCATCCAACCACATCTGGACAGATAAGCTTATTCTTACCAAGATTATCCCAATTGATCTGATTGAAGAACCTTTCAATGAAACTAATTGGAAGCGCTTGAGTCTTACACAGATCTGCTATGACTAGTCGGTGGATGTTGGCCATGATGAACTCATATGTGAGTCCTGGTATTTGAGCGACGATAGACCAATCGACATATTCTTGCATCTCCATGATGAAGTCTTCAGAAACATCTTGTGTCGAGATAATGTCTGTCCAATCAAGAATGTCTTTATGATCTCTGATGAAGCTTTCAGAAAGCTCTTGGCAAAAGATCATATCAGACTGAACTAATCTATGGAAGTACTTCCGCATAAATGGTTCATCAAGTATTTGAGCTTTAGCGAGAACACTAAAGTCTAACTTATGCGTGAACTTATTTATGATTGCCATTGATAGGTACTGTTCATCTACAACCAAATCCCAGTCGAGATATCTATCAAACTGAATGATTTCATCATCAGTGAAGTCCTTGCGCATTATTATGTAATCCCAAACAATGTAGTCTGAAAACTTCTCAAGGAGGTTTCTATCGAGAACAGAATCATACTCTTTTGAGATATAATCCCAATCAACAAAGTTGATAAACTCTTCCAAGAAGCTCACATTGAATCTATTGTTGGCTGTTAGGTATTGCCAATCCAATAGATTATAGTTGCAACGTATGAAGTTGATGCTAAGATTCTCCATCTTAGTGATGAGGTCCCAGTCAAACAAACTAACCATGGTTGGGTCCATATCTATGTCTTCCATTTCGCAATCATTGAAAGCCATATCAATATCATCCATAACTGAGGCATTGATCATTTGGTTGATTTGTTCGAAGGAGACTTGCATTATCGTAGCTAGGCAGATAAGATCAAAGAGGGTATTAATGATAAAAAAATCAATTTTTTATGGTACCACATAGCGGTCTGCTATGGCACTGTCTAAATTGATTCCAATATATCAGACACATCCATGGTATGCTTGGAGATAAAGGCTTCATTCATCAAGACCCCATTGTAGTTGGACCCAACGTCTGGAGTGGTTCCAAGCATCAAGGATGAACTAATATTGCTATGAACGAAGCTCTTTTCGTTACGAATAGCAGCCTCAGTGATCTTCTGGATAGGGTGGCTAAAACTCATAGACAAGAGTGCGTTACCTGGATTGCTCTCTTCTAGCCCGCTCTTCTCAATATTGGATACATATCCATTGAAGGTAAGCGCATCCGCGATGAGAGTATAGTGTTTGATATTGATATCAGTACCACTCAACTCTCTGAGACATTGGATTAGTTTCATACGAGCAGCATCGATGCCATACATCTCTTGGATCTCGATAACAGAGTTGCAAGTAGTCTTGGTAGCGTCGATGCGACTATGCTTGAGGATTTCTTTGAGATTAGTCCCAGATGTTCGAATGATATGCTTTCGGATAACTTTGATAGAGCCATCAGGTTGCTCAATGGAGCGAGGCACAAACTCTTTCATCACAACAGCCGATTGGATGCCATCAACGCCGCGGATAACAGTCTTAAGGAGTTTAGAGTGTAAGAACTCATGGATGGTATATTGAGTGACCATCGAATCTTTCTTGAAATTGTCTTTATGAAGATAGATTCTCATAATGATCTTTCCACCGTTATCGTCTGTGTATACGATGTATAACAATGGATGTTGCTCCATAAGTTTGCGATACAACATGTTGATCTGCATGGTCTTCTCAATGAGTGTAGCATGAGAGATCTCCAAACGGATACACCACTTGAGTAGATTGGCAGGTGCCTTTTGATTCAAGAAATGTTTCTCGAATGGACCAAATACAGATTCAATCTCATGCTTGTACTTGGGGTGAGTGATGTTCTTATACTCTTCAAAGAAGATTTGAGCTCTTGTAGTGAAGGTTCGGAGTGTCATCATTTCAATCTCATTGGCGATTTGATGCATCATGGATAAGTCATCTGCAAACTCTTCCTTCACGAAGATATCCATATTAGGATCCCCAAGTTGCTCAGTCTTCTTGCCACCATAGACCTCTTTGATGCGTGTAAGGAAGTTAGCCTTTGAGACACCAGATGCATGGATAGAGTCAAGGATACGTTGAGTCATCGACTCAGATGTACACTCGGAGGCAATCATACCGATGGATGTCCCATACTCAACAAGAGACTTCTTGAAAGTGTTGAAGATCTGATCACAGATAAGCCCCATTAGTTTAGAATCAATCTTCTTGTCCCAAACCTTCTTGTAGCAAAGATCCAGGTCAATAGACATGTTCATCAATGTGAGAGAAGCAGTGATGTAATCAGGGATCGGCATTTGTCGTTGCTCGCAGATGTAGTTAAAGTGCGCATATGGAAGTCTCTTCTTGAGTTGCTCCTTAGCGGTAAGCCACTCAGCTGGAGACATAATCGTCTGCACATCATTGATATAGTTAGAATGGTAATATGCTACATCATCTAGGATTTTCTTAACATTAACAGGAAGCACTTGCTGGCCAGACATGAGAGTATCCTTGAAGCTACAAGACTCAATACGCATGAAGCTATCGCGATAGTTCTGACGTAATTTGAGCATATCTTGAACCTCTTGTGCTAGAATACGTTCATTAGTTTCATTTTGGAACATCTTAGGCAAATCTTTGATTGAAACCAAGAAGACAGACTTGTACTTCTCAGATGACGCCATCATTGGAGCGAAACTAACATAAGCAGACTTACGGATATCAACTCCATCCTCACCGCATAGACGTTGCACAATACAGTCGTACTTCATTGCTTGACGAAGGTTATTGACAATGATAGCTTCCAAAAACTTGTTACTCTTACGATTATGGTAACCTGTGATACCAGTACTCAAGGCCTTGGTTGTGATACCATTACGCCCATCCTTTTGTTGAGCAATAGCTGAACGAGATGATACTCCAGTAACAAATGATTCAGGAATAAAGCCAACAGATTCAGGATCGTCATGGAAGCGTTGCGCATAAGGCAGCGCGCGTTCGTAACCGAAATCTTTATTCATACGCTTGCCCTTGATGGACATTTGACCAATAGAGCTGCTCATTTGCAAGATATTAGTAGGCTTACCTTTGGTACCAGATGCTACACACTTGTATAGGTTATTGCGTTCATGATCTAGGCTCTCCATCACTACTTTAGTGAAAGAGTCTCCGGGACTGAGGATAGACATTTGTTCTTGTTCATAGAATTCTTCCACAGTCATACCAATAGGTGCCGTAAGCAATCCTGCACGATACTTCTTAGTCAACATATTAGACTCATGGATGATAGAAGCCGTAATGTCATTGATCCGCTTCAAGATATCTTTATTGATAGCGATATCATCATAGTTGATGGTATAGCCTCGCATCAATAGGAACTTGGTGGATACCTGTTGCATGTTGTAAATCAAATCGATAGCAGCGTCAACCCCATAGCTATTGAAGACATGATGGAACAATGAGTCATTCACGCCTTGTCCAAGAGACTTTTTATCCAATCTACCCGAAATGATAAACCCACGTTTGATTTCAACTTGCGTTTCCTTGGGGTTGTAGTCAATGAAGTCTGAATATTCAGACTTATAGAAGGCAGGCTTCTTGGAGTAGTTCAGCTCTGGTAACAACAATGAGATAATGTCTGTCCCACTCATATCGTTGCTAATAGATTTGAATCTATTAAGGAAAGAAGGATATTCGACTTGCGCAAGTAGTCGCATCGTTTGGAAGCGAGAAGCTTGCGTATCAGCTTTAGTAAATTCAAACATACCAATAGCGTTATCATGATAGACACCCATTGCAGGAGACCTATCTTTGTAAGAGATGAACCACCGCTTTAAGTTGGACAGGATACCGCACTCGTTGCGAGAGATGATACTATGTGGTGGGTACAAACTCATGGCATCGCCATCAAAGTCCCCTCCGTACAGAGTATCGGCTACATTCACAGACAACCGAAACGTATCACCATTAGGCAAGATGCGGGCACGGTGGCCGGAAATAGCACTATACAACAAGGACGGTGCTCGGTTCATCGCCACGTGGTCTCCATCAATCATGTCGCGATAGATGATATCCCCATATTCGAGCGTAATATCGCTGCGCATGGATTCGACAAAGTAAGTTGCTTTGGTGTCAGCCTTAATGATCTTGGAGCATCCAGGATAGGTGTTATTCTTGTTCAAGAAGTAAGTCATTAGCTTATCAATGTTATAAGGCCGCACTACTTCAGGCACTTGAAGTACCTTAGCAATCGCAATAGGAACGCCTACTTCGTCAATGTTAATATTGTTATCACCAGTAATGACCGTACGACCAGCATAGTGAATACGCTTACCTTCCAAGTTACCACGAATGCGACCCTCCTTGCCTCGAAGGCGAGAACCTAAACTCGCAAGAGCTTGGCCATTGCCACCAACGATACGACTGGCTGAACTGCTACCTGTAGGATCCTTGACCATGTTCCCATAAGTGATCTCTAGCAAGTTGAGCAACACTTCATTAGAAACCTTGTCCTCGTGACTGGTCATCAATGGAATGGATTCATTTGTAGAAACAATATTCTTAAGGAATGTAGTGATATCATTGTTGTTGCTTCGACCGCCACCCTTAATCTTGGTCACATCAGGACGCGCATTATTTGGAATGGCTGGAATCGTACGTAAGATTAGTTTGCTTGGATGGAAAGATGAACCTGGCGCAATCAGATTGACTGTCTCTTGGCTTACCCGCAACAATATCTGTTCAATCTCATCGTTATAGAGACGCTGCTCTTCTTGGTCAGAGAATTTCTTCATCAAGAAGATTGGCTCTTTAGGGTCTTTATAGATTTGCGGCTGATCCTTGTTACACTCCTTGCACTTCAAAGGCTTACCCTCTGTAGAAGATACCTTTGATACACCGCCATCATCGGATACTTTACCTAAGATGTTACCACAAAAGTGGCATACAGCTTTCAACCAACGAAGGATCTCCGCACGAAACGAAGGGTTATTCACTGGATACTTCAACTGCACCGACCCAAAGTGCCCTGGGCACTTATCACGAGGATTCAAACAGGTCTTACACAAGAAGCTATACGAGGTAGTGCCCATACTCAATGAATAGATACCTTGATCCAATGGACGGTTGCTATTGAACAGATCCTTCGAGGTAATGTTGCAACAAGAGGCCTTCGCATGGTCCTCACTACCCATCATATAAAACTCTACAAATGAAACTTCAGCTTCAGGGTAAGTTAAGGGTCCTTTCATAGTCATCGTTCGGTTGCGGGGATTAGCAGCATTGTTATGCGATTGAGTTTTGGATGACATGATCGGGAACGCAAAGGTGTTGAGAACAGACGATATATAATCGCGGTATATAATACTTATAAATCATCAATTTTAATACTTTTACCCATATCGCGATAATCGTATTTAGCCCTACCATCAGAGCTCCTACCCATGCATAAAAAAAGATACCATCAATAGGCATCAAACATGGGCACTCATGTAGGTATCTACTCCAAGTACTCGCGTTCATGGTTATACTCGTTAAGCCACTTGGAGACGCGAGTAGGATGATACACATAAGCTATGAGTTCTTCATGTAGCTGAGCAAGTTGTCTTATTTTTACATAATCGAGATCAAAGATAGCTGGGTTTCTGAATAATTTTTGAAGCTTAAACTTATCCATATTAGCTTCTAATAAATGCATCGCATTAGGATTTGATGCTAGTGCATTCCAATTAATCTTATCCTGATTAGCCTCCAACAAATGAATCGCATTTTAATTTAACGATAATCGCCTCCAATCAATTCTATTTATATTAGCTTCCAATAGAGCAATTGCATTTGGGTTCAATGATAATTCCCTCCAATCAATTCTATCCATATTAGCTTCTAATAGATGAATTGCATTTGGATTTGCAGATAAGGCACTCCAATCAATTCTATCTATATTACCCTCCAATAGGGCAATCGCATTTGGATTCAATGATAACTGATACCAGTTAATCTTATCTTTGTTAACTTCTAACAAATGGATTGCATTTGGATTAGCAGACAAACAATCCCAATCAATTTTGGAAGGATTAGCTTCCAATAAGTGAATTGCATTTGGATTCACGGATAATGTATGCCAAACAATCTTATCTTGGTTAGCTTCCAATAGATGAATTGCATTAGGGTTCATTGACAACAAATTCCAACGAATCTTACTCTGATTGGCTTCCAATAAGTTAATTGCATTAGGATTGTAGCTCAGATCGCTCCATTCATCATAACCAAATGGAAGGTCTTTCATATTAGACAAAGAATTAATACCAATAGCATTTATGATAGCATCATACTTATAAGCACATGTAATATGCTTACTAATCTTATAGATAGTATTAGGTAAAATCATAGCCATTGCAGTGTTTTGATAATGTTATCAGGTATTATTAGGTGTCTCTGTCAATTTTTTATGACAAAAAAAGATACATACATATGCATGTTTTCAAGCTTACTCCAAGTACTCTCTCTCGTGTTCATACTCGTTAAGCCACTTGGAGACGCGAGTAGGATGATACACATAAGCCATGAGTTCTTCATGCAACTGAGCAGTTGAATCCTTCATACCATCATAGTCAAGTTCAAAGATAGCTGGATTACCCATT
>JACCEC010755557.1_pt1 | contig 13446 bp, 11 predicted proteins | sample 7450121 | NCBI WGS metagenome assembly JACCEC01 (sample SAMN15323455, study PRJNA562643) | freshwater metagenome | isolation source: river surface water | place: USA:Blue River Watershed | collected 2017-08-18 | reverse complement strand
GAAGACATTCCTTTTGTCCCCAACAAGCGCTTTGGTGGTGTCACCTTGGGTGGCAAAATTGCGCCAATTTTCTTCAACACACAAGAAGACTCTGGTGCTTTGCCCATTGAAGTTGATGTTTCCAAATTGGAAATGGGTGATGTGATTGACGTCTTGCCCTACGACGGCAAAATTGTGAAGAATGGCGAAACCATCTATACATTCGAGCTCAAGAGCGAAGTTTTGTTTGACGAAGTGCGCGCCGGCGGCCGTATCAATTTGATCATTGGTCGTTCTCTCACGGGTAAGGCTCGTGAGTTCTTGGGCTTGCCTACCTCCACATTGTTCCGCTTGCCAAAAGTTCCCGCTAGCACCAAGGCTGGTTTTACATTGGCGCAAAAAATGGTGGGACGTGCTTGCGGCTTGCCCGAAGGTCAGGGCGTTCGCCCGGGCGTCTATTGCGAGCCCAAAATGACCACAGTCGGTTCACAAGATACGACCGGTCCCATGACGCGTGACGAACTGAAAGATTTGGCCTGTTTGGGCTTCTCTGCCGACATGGTGATGCAGTCGTTCTGCCACACAGCCGCTTACCCCAAAAAAGTGGACGTCAAAACGCATCACGAATTGCCCGCATTCATCAGCAACCGCGGTGGCGTTGCTTTGAAACCAGGTGACGGTGTGATCCACAGCTGGTTGAACCGTTTGCTGTTGCCCGATACCGTGGGCACCGGCGGCGATTCCCACACACGTTTTCCCATTGGAATTTCTTTCCCCGCTGGCTCAGGCTTGGTGGCGTTTGGTGCGGCCACAGGCGTTATGCCTCTGGACATGCCCGAGTCCATCTTGGTCCGTTTCAAAGGCAAGATGCAACCTGGCATCACCTTGCGTGATTTGGTCCACGCCATTCCTTACTACGCCATCAAGGCAGGTTTGTTGACTGTTGCCAAGTCAGGCAAGATCAACGAATTCTCTGGTCGTATTTTGGAGATTGAAGGCTTGCCAGATCTGAAGGTTGAACAAGCATTTGAATTGTCTGATGCATCCGCCGAGCGTTCAGCAGCAGGTTGCACAGTCAAACTCAATCCTGAGCCCATCAAAGAGTACCTCACTTCCAACATCGTTTTGATGAAGAACATGATTGCCGAGGGTTACAACGACAAGCGTGCGCTCGAGCGTCGCATCAAGGCGGTTGAGGCTTGGTTGGCCAACCCCAACTTGCTCGAAGCCGATGCTGATGCAGAATATGCACACGTGCTCGAGATTGACATGGACCAATTGAAAGAGCCAGTCTTGTGCTGCCCTAACGACCCAGACGATGCCAAGCTGATGTCTGAAGTTGCTGGTACCAAGATTGACGAAGTGTTCATTGGTTCTTGCATGACCAACATTGGCCACTTCCGTGCTGCTTCCAAGTTACTCGAAGGTCGTCGTGACATTCCTGTCAAGTTGTGGGTTGCACCACCTACCAAGATGGATGCGGCAGAACTCACCAAAGAAGGCCACTACGGCGTGTTTGGTGCTGCGGGTGCCCGTACTGAAATGCCAGGCTGCTCCTTGTGCATGGGCAACCAAGCGCAAGTTCGTGAGGGTGCGACTGTGGTGTCAACTTCAACACGCAACTTCCCCAACCGTTTGGGTAAAAACACCAATGTGTTTTTGGCATCGGCAGAAGTTGCGGCCATCAGTTCCAAACTGGGCCGCATTCCGACGATTGAAGAGTACCAATCTAGCATGACCGAAATTAACAAAGACGGAAGCCAGATCTACAAGTACATGAACTTCGACAAAATTGAAGAGTACGCAGAAGTGGCCAAAGGTGTTGCCGCCTAATCTAAGTCAAAACACTTAGTTCAAAAGCCCAAAAGATTGCCTTCTTTTGGGCTTTTTCATTGGCAAGCAAGATGTGTTAAAAAAGTTAACTGCAAAATGAACAGGGTGGACAACTCAATGTTGATTGTGGGGGGCGGAATTGGCGGCTTGGCTGCTGCTTTGGCTTGCGTCGAAAAAGGTGCCAAGCCTTTGTTGATTGAACGCACCTCGCAGTTCAGTGAGGTGGGTGCTGGTATTCAAATGGGGCCCAATGTCACGCGCACTTTGTTTTCTTGGGGTTTAGAAAAAACATTACAAGACTTCATCTTTACACCCAGAAGCCTGCAGGCCAGAGACGCGGTTTCTGGACAGACGCTAGGCACTTTGCGCTTGGGTCAGAGGAGCCAAGAAAAATATGGTGCACCCTATGTCACGGTGCATCGTGCTGACTTGCATCAGACGCTGCTGCAGAAGGTCTTGAGCGCGGGGGTGGCTGAGTTGCGGCTTCAAAGCGAAGTCGATTCTTTGCAAGAAGACCACAAGGGCATCACAGCCAATGTGAAAGACTTACTCACAGGCCGTGTTGAAGCACTGAATGTTCAAGCCGTGGTTGGTGCCGATGGTTTGTGGAGTGACATCAGAAATTTTGTGTTGCCACAAACGTCGCCGCGAACAACGGGCTTGGTTGCCTACCGGGCGCTTTTACCAATGCAGACATTGCCCGAATTTCTTCGGCAACAAGATGTCATGGTCTGGGTGGGTTCGCGCATGCATGCCGTGTTGTACCCTGTAAGAGGTGGCGAATTTTTAAACATGGTTGTCATTGCGCCAGGTCAGTTGCCTGAGTCCTTGCAAGACTGGGACCATGATGCAAACCAAGAAGAATTATTTGAAGCGTTGGGGGTTCTTCACCCTCACTTGAAAGATGTTCTGGAAGCCGTGCCCGCTTGGCGACGATGGCCAATCTGTGACCTTCCTCCTTTGGTAAGTGCAAGCCAAATGGCCAAAGGCAGAATTGCTTTGCTTGGCGATGCAGCACACCCCATGCGTCCGTTTTTAGCCCAAGGCGCTGGCATGGCCATCGAAGATGCCGCAGCGCTGGCGGCGTGTTGGGCTCAAGTAGATTTGCCAATCAATGAACGCTGGCACATATATGCGCAAATGCGATGGGCTCGCAATGCAAAAGTTCAAGCGCGTTCAATTCGAAATGGCAAAATCTTTCACATGCAAGGCCCCATGCGATGGGGCCGAGATATGGCCATGCGCCTGATGGGCGAGTCCTTGATGGATGTGCCTTGGCTTTACGCAGGCCCTTAGACCTTGCCTAGCAACAAAAATTCCATCAAAGCCTTTTGGACGTGCATTCTATTTTCGGCCTCATCCCAAACCACTGATTGCGGGCCGTCAATGACTTCTGCGCTCACTTCTTCGCCGCGGTGAGCGGGCAAGCAGTGCATAAAGAGTGCATCAGCTTTTGCAACTTTCATCATGTCTTCGTCAACACACCAGTCGGCAAAAGCTTTCTTGCGCGCTTCATTTTCTGCTTCGTAACCCATGCTTGTCCACACATCGGTAGTGACCAGATCGGCGCCTTCACAGGCTTTCATGGGGTCTTTGAAAAATTGGGTACTCGCTGCGCTTCGAACGCCCACCACAGAAGGGTCCACTTCATAGCCACCGGGCGTACTGAGGTTGACTTTGAATCCGAGCAAATCTGCGGCTTGTAACCAAGTATTGGCCATGTTGTTGCCATCGCCTACCCAAGCAACCGTTTTACCTTTGATGGCGCCACGGTGTTCGATGTAAGTGAAGATGTCCGCCAAAATTTGACAAGGGTGAAATTCGTTGGTTAAGCCGTTGATGACGGGCACGCGCGAGTGCGCTGCAAACTTTTCAATCTTGTCTTGGCCATAAGTGCGAATCATGACCAAGTCGACCATGCGACTGATGACGCGGGCACTGTCTTCAATGGGTTCAGCCCGGCCCAGCTGGCTGTCGCCAGTGGTGAGGTGAACCACTGAGCCACCCATTTGGTACATGCCTGCTTCAAAGCTCACACGTGTTCGCGTGGAGGCCTTTTCAAAAATCATGGCCAAAGTACGGTCGGTCAGCGGTTGATATTTTTCATAGGCCTTGAACTTGGCTTTGATGAAGGCGGCACGTTTGAAAATGTGTGCGTAATCGTCAGCGCTGAGGTCTGTGAATTGCAAATAGTGCCGCAAAGCTTGCGCCTGTGCTGGGTTGGCCATCAGTGTTGCTCCGATAAAAAGGTCTTGACCAATGGCAGCAAAATATCTGCAATTTCATCGGCTTCTGCTTGCGTCAGAATGAGCGGGGGCACAATGCGGATGACGCTGTCAGCTGTGACGCTGATCAAGAGACCTGCATCTGCGGCGCGTTGTGTGAGCGCGCTGCAGGGCTTGGTCAGTTCAATGCCCAGCATGAGCCCTTGGCCACGAATTTCTTTGATGCCTTGAACACCTGCCAAACCTGTTTCTAGTCTTGCTTTGAGGTGTGCGCCTACGCGTGCAGCGTTTTCAAGCAAACCATCTTTTTCCATGATGCGAATGGTTTCAACACCAGCTCGCATGGCCAAGGGGTTGCCACCAAAAGTGGTGCCATGATTGCCCGGTTGAAAAATATGGGCTGCTTTGGGGCCAGCTACGACAGCAGCAATGGGAACCCCCGAGCCCAAGCCTTTGGCCAATGGCATGACGTCCGCTTTGATACCAGCCCATTGGTGTGCAAACCATTTGCCAGTGCGGCCCATGCCACATTGCACTTCGTCAATCATCATGAGCCAATCTTTTTCATCGCAAAGTTTGCGAACGTCGCGCAAGTAATCCATGTGCATAGGATTGACGCCACCTTCGCCTTGGATGGTCTCGAAAAAAACTGCAACCACGTTGGGGTTGTTTTCTGTGGCTTTTTTCAATGCTTCAATGTTATTGGCGGGGACTCTGACAAAGCCTTCTACCAAGGGCCCAAATCCCTCTTGAATTTTGCTGTTGCCTGTGGCGCTCAATGTGGCAATGCTGCGGCCATGAAAGGCCTTTTCGTAAACAACTATCTCGGGTTTTTCAATGCCTTTGTTGTGGCCAAACTTACGTGCCAATTTGATGGCCGCTTCATTGGCTTCAAGGCCAGTGCTGCAAAAGAAAACATTGGTCATGCCAGAGAGTTCAACCAGTTTGGCTGCCAATTTCTCTTGATTGGGCACGTGGTAGTAGTTGCAGCTGTGAATAATTTTCCCCAACTGATCTTGCAGGGCAGGAACCAACTCAGCATGGTTGTGACCCAGGGTGTTGACCGCAATGCCACCTAAAGCGTCCAAATAAACTTTGCCATTGACATCCCACAATCGGCAACCTTGACCGTGACTCATGGCGATGGGCAATCGGCCATAAGTGTTCATGGTGTGCGGGGAAGTGGCTTCAATGAAATTGGACATGCAAAGATCTCCTGTCAAAAGAAATCGGCCCAACGAAAGGGCCGCTGAAGGTAGATTTTAGAGCCAGAATTTGGGTGTTAAGTCTTATATAAGATACAATTCTTGGGCAATGCGGCTCGGCGGTGATCCTGCTTGTCTGCTTTAACAATTTCACAACCTCTGATCGATGGTTTCAAACAACGCCAAAGAAATAATGATTCAAGGTATCACCTTGGATGGACGCACTTTCAGGCCCAGCGACTGGGCTGAAAGGTTGGCGGGCGTGATGGGCCAATTTAGGCCGGGTGGTGCAACGCCCGGCAGTCACTTGAGTTATTCCCCTTGGTGTATCCCCCAAACTTTAGAGGGCATCAAGTGCGTCATCATTCACACCGACCTCCGTGAACATGAGCCCATGGCGTGGGACTTTTTAATGAACTTTGCAAAAGACAACAATTTGCAAGTGTCTGACGGCACTTAATATTTCACCCACAAAAAAGCCGTCCTAAGACGGCTTTTTGCTTTTCTTTGCTGACAGCGCACCCGTTTCAAACGGCGGCAACCCTGTTGGGTGCCGGGCTAATGATCAATTGATCAGGCGAGTGCCAAGGCTTTCACCTTGGTTGACAAGCGGCTCTTATCGCGAGCTGCTTTGTTCTTGTGGAAGATGCCTTTGTCGGCAACGGTGTCCACAACGGCTTGCATTTTTGCAAACAGTTCTGTTGCTTTGGTTTTGTCACCGGCCAGAACAGCTTTTTCAACGTTCTTAACAGCGGTGCGGTATTTGGAGCGCAGTGAGGTGTTCGCTGCGTTCAATTTCACGTCTTGACGTGCGCGTTTACGGCCTGATGCCAGGCGGGGGTTCTTTTTCTTGGGTTTTCCAGAAGCCATTTTGTATGTCCTAGTTGTCTGAGGATGTTGTCAGCAAAGCCGGCTATTGTAACAGCCTAAAAACCATTGCGTCCAGAGACGCGCAAAGGGGCTAAGGAATCGCTACACTCTTGGCGTGAGCCTCCTTAAATCCGCCTCTACTGTCTCTCTCTGGACCTTGGCCTCCCGTGTCACGGGCTTGGTCCGAGAGCTTTTGATTGCCTCAGCTTTTGGCGCGAGCGCATTGACCGATGCGTTTAATGTGGCCTTTCGTATTCCTAATTTGTTCAGAAGACTGTTTGCTGAGGGTGCATTCAGTCAGGCATTTGTCCCAGTGCTGGCGGCAAGCAAGGCCAAGCATGGCGAAGATGCCACCCGACAAGTGATTGACCATGTAGCAACTTTGCTGGCCTGGGCCTTGCTCATTTTGAGCATTGCGGGCGTCCTTTTGGCGCCTTGGTTGGTTTGGGCAATGGCCAGCGGTTTGAAACAACAAGCCGATGCCTATGCCGCCGCAGTCCACATGACGCGGTGGATGTTCCCCTACATTGGCTTTATGTCGATGGTGGCGCTTTCTGCTGGCATCCTCAATACATGGAAAAAATTTGCCATTCCTGCAGCTACGCCAGTTTTGCTCAATATGTCCATGATTGGTGCGGCATGGCTTTTGGCACCTTGGCTGAAATCAAAAGGCTTTGAATCAATTTATGCGCTACCGGTGGGCGTCATGCTGGGCGGTTTTTTACAATTGGCCGTCCAAATCCCTGCGTTAAAAAGTTTGGGACTCTTACCCAAGTTGGGCGTCAGTTGGCGTGCCGTGCGAGACGCTGCACAAGACCCTTCATCTCGCCAAATTGCCAGCTTGATGTTGCCTGCTTTGTTGGGCGTAGGTGTTGCACAAATCTCCTTGCTCATCAACACACAAATTGCGTCACATTTGGCGCCAGGCAGTGTCAGTTGGTTAACTTATGCCGATCGATTGATGGAATTTCCAACGGCCATCTTGGGCGTGGCCTTGGGCGCTGTGTTGATACCTCAATTGGCTGCTGCGAAGGCCAAGGGTGATCAAAAAGAATACGCAGCCATGTTGGATTGGGGTTTGCGTTTGGTGGTGGTCTTGGCTTTGCCATGCGCTGCGGCACTCTTGACGTTTTCTCAGCCCTTGGTCTCGGTGCTGTACCACTATGGGGCATTTACTGACAAAGACGTGCAGCAAACCACCTTGGCCCTCAGCGGCTATGGCGTGGGCTTGTTGGGTTTGGTTGCCATCAAGGTTTTGGCGCCTGGCTACTATGCCAGCCAGGACATTAAAACACCTGTCAAAATTGCCATTGTTGTTTTGTGTTTTACCCAGTTGATGAACTTCATACTGGTGCCTTATTTGGCCCATGCAGGTTTGGCTTTGTCGATTGGTTTGGGCGCCTTGCTCAATGCGGTGTGGTTGTTGATCGGTTTGTTGCGCAAAGGCAGCTACAAGCCGCAAGCAGGCTGGCTCAAGTTTGGCTTGAAAGTTATCTTGGCCACTGCTTTGCTGACGATATTTTTGTTGTTTGTCTCGCAAAAAATTGACTGGTTGCAGATGCGACAACAAGCAGGCTTGAGATTGGTTTTCATGGCTGCTGTTTTGGCTTCATCTGCAATTTTGTTTTTTGGCACCTTGCGTTTATGTGGACTGCGTTTGAAAACATTCTTGCGTCCTTCAACAACTTAAGCGATTTATGAAGTTTTCAATAGAAGCTGTTACGCCTCTGAGTTATTTCAAAAGCTTGGTTGGATCAGAAAAGCAATTTCCATTGCTTGAGGCTGCCGCGTCAATTGCGCAAGACGAAGAGCCTAACTTGGACATTCAAAATGTCTTGGCCACTTGCGATGCTTTGTTGGTCCGACTCAAGAGACGTGTCAAAGCAGAGGCTGACCCGATGCGCAAGCTGTCCGTCTTGAATCAGTTTTTCTATGCAGACTTGGGCTTTGCCGGCAACGCCAACAACTTTTACGCCCCTGAAAATAGTTACATCAATGAGGTGCTTCAATCGCGCCGAGGCATTCCCATTTCAATCGCTGTCATTTGGTTGGAATTGGCGCAAGCCTTGGATTTGCATGCGGAAGGCGTTTCATTCCCTGGCCATTTTTTGGTCAAAGTCAATTTGCCCGAGGGCTTGGTCGTTTTGGATCCCTTGACGGGTGACTCTTTGGGGCTTGAGAACTTGTCAGAAAGATTGGCCCCTTTCCGCCCAATTTTGGGAGACTCAACCGACACGGACATTCCTTTGGGCCTGTTTTTGCAGCCCGCACAGCCGCGAGACATCTTGACGCGCATGCTGAGAAATTTAAAAGAAATTTTTACCAGTCAAAAAGATTGGCAGCGCTTGATCGGCGTGCTAGACCGACTGATCGTTTTGCATCCGCAAGCGCTTGATGAAAAGAGAGACCGCGGTCTGGCCTTCATTGAATTGGGAAACACCCAAGAAGCACGCAAGGACTTGTTGCAATATGTGTTGGGACTGCCAGATGCAAGCGATGCGCCTGAAATTCAGAAGCGGCTGGCATTGCTCCAGCCCTGATTTCAAATACCAATTGCAAATTAGCTGACGATGACCTGCGCGCCTTCGCCTTGTGCTGCAATGACGCCTATTTGGTAGACCTTTTCGCCAGACTGACGCAAAGTTTCGGCGCAAGCTTCTGCGTCAGCGGCATCGATGACGACAACCATGCCAATGCCATTGTTGAATGTGCGATTCATTTCGATGTCGTCAATGCCCGCTGTCTTTTGCAACCATGCAAACAACTCAGACTGTGGCCAGCTTCCTTTGCGGAGGTGAGCCGCAGTGCCTTCTGGCAAAACTCTGGGAATGTTCTCAAGCAAGCCACCGCCAGTGATGTGCGCCAAGGCCTTGATAGGGTGCAGGGACAAAGCATTCAAAACTGATTTGACATACAGGCGCGTAGGCGCCATGACCGCTTGTTTAAAGTTTTGCCCGTCTAAGGTGGCGGGCAGATTGTTGGCGGCGCGCTCAATGCACTTGCGCACCAAGCTGAAGCCGTTGGAGTGAACGCCATGCGAACCCAAGCCCAAGACAATGTCGCCTGCTTTGACATTTTGGCCCGTCAAAATTTTTGATTTTTCAACGGCGCCCACCGCAAATCCTGCCAAGTCGTATTCGCCTGCGGGGTACATGCCTGGCATTTCAGCGGTTTCCCCACCAATGAGCGCACATCCCGACATTTCACAGCCATTGGCAATGCCGCCTACGACTGCTGCTGCCGTGTCGACATCGAGCTTGCCACAGGCAAAGTAATCGAGGAAAAAGAGGGGTTCGGCACCCTGAACCAAGACATCGTTGACGCTCATGGCGACCAAATCGATGCCGACGGTGTCGTGCATGTTCCATTCAAACGCCAGCTTGAGCTTGGTGCCTACACCGTCTGTGCCAGAGACCAAAACGGGCTCTTTGTAGCGCTTGGGGACCTCAAACAGCGCGCCAAATCCACCAATGCCAGCCAAAACGCCTTCACGCATGGTTTTCTTGGCCAATGGCTTGATACGTTCAACCAAAGCATCGCCAGCAACGATGTCGACGCCAGCGTCTTTGTAAGAAAGAGGTGTTGAGCTCATGAGAAAAAAGGGGAAATTGGTAGGACGGAGGTCGGGGGGACTAAAATCAAGACTTATTTTAGGTGCTGTAAGCCTTGCATCTGAACTCAGCGGCAGGTTCTTTTCATTATCTTTAACTTCAAATTGACACCATGTCCTTGATCCAGTCTCCCAAAAGTTTAAGCATCGGGGTCGGTGTCGCAATTTTGGTCGCACTCCTGCTCTGGATGCTTGGCCCCGTGTTGGTGCCTTTCTTGGTGGCTGCCGTGTTGGCTTACGCCTTGCACCCCGCAGTGATCAGCCTGCAAAGGCGATTCACTTTCCTGCCCCAAGCACTCGCTGTGGTCTTGGTTGAAGTTTTTGCATTGCTGGTGGTCGTGGGCGTCCTCTTTTTATTGATCCCCATACTGACCAAAGAAATTCCTTTGCTGCAGCAGCAGTTGCCAAACTTGCTAGACCAATTGGCCCTGACGCTCAATCCATTGTTGGCGCAGTTTGGTTTGAACTTAACTTTGGACATCGGCAGTCTCAAGGCGCAAATCATCAAATACCTCAGTACCAACCGTGATGATTGGATGGATCCACTCATTGCGTCTTTGAAATTGGGCGGTAGTTTTGCGTTGGCAGCGCTTGGCAATTTCATTTTGATCCCTGTTGTTCTGTTTTACCTTCTGAACGAATGGAATCGATGGGTTTCGCAAGTGGTGGCCTGGGTGCCTCTTCCTTGGCGTCCCACTTACGACAGCTTCATGACAGAGTGCGATGCCGTGCTAGGTCAATATTTGCGCGGACAAATTTTGGTCATGTTGGTTCTCTCGGTTTTTTATGCGCTGGCATTGACCCTGTTTGGTTTAGATTTGGCATTGCCCATCGGGGTGTTCACGGGCCTGGCTGTCTGTGTGCCCTATTTAGGATTTGGCCTGGGCTTGATATTGGCGTTGTTGGCAGGTTTGTTGCAATTTGCCTCGTTCAAAGCGGTCATCATGGTTGCCGTGGTTTATGGGGCAGGGCAGTTGATTGAAAGTTTCTGGCTGACGCCCAAATTGGTCGGTGAGCGCATTGGTCTTCATCCCTTGGCTGTCATTTTTGCGCTGTTGGCCATGGGTCAATTGTTTGGCTTTGTGGGTGTGTTGGTGGCATTGCCGGTCAGTGCGGTGCTTTTGGTTGCCATTCGGCGCGCCCGACAACAATATTTCAGTAGCAACTTGTATCAAGGTCCTAGCGAATGAAGCAAATGGCCTTGGACATTGGCTTGCAATCGCTGCCCAGTCTGGAAAGTTTTTTTGCTGGCCCCAATTTGGCAGCTTTGCAGCACTTAAAGCTTTGGACTTCGGGCAGCATGCCTAGCCCAGTACCCACTTATTTGTGGGGCGAAGCGGGTTCTGGCAAGACGCATTTGTTGAGAGCAGCCTTCGCCGCATTGAAAGACCAAGGCTTGTCTGTCGGTTGGATTGATGACACGAAGCAGACGCAGTTGGCGTTTGATGAGTCTTGGGTGGCGGTCATCATGGACGATGTTCATCTGTACAACTTAGAGCAACAGCAGGCAGCCTTCAACTGGTTTGTAAATGCCCTCACGCCAAAGTCTGGTCAACCTCGTTGGGTATTGGCTGCTGGCACACTTCCTCCCGCTGACTTAAAACTCAGAGAAGATTTGCGTTCCCGCTTGGGCTGGGGCCATGTGTTTGGTTTGCATGTTTTGAGTGAGCCCGAAAGACTTTCGGTGCTGAAGCAAGAAGCAGAGCAGCGTGGTTTGCATTTGAGTGAAGAAGTGATGTCATTCATGCTGAACCGCTTTACAAGAGATTTAGGAAGCTTGATGACACTTTTGGATCACCTTGATCAATACGCGCTGCAAGCGCAAAGAGCGATCACCATTCCACTGATCAAGTCGATGTTGGAGAACGCATGAATTTGACGCTCTTCGATTTAGATCACACCTTGCTGCCCATTGATTCTGATTATTCTTGGGGTGAGTTCTCTCTCAAAATAGGATGGGTTGATCCCGTTACGTTCAAGGCCAAGAACGATCAATTTTTTGCAGACTACCAGTCAGGCAATCTGAACATCCATGATTACGTGAGGTTTGCAACTGAAGCGGTACGGCTCAAAGGACCTGCATTGGCTGCGCAAGCGCATCTTCAGTTCATGCAAGAGGTCATCCTCCCAAGCATTCAGCCAGGCGCCCTCAATTTAATCAAGCACCACCAAGATGCCGGTGATCATGTCATGATCGTGACCGCAACCAATGAATTTGTCACTCGACCCATTGCCACGGCGCTGGGTATTCAAGAACTCATTGCTGTAGAGTTGGCCAAAGATGCCAATGGTTGGATCACTGGTGACATTTCAGGAACGCCCTCTTTCAAAATGGGCAAGGTGACACGGGTTGAGCAGTGGTTGTCTGCCCATCAAAAGTCATGGTCTGATGTGCACTTGACGTTTTACTCAGACTCCCTGAATGATCTTCCTTTGTTGGAGAAGGCGCAGATGCCTGTGGCCACCAACCCTGATGCGCGTTTGCGTCAACTTGCGACCGATCGAGGCTGGCGCATACTAGAACTGTTTACATGATCAAAAAATTCATACAAAAAATACTGGGTAAGCCAACAACACCCAGCTCGGCCATTTATTTTGGTCAGCGCGTTGAAATTCCACCTGCGGTACATGGCATCAATGTTGACTTGGTCGATGAACGTGCCGTGAATGTTGTCAGAACATTGCAAGACGCAGGTTTTGAAGCTTATGTGGTGGGCGGCGCAGTTAGAGATTTGCTGCTGGGATTGCGACCCAAAGATTTTGATGTGGCCACTGATGCCACACCAGAAGAGGTCAAGGGGCTTTTCAGGCGCGCCTTCATCATTGGCCGTCGCTTTCGAATTGTGCATGTGGTTTATGGCAGAGGCCGCGAGCACGAGGTCATTGAAGTTTCAACTTTCCGAGCCCATCTAGACAACCGAGCTGCTGAGCAAGTTGCTGGCAATGAAAAAACCAGCAAATCAGAATTGGCTGGAATGAAGCATGCGGTTGACTCAAGTGGGCGCGTGCTGCGCGACAACGTTTGGGGCCCACAAGACGAAGATGCAACACGTCGCGACTTCACCGTCAATGCGATGTATTACGACCCAGAGTCACAGTATCTGGTTGACTATCACGGTGGCATGCAAGATGCCAAAAAGAAAATTTTGCGCATGATTGGCGACCCAGTTGCGCGCTATCGTGAAGACCCTGTGCGAATTATTCGTGCGGTTCGCTTTGCAGCAAAACTAAGTCCGCTTGGTTTTAAGTTGGAGAGCAAAACCGGCAAGCCATTGGCCACCATGCTGAAACTTTTGGCCGATGTTCCGCAAAGCCGTTTGTTTGATGAAATGTTGAAGTTGTTGCAAACGGGCCATGCGCTTGCATCCATTGAGCAGCTTCAACAATTGGGTTTGCACAAAGGCATTTATCCGCTCTTGGATGTGGTGGTCGAGAGAGCGGATACTGCCTTCGTCAAGGCGGCGTTGCTAGACACCGACAGGCGTGTAGGTGAGGACAAGCCGGTCGCGCCCAGTTTCTTGTTGGCCTGTGTTCTGTGGGCTGATGTCAAAGCGGGTTGGGACCTGCGTTTGGCAAAACGCGTACCGCCGTTCCCCGCTTTGCAAGAGGCCATCGACGAAGTATTTGAGGCTCGCATTGGCGATGTGTCTGGCCGCGGCAAGCTCGCAGCAGACATGCGCGAAATTTGGATGATGCAACCCCGTTTTGAAAAGCGAATTGGCAG
>JACCEC012517841.1_pt1 | contig 13447 bp, 11 predicted proteins | sample 7450121 | NCBI WGS metagenome assembly JACCEC01 (sample SAMN15323455, study PRJNA562643) | freshwater metagenome | isolation source: river surface water | place: USA:Blue River Watershed | collected 2017-08-18 | reverse complement strand
GGACCGCCGGGTGCGGGGCCTCGCGCCCTGGCCGGGGACGACGACCGTCTTCCGCGGCGAGCCCCTGAAGGTCCTGCGGGCGCGTGTGGATCGAACCGACGTTCTTGGGACGGAGGGGGGCCCGCCCCCCTCCGTAACGCCTCCCCCGGATCGTCCCGCCGGCACCCTCGTCGTGGAGGGCGACCGCTCCCTCCCCACGCGCGCCGCCTTGGGCCCCTCCAAAACCAACGGCGGCGGCGTGCCCTCCGTAACGCCTCCCCCGGATCGTCCCGCCGGCACCCTCCTCGTCGAAGGCAACCGCCTCCTCGTCACCTGCGGAGACGGCGCGCGGCTCGAGCTCCTCGAGGTCCAGCTCCCGGGCAAGAAGCCCGTCAACGCCCGCGATTTCGTCCACGGGAGCCGCGTCCATACCGGCGAGGTCCTCACCCTGCCCGCGCCTTCCGCCCCGGAGACCACTCCATGAGCGTCCTCGTCGCCCCGAGCATCCTGAGCGCCGACTTCGCGCGCCTCGGCGCCGATCTCGAGACGGTCCGCACCGCGGACTGGATCCACGTCGACGTGATGGACGGGCGCTTCGTCCCGAACCTCACGATCGGCCCGCTCGTGGTCGAGGCCGTGAAGCGGAGCACCCCCCTCCCGCTCGACGTCCACCTCATGATCGTCGAGCCCGACCGTTATCTCCAGGACTTCCGGAGCGCGGGCGCCGACCTGATCAGCGTCCACGCCGAGGCCTGCACGCACCTCGACCGGTCCGTCCAGGCCATCAAGGCCACGGGCGCGAAGGCCGGCGTGGCGCTGAACCCCCACACCCACGAGAGCGTCCTCGACTACGTCCTTGACGAGCTCGACCTGGTCTTGCTCATGACCGTGAACCCCGGCTTCGGCGGTCAGGGCCTCATCGAGCGGGTCTTCCCCAAGATCGAGCGCGTCCGGGAGAGCATCGTGCGACGGGGCCTCACGACGCGCGTCGAGGTCGACGGCGGGGTGAAGCCCGCAAACGCGCGGAGGTTCATCGACGCGGGGGCCGATGTGCTCGTCGCGGGGAGCGCCGTGTTCGGGGCACCCGACCGCGCGGCGGCGATCGCGGCGATTCGGGGGGCCTGAGGCCCGCGAGGGCGGGTCCCGGTGCTAGGCTCCCTGCACGCCTCCCGGAGCCGCCCGCATGTCGACCTCCCTCCTCACTCTCCTCGTCCTCGCCTGCGGCACCAACGCCTCGAAGGACGACTCCGGTCCCCTCACCCAGCTCGACCCGACCTGTGACGGCGACCCCGCCGAGGTGACCCTCGATCGCACGCCCACCTGGGACGACGTGGCGCCGATCCTCGGGGCGTCCTGCACGGGCTGCCACGTCACCGGCGGCGCGGCCCCGTTCGCGCTGGACACCTACGCCGACGCCTCCGCCCTCGCGACGTCCATCGCGGCGAGCACGCAGGCACGGACGATGCCCCCGTGGGGTCCCGCCCCCTGCGACTCCTGCCAGCCCTTCGCGCGGGACCCGAGCCTGACGGACGTCGAGCTCGCGGTCCTCCAGGCCTGGGCGGACGCGGGAGCCCCGCAGGGGGACAACGACGCCGCGGCCCCCCTCGCGGTGCAGCCCACCCTCGACCGCACCGACGTGACCGTGGCGGGCGCGGAGCCCTACACCCCGCCCGAGGGGGTCCCCGACATGTACCGTTGCATCGTCTTCGACGCGCCCACGGACACCGCGGCCTTCCTCACCGGCTACGAGGTCCACCCCGACAACGCGGCGATGCTCCACCACGTCGTCCTCGCGGCCGTGAGCGACGCTGCCACCGAGGCCGAGGTCGACGCCCTCGACGCGGCGGACCCCGGCCCCGGCTGGACCTGCTACGCGACGGGCACGGACGGCCTCGAGACCCTCTTCGCGTGGGCCCCCGGACAGGGCGCGGTCTCCTTCCCCGACGGCACGGGCCTGCCCCTCCGCGCGGGTCGGCGCCTCGTCGCGCAGATGCACTACAACACGCGGGGGGGCGTCGGACCCGATCAGACCTCCGTCGGGCTGCGCCTCGCGTCCTCGGTTCCGACCCCGGCGCTGATGGCGCACCTCTCGAACAACGACCTCGTCCTCCCGCCCGGACAGGAGTCCGTCGAGGCGACCTACGCGCAGACGCTCCCCGCCGAGCTGGAGGGAATCCGGGTCTGGGGCCTCATGCCCCACATGCACCAGGCCGGCGCGGCCTTCTCTCTCACCGCGGAGCGCGCTGCCACGCCGGACGCCCCCACCTGCCTGATGGAGGTGCCGCGCTGGGACTTCAACTGGCAGGGCTTCTACCTCTACGAGACGCCCGTCACCCTCCACGCGGGCGACACCCTCCGCATGACCTGCGACTACGACACCCGCGGGCGCACGGAGACGACCCGCTTCGGGGAAGGCACCGAGGACGAGATGTGCATGGCCTTCGTGTACGTCTCGCGGTGAGGGACGGCGAGCGCCGGCAGGAGCGCCGCCGCCAGCGGCATCGTCGTCACGTGGCGAAGCGGGCGAGCTGCGGGGCCCCGGGCGCGCGCGTTGACCGCCGCGCCAGCGGCAAGCTCCGGCAGGACCTCGGAGATGCGGGCCGCGAGGCGCTCGCAGGTGACGCGTGCGTCGCCCGTGAGCTTCGCGTGGTACCCGAGAATGTCGGCGGGGAGCGTCTCGTTCAGCATCTCAGACCTTCACCGCGACGATCTTCTTGATCAGCCACGCCCCGATGAGCTGGAGCGTCAGCATGATGAAGAGGAACACCCAGCCGAGCCACGTCGTCCAGAGGCGGCTGATCAGCACGGGGTCCATGACCCAGAGGATGAACCCGAGCACGAAGGGCATCGCCGTGATGATGACGCCCTGCGCCACGCCCTGTGCCGTGAGGCTGGCGATGCGCCCGGTGACCTTCTTGCGCTCGCGGATCGTGCTGGCGACCGTGTCGAAGGTCTCCGACAGGTTGCCGCCGCTCTGCCGCAGGATGTTGATGCTCGTGACGACGATCTGGATGTCTTCCGTCCCGATCCGCTTCTCGAGGTTCACGAGCGCGTCCTCGAGGGGCACTCCGAGGCGCTGTTCGTTCAGCAGGAGCGCGAACTCCTGCTTGATCGGGTCGTCCAGCTCCTCCCGCACCATGTCCATGCTCTGGAGGAGCGAGAGGCCCGACTTCAGGCCGTTGCTCATGAAGGTCAGCGCGTCGAGGAGCTGGTCCTCGAACTTCGCGATCCGCCGCTCCCAGAGCTTGTCCACGACGATCCGCGGGATGCGGTAGGCGAGGATGGCGAGCACGGTCGCCATGAAGACGCGGATCACGTGGTAGCCGGCGGGCTCCCAGGGAAGGCCCGCGGTCATCCCGAGGCCGAGGAGCGCCCCGAGTACGGTGCAGAACACGATGCTCGCGGAGCACCAACTCTCCGGGACCTCCATGTACATGCGGTCGAACTGCGCCCGCATCCAGCGCACGTACCCGCTCGTCGCGTTCTCGAAGGCCGTGAAGAGCTTCGGCGCGAGCTCCAGCGAGACCTTCCACCACGCGTAGGCCCCGGCCCCGAGCATCGCGAGGCGCAGGATCGTCCAGACATCCCAGATTTCGGGGAGGGCGAGCATCACGCGCGCCCGCGCGGGATGGCGGCCGCGGCTGCAGCCCCGTCACCCTTGAAGATTCCCTGGGGGAGGCGGATTCCCATGGCCTCGAGCTTGGGGATGAACTTCGGAACGAAGCCCGTGGCCACGTGGGCGCCCTGCACCTTGCGGTTCGCGTCGACGCCCGACTGCCGGTACAGGAAGATGTCCTGGAGGGTGAGCACCTGCCCCTCCATCCCCGTGACCTCGCTCACGGCGATCACCTTGCGCGAGCCGTCCGACATGCGCGTGGTCTGCACGATGATGTGGATGGCCGCGGCGATCTGCTCGCGGATGGCGCGGCTCGGAAGGTCCAGGCCCGCGAACATCACCAGCGTCTCCATGCGGGAGATGGCGTCGCGCGGGGAGTTCGAGTGGATCGTGGTGAGCGACCCGTCGTGACCGGTGTTCATGGCCTGGAGCATGTCGAGCGCCTCGGCGCCACGGCACTCCCCGACGACGATGCGGTCGGGCCGCATGCGGAGCGAGTTCCGCAGGAGGTCGCGGATCTTCACCTCGCCGATTCCTTCGATGTTGGCGGGGCGGCTCTCCAGGCGCACGATGTGCGGCTGCTTGAGCTGGAGCTCCGCCGCGTCCTCGATCGTGACGATGCGCTCGTCCTCGGGGATGAAGCTCGACATCAGGTTGAGGAGCGTGGTCTTTCCGGAGCCCGTTCCGCCGCTGATCACGATGTTCAGGCGCGCTTCCACGCAGGCCCGCAGGAAGTCCGCGAGCTCCGGCGTGAAGGCCCCGAACCGAACGAGGTCGTCCACCTTGAACGGGTCCTTCGAGAACTTTCGGATCGTGATGCTCGGCCCGTCGATGGCCAGCGGCGGGATGACGGCGTTGACGCGGCTCCCGTCGGGGAGGCGCGCGTCGACCATTGGGCTCTTCTCGTCGATGCGGCGCCCGAGCGGCTGCACGATTCGCTCGATCACACCGAGGAGCTGCGTGTCGTCGGTGAAGCTCAGGCTCGTCTTCGTGAGCTTCCCGCTCATTTCCACGAAGACGTTGTCCCGGCCGTTCACCATCACCTCGGTGACCCGGCTGTCCGAGAGGAGGTCCTCCAGCGGGCCGAGACCCAGGGCCTCGTCGAGGATCTCCTTCACGATCCGCACGCGGTCGTTCCGATCGGTGATGCTCGCACCCTGCTCGTCGACCACCCGCGCGATCGCCGCCTCCGCGCGCTCGCGGAGGAGCCGGTCCTTGTCGGCATTGTTGGAGAGCTCCTTGTCGAGGCGCTTGAGGTCGAGCGTCTCGGGGAGCTTCTTGTGGACGAGCTTCTTCAGGGCGGTGCGTGCGTCGACCTCGCCGGTCTTGGCCTTGCCGCGCTGGCGGTTCCAGGCGGGGGCGTCCTTGCCCTTGGCGGCGTCCGCGGCGTCCTGCGCGCGGGTGTCGGCGACGGCCACGTCCTTCGGGCGCGCGACCTGCCCGAGCTGCTCGAGGACACCCTTCTCCACGAGCTGGCGTGCCAGCTCGTCGTAGGTGCGCGACAGCGCGGCGCGGGGCTGGTCGATGACGAAGGGAGCGCCGCGCGCGGCGGCGCCGGCGCAGAGGGTGTCGTCCTTCGGGAGCGCCACGAGCGCCGGTCGTCCGATCCGCTGGACCGCCATCTCCTTGGGGATGGGGCCGGATGCGTCCAGGCGGTTCAGGACCACCTTCACGAGCTGCTGCGGGAACTGGAGCGCCTGCAGCTGCGTGAGCATGCGCGCCGTCGCGCCGAGGAGCGCGAGATCCGGGGTGGCCACGACGAAGATGCCGTTGCTCCGCTCCATCGCCGCCATTCCCAGCGGGTCGATGCCCGCGCCGCAGTCGACGATGACGAAGCGCGCGAGCGGGCTCAGGAGGTCGATCACCCGCTCCACCTGCGCGCGCGTGATCGGCCCCGCCTGCTCGGGCGTGTTCCCGACCGGCACGACACCCACGCCGGCGGGGTGCCAGGTGATGTAGGGCGCGAAGCTCTCCGGCGTGAACTGCTCGAGCCAGGGCACGAGGTCGGCGATCGAGCGCGTCTCCGGGACGCCGAGGAGCATCGCCGCATCGCCCGCGTTGGCGCGGTCGAGCTCGAGGATCACCACGCGCTGCTGGGTCTCTTTCAGGAAGGAGAACGCCAGGTTGGCCGCGAAGGTGCTCCGCCCCACACCATCCCGTGCTCCCGCGATCGCGACGAGGGTGGCGCGCGCCTCGGCCATTACTGGCGGACCTCGGAGAGGTTGAACTTCTCCTGGATCTCGCGGTTGGCGGTCGTCGTGCTCTCGTGGATCTGCGGTGTGAGGAAGACGAGGAACTGGCTCTTCGACTTCTTGTAGTTCTTCGACTTGTAGAGGGTGATCACCCCCTGGTTCGCGCCCGCCCCGCTCGGTACGCGGTTGTAGTCGGTGCGGTCCGAGAGGCGCTGGAGGCCGCCCACCACGATGCTCTCCCCCGCGCGGCAGAACTGGCTCGTCTTGATCTCGCTCTGGTCGATGCTCGGGTAGCCGTTCGCTGCGACCTCCCCGAGGCTGCTCACGCTGATGCTCAGGGAGAGGTCGACGTCGTTCCCCTGCGCGTAGGGGGTGACGTCCATCGTGATGCCGACCTCTTCGAACACGACGGTCTGCGTGCCGTTCTCGATGAAGACGAAGGGCACCTTCGCGCCGCTGAAGATGTGGGCCGTGTCGCCGGACTTCACGGAGACCGTGGGGTTCTCCATGACGCGGGCGTAGCCGCTCTGCTTGGCGCGTTCGAGCTTCGGGAGGAGGGCGTCCACCGTGGAGGTGACGTAGCCCGTGGGGTCCGCCCACTTCGAGCCGGTGAACTCCTTCATGTAGTAGTACTGGGCGCCGTCGCTCTTGAGGGGGGTCCACTCGACGCCCCAACTGTCGATCAGGCTCTTCGTGAGCTCGACGAAGTGGACGACGAGCACGACGGTCTGGTTGCGTCCGGGCGTGCGGTCGGTCTCCTTCACCTCGAGGACGTTGATCACGTCGGGGTAGTAGGCCTTCGCGATGGCCTCGGCGCGCTGGCTGGCGACCGGGCTGTGCACGGTGCCCTCAAGCATGATCTTCTTGCCGATGAGGCGCACGTTCACGCCCGGGGCCTCGATGGCCTTCTCGATCAGGCTTCCCAGGAGCTTCTGCGCGACGGGCGACAGGGTGACCATGCTCTCGACCATGGCCTCGCGCTCGTCGAGGTCCTTCACGCGCTGGAGCTCGTCGTCGAGGGACACTTCGCCCTGGATGTAGACGCGGTCGTTCACGACCTTGAACTGCAGGCCCTCGATGTCGTCGAGCAGCGCCTGCACGTTCTTCATGACCTTGGCGAGGTTGGCGGGGACGACGGTGATCTCGAACTCGTCCCTCCGGGCGCCTTTCTGGTCGTAGAGGATGATGTTCGTCGTGCCTTCCTCGCGACCCGCGATGAGGAGCTGCTTGGTGTCCCGCAGGGGGACGACCTTCACGATCTCGTTGCTCCCCACGCTGATGTCGCCGAACGCGAAGGGGACGTCGACGGCGAGCTGCGTGTTGATGACGACGGCCTGGTCGGGGATCCCGTCGGCGGCCTGCGCGGTCACGGGGGCCGCCAGGACGCTGAGCACGCCCAGGCTGGGCGCGAGCGCGAGGGCCCCCGCGAGGAGGGCGTTCCGGAGGGTGCGCATCAGTACTCTCCTCCGCCGAGGACGCGGTAGGCGGGGCGGCCGGCCTTGCGGACCGGCTGCGCGATGCCGAGCGTGCCGGCGACGGTCGCGGGGTCGAGGGTCTGCGCGCCCTCCGCCTCCCACAGCGAGCGGAGGGTGACGCTCAGGCGCCCGAGCTCCTGCGCCATGATGATCTTCTGCGCGTCGGCCGGGCTCAGCGCGAGGCTGATTGTGGCGCCCGAGCCCACCGTCTGGCTGGGGCCCGGCGGCGCCTCGGGCGGATTCTCGGCTTCCTCGCCCTCGGGGGGCATCTGCACGACGTCCCGCGTCGTGGGCTTGCCGATGTCGTCGACCACCGCGAGGACCCAGACGTCCTGGAGGAGCGTGATCGTGCGCAGGTCGGAGCGGTCGCCCTCGCCGAAGTCGAAGGTGCCGAGGACGTCGACGTGGTTGCCGGGCTTGATGTGGCCGCCGACCGCGTTGTACACATCGACCGCGATCGATACGGCGCGGAGACCCTTCGGGACGAAGAACGCGAGACCCGCGTCGTCGGCGTCCACCAGCTTCGTCGAGAGGAGCTGCTCGCCCTTGAAGACGGGGACGGCTGTGATCTGGCCGTTCACGTCGTCGACGCTGCCGACCGACTTGGGCTGGACCCAGTCGCGCGGGACCTCCTTCATCTCGACCATCGTCTCGTCGATGCGCACGTTGGGGAGGATGTCTCGCGTGGCCACGAGCACCTTCATGGGCTCGCTCCGGTAGAGCAGGTCCTTCTCGCGGCTCGCCACGTAGCGGCACTGCATGAGCGTGGCGATGAGCGCCACCGCGAGGGCAAAGATGAAGGCGCGAGGATTCTTCACGCGGAATTCTCCAGCGTGCCTGCTATCGCGGGCGCGGGCGCATGCACGCGCCGCCCCTCACCCTCCGTCTGTCTCCCGCAACACGCTCCACGCGGCGTTCAACGCCGCGGTGCGGGCGGTCGCCTCGCTCGCTTCCTCGGGGGTGCGGGCGTGGTCGGGGTGGTGGGCGCGCACGCGTTCGCGCCAGGCGCGTCGGGCCTCGTCGAGGGTGGCGTCGGGCGGGAGACCGAGCGTCGCGAGCGCGCGGACGCGCTCACCGGCGTCGTTGGTCGCCGCGACCTCCTCCCAGAACGGGGTCGTGTCCGACACGCCCATCGCGGCGGCGAAGTCCTCGAGCCAGCCCTCCGTCGCGGGACTGGGCCACACGGTCTGGGTCCCCCGTGCCATCCACAAGAGCACCTCGGTGGCGTCGCCCTGCGGGAGGTGGGGACGCAGGCGCGCTGCGACCTTGTCGGGCGTCAGGCGCGCGACGCCTGCCTCCGCGAGGGTGTGCAGCCAGCGACGGAGCCAGAGGGTACCGGCCTCGGAGAGGGGCCAAGCCGCCTGGAAGGTCTCCCGCACGAAGCGGATGTCCTCGCGTGTGAGGGCGCGATTCTGGGCGCGGGCGCACGCGACGAGGGCCATCACGACGCGGGCGGGGCCGCTCGAGCCGAGACGCCGCACGGGACTCGGGAGATCGAGGTCGTAGGCGGCGGCATCCTCGTCCCAGAGTCCCTCGGAGGAGGCACCCGCGACACGCGGTCGCCTGCTGCGCGCCGCGACGGAGACGCGCACCTCGGCGTGGTCGACCGCGTCGGGGAGGCGCGCGTAGGGCACGAAGAGAGTCGGCAGGGCGACCGTCTCGTCATCGCTCTCCGGGAGGATGATCCCCTCGTGGCGCAGGCCCGCGGCCCGGATCGTCACGTGCACATCCGCGTCCTGGAGCCGTCGCGCACGCCACTGCGGCGCGAGGTGCACCCCCGGACCGTCCGCGCTGAAGCCGTGGTGACGCCAGCGGAGTTGTCCGAGGACGAGGGGGCGACCGCCGCGCGCGGCTCCGTCGTGTGCCGGGCCGTCCGCGAGGATGTGACCGAGGGCCGCGCCGACGCCCGCCCCGACGGGGCCGCCGACCATCCCGCCGAGCACGCCCCCGAGGAGTTTACCGCTCCACGCCACGGCGCCACTCCGCGCTGCCGTTCGGGGTCTCCCAGAGGCGGAGGGACACGACCTCGACGCCCGTGTCCGCGAGGAGGTGCTGCGCGATGCGCGCGAGCTCCGCGGCGAGGACCTCGGCCGTCGGCGGCGCATCGATCCAGTAGACCGGGCGTCCGTGGCTCGCGTTGCTGGCGGCGATGGCGGCGACACCGGGGTCGGGATCGGTGCGCTGGAGGATCGCCGTGTGGTCCCAGTTCGCGTCGATCCAGCCGCCCACGCGCTCCTTCACCACGCCGAAATCGATCACCCGACCGCGGTCATCGAGCAACTCGGCGAGGCAGGTGATCTCCGCGGCGTAGCGATGCCCGTGAAAGGCGGCGCACTTGCTCTCGTGACGCGGGATGCGGTGCATGGCGTCCCACTCGAGGCGGCGGGTGCAGGTCACGTTGGACATCGGATCCCCAAAAATGAAAGTCCGCCGGGCCTCCGAGGCGCGCCCGACCACGCTCTGCGCGGCCGACGCTTCCTGGGACGTCCCGGCGGAACAGCCTGAAACTATTCGGTGGCGGTCGCCGCGGTCGAACCGCACGAGGGCGTGCCGTTCTCTTCCATCTTCCGCTCCTCGAGGACGGGGTCGTAGCCCCACTTGTCCTCGCGGATGTTCGCGATGCTGAAGTTGCCCTTCACGAGGATCTTCGAGGCTGCCGCGACACCTTCCAGGTAGATCTGGAACTCACCCGTGACGGGCGTGCTGCTCCCGACCTCGATGGCCTCGGGGTTGTCGATGCGCACCCAGCCCGGCATCACGCCGAGCCACTGGTCGAAGCCGCTCGCGCCCTCGGTGCCCTCGACGTCCGCGGGACGCCAGCTGTTGTCCTCGACGAGGAGCTTCGGCGCGAAGTCGGACTGACCGATGTCGGCGAAGTCCGTGATCCCCTTCTCCTCGGCTGGCTGGGACGCCGACGTTCCGAGGTGGATGCGGGTGTTCTCCGCCCAGGTGAGGTAGGCCTCGGGCCCGTTCGCGCGCGGCGTCGGGTAGCTCGAGCCAGCGTACATGGTCTGGTAGAGGGGGACGCCGTCCGGATCCGCGTAGTCCGTCGGGTGGCTGAAGAACTGCTCGTCCTCGAAGCGCGCGAACGCCGTGCCGGACATCCACTCCTGCGGGATGTACCAGTAGACGCCGGTATTGGACGGGTTGATCTGGTAGCCGCCCGCGTTGAGGGGCCAGAGCTGGCCGGTCATGCCGCTGGCTTCGGCGCTGGCGCGCCAGCCCGCGAGCCAATCGCCGTCGACCGCGCGCGTCTCGGCGCCGGTGCCGTCCGCCGTGTCGTCGCACACCGTCGGCGCGAAGTCGGGGTCGATCGACCAGCCGAAGCGGAGGTCGCCGATACCGTCGACGTCGACGTGCACCGTGAGCTGGAAGTCACCCTCGGGCGTGATCACCGCCTCGGTACGCCAGGCCTGCACGTCACCTTCCGGCGCGAAGGCGCCTTCCTTGCGCCAGTAGGCGTAGTCGTCGAGCCAGGTGTAGTACTTGAGCGCCTTGGCGTCGCCCGCCTCGTCGAGACAGTTGGCCTCGAACTCGGCACCGGGGAGGCGCTCGGCGGTCTGGGCGTCGGGCTCGAGGCCGGAGAGGTCACGGCAGTCGACGGCCGCGAGGCCGAGGCCTTCGGCCTGTTCGGCGACGGTCTCACCGCTGCGCTCGAGGCGCGTCAGGTTCTCCGAGCTGCCCTTCGCCAGGTAGGCGAGGTACGAGCCGGACACTTCGGCGTCCATCGGATTGCAGGCAGCGAGAAGAACGAGGGCAGGCAGGAACGGCATGCGTGCGACTCCGAGTGAGCCTTATAGGACGATGCGTGGGCGAACGTCAAGCAGACGGACGCTTCAGCGTGAATAGACGAGGTAGGAAGCGAGGTCGATGCGCCCGCGGAAGCCCGTGCTGTTCGGCACGTCGTAGTCGGGGACGAAGGGCGCGCCCTCGAAGAGGCCCTCGTAGCTGAGGGTGTTCTCGCCCGTGAGGTCCACCGCGGCGGTGATGTCCACCGTCCACGGGGTGACCTCCTTCCCGGGGCACCAGCCCCCGCGCCCGAAGGGCCACGTTCCCGCCTGGTTCGGCACCGTCCCGATGGCGACCTGCTCGGCGCAGCCGAGATCGTCGCCCACCATCGGGAACTCCTGCATCCACGACTGGCCGTTCAGGCTGTAGCGGTGCTGGTGGTTGCAGAACTCCGCGCAGTTCTCCGTGTCCGCGCCGAAGCCGTGACCGCTGGTGATGGCCACGAGTTCGACCTTCCGCGTCCCGGCCGGCGGCGTGAAGGTGATGGGCGTGTGGGCGGCGTTGTAGTTCTCATCCCACGCCCCGCCGGTCCAGAGGGGCTGCCGCTCGACGGGGGCGGCGCCCTTGCCTGCGTTGGAGAAGCGGAGGTCCATCGTCACGACGTAGGGCTGCGTCGTGTAGAACTTGAAGCGGCGCGTGCCGCCGTCCTTCAGCTCGGGGAGGAAGGCGCTCGCGTCGACGACCCAGCGGCCGGGGCGCCAGTAGGTCGTGATGAAGCGGCCCATCTCCACGCAGTTCTCAGCGCCGTCGACCGGCTCGCAGCTGTAGGCGTAGACGAGGTAGTCCCAGGCAGGACAGTCCTGGAGATCCGGGTGCCCTGTGCACGCCAGCGTCAGGTCGATCGCGAGCGTGTCGTAGCTGGCCATCGTCGCGGCGTCGGGGAGGGTGACGTCGACGGAGGCGCTCGCACCCGACCAACCGGGGTCCTGCACGAGCTGCGCGTCGAGGACCCGCACGACATCGGCGCCGTCCGCGTCGAGGCGGTCCTGGCGGTCGCTCTCGAAGTTCAGGTAGACGGCGTCCCAGGCGATGCTGCGCGGGGGCACCGTCTCCCAGCCGGTGGCCGGATCCGACCAGTAGCCCGCCTCGCGGACGCGCTGGAAGCGGTCGATCGCGAAGCCCCAGAGCTGGAAGTTGTTCGACTCGTAGCCCCGGACGAGGTCGCCGAGCCAGTCGCCGCCACCGCGCGCGCCCTCGGTCACGTAGTGGAAGCGCGACTTCCACCAGTTCGCCTCGCCCGCATCCAGGCGGTCGACCTTGGGCTCGAGCGCGTCACGGATGGCCTGGGCGCGGGCCTCGGCCTCCGCGCCGCGACCGTAGTTCATCCAGAAGTAGTGGACGTTCGTGGGGCTGCGCTCCAGGAAGTCGCGGATCTCGGCGGCGCGCGCGTCGAGGAGCTGCGCGGTGTCGACCACGCTCGCGTCCACGAGGATGAAGACGTAGACATCGCAGCCGGACCAGTTCGTGGCGAGATTCCAGGGCCCGTCGAGCGTCTGCACCGTGAAATCGCCCGCGGGCAGGTCGAAGTCGTTCCCCGCCGCGGTGGCGTCGAAGGCGCGGTAGGTCAGCCCGGCCTCGTTGCAGAGGGCGTCGGGACCGGGAGGCGTGCCCGTGTCGGCGGTATCCACGCCCGAATCGGCCGAGACAGGCGCGGTGTCCGCCTTGTCCGGGGTTCCACACGCGAGGAGGGAGGCGAGCAAGCTGGCGACGTGCATGAAACGGAGCTCCACGACGCGGAGTGTAGCCGGGTCGCGTCGCTGCGTGTCGGGTTTTCCCCCGCGCCGGCGTAAGGGGCTGCGTGCGGCGGGATACGCCGCGGGGAGTTCGGGATGGGAGAGAAGATGTCGAGCGCGCAGGTATGGACCTCGGAGGGAGGGCGGCGCTGGTGCTTGCCCGTGGCGGAACCGGCGGTCACGGCGGCGCTGGAGACCGACTTGGGGCTCCCCCGCGCCCTCGCGGAGGTGCTCGCGGGGCGCGGCTTCGATCTCGACGCGGCGCGTAGCTTCCTCGCGCCCACGACCGGGTTCGCGACCGAGCCCGCGGGTGCCCTCCACGACCCCTTCGCGCTCCACGGGATGGATCGCGCGGTCGCACGCATCGAGCGCGCCCTCGCGGAGGGCGAGCACATCCGTCTCGTGACGGACTACGACGTCGACGGCACGACCTCCTGCCTCATCCTCCACGGGGTCCTCGACTGGCGCATGCAGGAGTCGGGGAGCCGCGCGACGGTGACCTACCACCTGCCGGATCGCTTCGTGGAGGGCTACGGCTTGAGCCTTCGCGCGGTGGAGCTCGCCGCGGAGCAGGGCGTCACGCGCCTCGTCACGGCCGACATCGGGGTGCGCGACCACGTGAGCGTCGCGCGCGCGCGTACGCTCGGGATGGACGTGATCGTC
>JACCEC010626461.1_pt1 | contig 13447 bp, 14 predicted proteins | sample 7450121 | NCBI WGS metagenome assembly JACCEC01 (sample SAMN15323455, study PRJNA562643) | freshwater metagenome | isolation source: river surface water | place: USA:Blue River Watershed | collected 2017-08-18 | reverse complement strand
GCGATACGACCAACAGCGCCACCTGATAGGACTGGGTGAGTACAGTAGGCCACAACGCTCTTAGCGCCACGCTCTTTAAGAACCTGTGCTGCTTTACAAAGCGTACCGCCTGTATCAATCATGTCATCCATAATTACGCAATGACGACCGTCTACTTCACCGATAACGTGCATAACTTCAGAAACGTTAGCCTTTGGACGACGTTTATCAATAATCGCTAGGTCGCAGCCTAATTGCTTAGCTAAAGCACGAGCTCTTACAACACCGCCAACGTCAGGTGAGACCACAAGTAGATCTGGGCCTTTCTTTGACTGAAGGTCGCTTAATAAGATAGGTGATGCATAAATATTATCTACAGGGATGTCAAAGAAGCCCTGAATTTGGTCAGCATGCAAATCCATTGTTAGAACACGATCTACGCCAGCAACTTGCTGAAGCATATTTGCTACAAGGCGAGCTGAAATAGCAACTCGAGCAGATCTCGGTCTTCTATCTTGGCGTGCATAGCCAAAGTAAGGGATCACTGCAGTAATTCTTCCGGCAGATGCGCGTTTTAGGGCATCAACCATGATCATTAATTCCATGAGGTTATCGTTAGCAGGTGCACATGTTGATTGCAAAACAACAACGTGTTTTCCGCGAACGTTTTCTTGGATTTCTACCTGAATCTCACCATCAGAGAAGCGACCTACTTCTGCTTTACCTAATGGTAATTGAAGGTGGTCTGCGACCGCTTTAGCTAACGCAGGATTGGCGTTGCCAGTAAAAACCATCATGGTTTCAGGATGCATGGAGCCTCGTGTCATATTTGATATTTTTGATTGAGTAGTTAGATTATGCGACATCTGAGTGTTGGCAGGGGAAGAAGGATTCGAACCTTCGCATGCCGGAATCAAAATCCGGTGCCTTAACCAGCTTGGCGACTCCCCTCTCGCATCTACTCCTATGAACTTGGATTGTATGACGGATGCTTATTAAGCCCCTCAGCCACAAATCCTAGCCACTGATTAGGCAACTGTTTCAGTAATTGATTGGCAGTGTCTTGATCAAGGATTGCAAACACGCTGCTACCTGATCCTGACATCCTAGGGCTCGATGAAGGAGCCTTTTGGCTTAACCATTCAATTGCGTCTGCAACTGCCTGATACTTTTGAACCACTACCTTTTCACAATCGTTACAGCCAAACTGTTCTAAGTTGGGTGATCCAATAAAGTCTGAGATTGTAACGGTTGGGTGATTTCTCGTCAAATCTGGGGATTTGAAGATATCTACCGTGGGTATGTTGACCTGGGGGTAAATGATAAATACAGTACTTTGGGGTAGATGAATTGGCGATAAAAGCTCGCCAACACCTTCTGCAAAGGCATTTTGACCTAATAGGAAAAACGGAACATCAGCCCCTAATTCAAGGCCTAGCTCCATGAGCTTTGCTCTATTTAAGCCTGTTCCCCAAAGTTCATTTAAGCCCCACAAAACGCTGGCAGCATCTGAGGATCCCCCCCCAAGACCTGCGCCCATCGGTATATTTTTTGTTAGGCTAATTTCACAACCTAGCTGCGTTTTGGTAGTTTTTTGTAAAAGTTTGGCCGCTTTTACTACCAAATCATCATCTGCCAATACAGATTGGGCGCCATTGATGCGAGTAATTTCACCATTGCTGGTGCAGCTTAAGCTGATTTCATCACATAAGTTAACGAGCTGAAAAACAGTTTGTAATAAATGGTAGCCATCAGGTCTTTGGCCTGTGATGTGTAAAAACCGATTAATTTTTGCCGGGGCAAGTACATGCATCTTTTTTGTCATGACTTAATCATCAATCGGCTCAAAAATAAGTTTGATTTCGATGGGCCCTGCTGCGGCCTTTCTTTGAAGATCCATTTTCTCGAGTTGATTCTTACCATTCCAAGAAAAATTCATGACCCATCCATCTTGAATCATTTTAATAGTGCGATAAAGTTGATCACGTTCAATACTTGCAGGTGAGCCAACCCGTGCTTCACCATTTAACCATTTAGATAAACCTCTGGCAGGTAAAGGTAAGCCTAAATAATTTTGCAGCAACGAGTCTGCATCATGAGCTTCAAAAATTTTGTCGCCATCTTCTAGTTTTGCTCCAGAAGGACCAATAGTGATTTTAGCCAAGGGGCCACCGATTGGATTTCTTATATCTAAGATATCAGTTTGCCCATCATGGGACAAAGTGAATCCACCGCTACCACCCTCAGTTGATTTTTGCCCTGTGATCTTTACTCCAAAACGGCCATCCCATAGTTGTTGCTTGCCTACCACTTTTGCCGCAGGAACTCTATTGGGCCAAAGACGTTTTAAAGTTTCTTTTAAGGTTTTGTTGTTGGCATCTAAGGCTTCAGATTTTCTCCAAATAATATCCGCTGCTTCTTTATCAGATGCCATCCATAAAACTTCACCAAGATGTGCGCCAATTTCTGCCTCTGCTTGATTATTGAAAGCTTGGGTCAATTGTTTGATAGCCAATTCCTTTTTACCCAACTTATAGTTGGCCCATGCCACGCTATCCAATATGAACATATCATCTGGTGCGAGTTGAGAGGCTTTAGCTAATAGAGTAGCTGCCTCATTTAATTTAATACCCCGATCTGCAAATGAATAACCTAAGGCATTTAATGCATTTTTGTTTGAAGGATTTTTGCTTATGATTAAACGTAAGCTCTTTTCCATGGAATCAAATTGCTTAGCCTTCTCCGCAGCCAATGCAAAGACATAATGAATTTCATGATCTTTGATTTGCTGAATACTTGGATGAACTATTTGATAGAAAGCAATTAAGCTCGCATCTTCATCTTGCGCTCCCGCAAGAAGAGGACGCCATGAATTAATTAGCTTTTCTTTTTCTGCTGAGGTTTTGAGATTTTTAAGTTGCGCTTGAGCTGGGCGAACACTTTCAGTCCATCTCTGATTAATGATTAAAAGGGTTGCAAAGATACTTTTAGCTTCTTTGGGGTCAAGCTCATCCCATAACCTAGCTGCATCAAGAGCTAAGCTAGGTGAGTTGGCAGCAATAGCAATTTCCATAGCTCTTTGTGCCAGCCGTGCATCGCCAGTAGTTCTGGCCATGCCTAAATAGGTTTGATAGGCGATACTAGCCTCGCCTCTTTGTAGGCCAATTTCTGACGCTAATACCTGAAACATTTGTTCGGCAGATAAGCCTTGGGCATTATTTGCAAAGCCTTGGGCGCTGATTGTCAAAAGGACAGCGCTTAGCCAGAATTTGATTTTTTTCGTCATAAGCACATTCTAATCTCACAGCCTACAATTGCGATATGCCAGAACTGCCAGAAGTTGAAGTTACTAAGCAAGGAATAGAGCCCTATGTTCAGGGTAAAAGGGTCACTGCCGTCAAAATATACGATGGCCGTCTAAGATGGCCTGTCCCTAAGAATTTGGATCAAATATTAGTTGGTCAGCAAGTAGCTCTTATTAAAAGGCGTGGCAAGTACCTATTATTCAGGATGGATGATGGACATTTGATTGTTCATTTGGGAATGACAGGTGTTTTGAGAGTCTTAAAGCCTAGTGATGAACTAAAAAAGCATGATCGAGTTGAAATAACATTCGGCAAGCATGTTTTACGCTTGCATGATCCAAGAAAGTTTGGCGCTGTTTTGTGGGCGAGCGATGAAGATGGAGAGATTGAAAAACATCCATTGATCGCCAAGCTCGGAGTCGAGCCCTTTTCAGATGACTTTAATGAGGCTAAAGCTGGTAAACATCTGCATCAACACGCTAAGGGTAGGCAAATTGCGATCAAGCAATGGTTGTTGGCTGGCCAGGCTGTGGTCGGTGTAGGCAATATCTATTGTTCTGAAAGTTTGTTCTCTGCAGGCATTCATCCAGAGATGGCTGCCGGCAAATTAAGTTTGCCTCGGGCAGAGAAATTAGCCGTCGCTATTAAAGAGACGCTGAAAAAAGCCATTAAAGCTGGAGGTAGTAGCTTAAAAGATTTTGTGAATAGCGATGGTGATCCAGGGCATTTCATGTTGCAAACAAAAGTATATGACCGGGCAGGATTGCCATGCCGCTTATGTAAAACGCCAATTAAACAAATTGTTCAGGGCCAGAGATCAACTTACTTTTGTCAAAAATGCCAAAAGAAATAATGCCGCCACCTGAAATTAAAAACTTCACAAAAAAATTAATCTCTTGGCAAAGAAGTCAGGGGCGTCATCACTTGCCTTGGCAAATTAATCGCACTGCTTATCGTGTTTGGTTATCTGAGGTGATGTTGCAGCAAACACAAGTTGCTACCGTTATCGAAAGATATCAAGCCTTTTTAAAGCGCTTCCCAACCGTGAATGATTTAGCAGCTGCAAACATTGATGATGTCTTGGCTGAGTGGAGTGGCATGGGTTACTACACCAGAGCTAGAAATTTACATCGTTGCGCTCAAGAAGTGGTTCGTCAGTTTGATGGTGTTTTTCCAAGTAATCCTAAAGTATTAGAAACTTTGCCTGGAATTGGGAGGTCAACTGCTGCAGCTATAGCTGTATTCGCCTATGGGGAATCAGCTGCCATATTAGATGGCAACGTCAAGCGAGTACTTGCAAGACTTTGGGGTATTCAAGATGATTTGAGTAAAGCGGTGGCGGTCAAATCATTGTGGGCGCATGCAGAATCTTTATTGCCAAAGACATCAGATGATTTGGTTTCTTATACCCAAGGTCTAATGGATTTTGGCGCTACCTTGTGTACCCAAAATAAGCCGGCCTGCATCGACAGTTCAGGTGTTGTTTGCCCATTTGAAAACGATTGTCAGGCAAAGAAGTTGGGCTTGATTAACAAAATTCCTCTGAAAGTCAAAAAGGTCAAAGTCACTTCGATCGATATGGATTGGTGGATCGTTATTCATCAAGGAAAAATTCTTTTAGAAAAAAGACCGCATCAAGGCATATGGGCTGGCCTCTGGAGCTTTCCTGAACAATTAGCTTTGCCACCAAGCGCTAAAAAAATTGAATTACCGTCGATAAAGCATATCTTGACTCATCGACGTTTAAATATTCGACCAGTACAAGTGGTGGTTTCAAAAAGCTTGTCTAACTTAGATCAAAAATTAGAGTGGATAGATTTATCTGATTTAAAAAGTTTGGGATTACCTACCCCAGTTAAATCATTTTTGAAGAATTCAAATCTAGTTCGCGATGACGCTTAAGTAGATGTAATGCATTGTCACCAGCTGCTTGTGAGCGCTTTAAGAAATAATCAAACAAGCAGTTTGATAAATAAACAGAACGATGCTGACCACCTGTGCAACCAATTGCAACAGTTAGGTAGCTTCTTCGATCCGCTTGATACTTTGGAAGCCATGTTTCAATAAATCTACGGATGTCATCACCCATTGCTTGAACTTCAGGGTGCTCTCTTAAGAAATTAGCTACTGCAGCATCATTGCCTGTTAGTGGGCGTAAAACTGGGTCGTAGTGAGGGTTAGGCAGACACCTCACATCAAATACCAAGTCCGCATCCCTTGGGACGCCGTGTTTAAAGCCAAATGATTCAAACAACATAGTCAAGCCAGCGCGCTCATCTTTTAATAAATCTTGAATCCAAGATCTAAGTGTGTGCGCTTTAATGTGGCTGGTATCGATATTGTGAGCTGTTTCAGCTAAATCAGACAGAAGTGCGCGTTCTTTTTCGATGGCATCGATGAGTGCAACTTGTGGCGTTCTATTGTCTTCAGTGCTTGATAGCGGATGGCGTCTACGAGTTTCGGAATAACGCTGCACCAATGTTTCTGTATTCGCGTTAAGAAACAAAACACGAACATCGTTATCTTTTTTTAGTTTTTCAATTGTGTCTGGTAAATCTTTAATCGACTGGCCACGTCTGGCATCAATCGCAATAGCGATTTTTTCTCGCCCTTGAGAACTCAAGGATTGAATCAAATCTTCGATGAAATCAACGGGTAGGTTGTCAACGCAGTCATAGCCCGCATCCTCCAGCGCATTCAGTGCAACCGATTTGCCTGAGCCTGAAATTCCGGTAATGATAAAGACGCGCATAGTTATAAAAGTTTGCTTTGAGTCTTGTTGTCGTCAGCATTCATGAGCTTGCGTTGTCTTTCCATGAATTCTTTTAATGTGTCAATGCCGCGCAATTGAAGAATTGTATTGCGAACAGCAGCTTCAACAAGAACTGCCAAGTTACGACCAGCCGCCACTTGAATTTTTACACTACGTATTTGTAAGCCTAGAACATCAATGGATTGGCCATCAATTGGTAATCGCTCAAATTCACCATCAGTTCTTCGAACCAGTTGAACGATTAATCTTAATTTCATTCGTCGACGAACAGCTGTCTCGCCGAAAATTGTTCGGATATCAAGAAGACCTAGGCCGCGAACTTCAAGCAAGTCTCTTAAGATAGGGGGGCATCTGCCTTCAATATAGTCTGGCCCTAGTCTTGCAAAATCAACGGCATCATCTGCAACTAAACCATGACCCCTTGAAATCAACTCGAGACCTAGTTCACTTTTCCCAAGGCCAGAGTCTCCAGTAATTAATACGCCCATTCCAAGAATGTCCATGAATACACCGTGCATCGTGACGCGGGGCGCACCAATTTTAGTGAGGTATGAGCGCAGGTGGTCAATAACTGTCGCGGCTGATATGGTGCTCTTAAAAAGGGGGGTTGAGGATCGTTGGCAATATAAAACGATGTCTTCGTGTGCTTCGCAACCATCCGCGATGATTAAACAAGGTGGCTTTAATGAAATTAAGCCTGCCAATTGTTTTTTACGATTTTCTGAATCTAGTTTTTCGTAGTAGCTAACCTCGGGTACACCAAAGACCTGCATTCGATCTGGGTGAATCAAGTTTAAGTGACCTACTAAGTCTGATGAAGATGATGCCAACTTAACTGCTTCTGGATCAAAACCATTATCTGAACCTTCAAGACCAGCGATCCAACTCAGTTTTAATTCTGAAAAGTTGTCGTCAAATAACGATTGTGCTGTGACGCCCGCTAAATTTAGTGGCTGGGTCATGATTTATTTATTCCAAGCAGTTAGCAATTGGTAAATATTATCAGGCTCTGTTTCTGTGAATAGTAATTTTTTTGTTGCCGCATCTGAAAGGATTTGCGCAACTTGAGAGAGTATTTCAAGATGGGATTGCGTTGCTTGCTCTGGAACTAGCATGATCACAATTGTTTGAACTAGTTGGCCATCTGGCGCCTTGAAGTCGATGGCTTTTTTGAGGCGAATAAAACCAAGATGGGCCTCTGGAAGATCTTTAACGCGCCCATGAGGGATCGCGATGCCTTGTCCTAGCCCTGTTGATCCAAGAGCTTCACGATCTTGCAGGCAAGATTGAACGGTTTTGGCTGGGATTGCATGGTTTTTCTCAAAAAGATTGCCGATGAAAGCAAATAATTCTTCTTGTGAGGAAACCTCAATATCGAGAGCGATATTGTGAGGGGTGATAAGTTGAGCCAAGGCATTCATGTGTGCAGTGCATTATAAGATTGCCTTGGCCTATTTAATCAAGAGTTTTTCAGTGTTTGATGGTGATGATCTTGAACTTTTTCTTTATGTTTGAGAACTTGTCTGTCTAATTTATCAACAACAAGGTCCATGGCGTGATACATGTCTTCATGATGGGCCTCGGCGAACAGGTCTTTTCCCTTGAGATGTAGGGTGATTTCGGCATGATTACGCAGATTCTTCTCTTTTTCATTATTAATTGAAAGAATCGCTGAAATAGTCATTACTTGGTCAAAATGGTTCTTGATTCGAGCCAATTTGTCTTCGAGATGCGAACGCATGGCGGGTGTAATTTCTACATGGTGACTTGTAATTTTTAAATTCATGCTGTGCTCCCTATTATTTTCTGCGCAAATGAACGGCAGGGATGCGCAGAGATTCCCTGTATTTAGCAATCGTGCGTCTGGCAACAACAAACCCCTTAGTTGCCAATAGTTCAACTATTTGAGTATCTGATAAAGGCTTTTGAGTATTTTCTTCATCGACTAATTGTTTGATAACAGCTCTGATAGCCATTGATGAAACAGCGCCACCAGTATCTGTTGATACTTGGCTGCCGAAAAAATATTTAAATTCGAAGCAACCTGAGGGGGTTGCCATGTACTTTTGGGTTGTTACTCGCGAAATAGTGGATTCGTGCAAACCCAAAGTGTCTGCAATTTCTCGCAAAACTAGAGGGCGCATGGCGATTTCGCCATGATTGAAGAAATTTTGCTGCCTATCCACGATAGCTTTTGCCACTTTTAAGATGGTTTCACTTCTTTGTAGCACATTTTTAACCAACCATCTAGCCTCTTGTAGTTTTTGTTGAATTCCGCCAATGTCTTCATGCCCTTTATTTTCTTTAATAACCTTGGCGTACTCTTCATGAATATTTATTTTGGGTGTGGCGGCTGGATTAAGCGTCACCTGCCATTTGCCTTTGTGATTTTTAACAATCACATCCGGAATGAGGGTGCTATCAATTGATTGTCCAAATTGAGCTGCAGGATCATGCTGAAGACTTTTAATTAGCTGAACAGACTCATTCAGTTCGACATCTGAGATTTTTAAAAGTTTTTTTAGTCTCGCCCAATCTCTGGCGCCAACAATCTCTAAATAGTCCGCGCAAATTTTGTGAGCATTACCCCAAGTTTTTTCGGAAGGTTTCTGATGATCGCGGTGCTCTAATTGCAAACGTAAACATTCGCTAAGATCTCGCGCGCCAACTCCGCTGGGGTCTAAGTGTTGAAGTCTTACCAGGGCCCTATTTATTTGTTCATCAGCAGTACCATCATCTGGGTCCATGTATTGGGCATACTCTTCTGCTAACTCAGAGAGCTCCATAGCGAGGTATCCCCTGTTATCCAGATTACCCGCAAGGAGACCCATTAAAGCCTTCTCTTGGGGCGATAGTCGCATGACCCTTATCTGGTCTAGTAGATGGTCAAGCAAGCTCTCTGATGCGGCAACCTTGGCGAATTTGTCATCATTCTCGTCCCATTCCGCATTATTTTTAGAAGATGAACTTTGTCTGTGCGACAGTTGCTGTAAAGGCTCGGTTGGAGCTAATTCCGTTGCTGACTCATATTCAATCAAAGGGTTTTGCTCTGCTGCTTGAATAAGTTCTTGCTCTAGCTCCATGGCAGATAGCTGTAAAAGCTTAATTGACTGCTGGAGTTGTGGTGTTAGTGCTAGGTTTTGAGAAAACCTAAGATTGAGCGACGCCTTCATGATGCAGCCATTTTAGACTGCTAATTCAATATTGGTACGATTTTTGCTTACATATTATTGACGCCGGACAATAATCCGCGTCAATTACATTTTGAAGTTTTCGCCGAGATAAACTTTTCTGACAGCTTCGTTATCAATAATTGATGATGGCTCACCAGAAGCTAAAACTTTTCCTTCGCTAATGATGTAAGCGTAGTCGCAAATACCAAGTGTTTCTCGAACATTGTGGTCTGTAATTAAAACGCCAATTTGGCGGTCTTTTAAAAATCGCACAATACGCTGAATTTCACCAACGGCGATGGGGTCAACGCCAGCAAACGGCTCATCTAAAAGGATAAATTTGGGTTGCGATGCTAAGGCGCGCGCAATTTCAACGCGTCTACGCTCGCCACCAGATAAAGACATGGCTGGGTTGCTACGTAAATGAGAGATTTGTAATTCTTGTAATAAAGAGTCTAATCTTTTTTGAATTTCTGATTTTGATAAAGGCTTGCCGTTTTCTTCTTGAAGCTCAAGAACTGCCAAAATATTTTCTTCTACACTGAGCTTTCTGAATACAGAGGCTTCTTGAGGTAAATAAGAAAGTCCTAACTTGGCACGCTCATGGATTGGTAAATGACTAATGACTTGATTGTTGAGTGTTATCTCGCCACCATCTAATGGAACAAGACCAACAATCATATAAAAAGAAGTTGTTTTGCCGGCGCCGTTAGGTCCTAATAAACCTACAACCTGGCCACTCTTTACTTCAACGCCTACATCTCTAACAACGGTGCGAGCACCATATTTTTTTTGGAGACCTGATGCGGATAGTGTTGAGTTTGAAATGCTCATTTTTTAATATTACCTGATTGATCTTTTCTGCGAGAAGATAAAGTAGATTTAACTGAAGCACTGGAGAGCGCTTGGTATTTTTCATTGGCGCTATCGTACTGAATACGGTCGCCATTAATTTTGTCTGAAATTTTCGTGCCCGCTAGTTTATTCATATGAGCCTTGCCAACAAGAGTGGCGGTTTCATGTTTTGCATCATATTCAATCCATTCCGCAAAACCTTCAACATACTCATCATAGCCTGTGTCACGCTTTTGCTTGAGGCTAGCCAATGTACCTGGCTTAGCTTTGATAGTTGCTAACTGATAGCCTTCTGGATCAATTTTTACATCAGCACTTTCACCTCTAATAACGAGAGTGCCTTTAATTAACAGAACATCTTTTTCTAAATGATAGATTTGTTTTACATCATCAAAAGATGCTTTTTCGGAAGAAAGAGAAATTGGTTTATCTCTGTCTGCTTTTTCTGCGAATGCAGGAATGCAAAAAAAAGCATTGAGAAGAAGCAGAGTCGTTGAGAGAGCTAATTTCATATTACTGGCTTGAACGCTTCTTCTCAGACTCAATTCTGCCTCTCACTTGTCCGTTCATAATTAATTTTTGATGAACGTTGTCAAAGATTGCACCATCGCGCGAGCTCATTACTGATAAGCCTTGTTCTAAAGTGACAGGCTGATTTGTTTTGACAATGTCATCGTTCATTAATATGGTGAAGCGCGAAGAGCTCATAAACATTCTCGCGCTACCGGCTTGTGTGGCAGTTGCTGCTTGGGCGGGCCTTGTTAATGTGGCGTTACCAACCAATTCAATAGTTGTTAAGTCGCCATCCATAAACCCTTTATCAGAGCGAACCGTTGTTGCTGGTTTGCCTGCATTAAAGCGTCTAGCTATTGGGAAATCAATTTCAGAGGTGGCATCATCTTCGTAGTGAGTTAATTTATCACCAACCACTCTATATCTGGCTGATCCATCGGGGCCAAGTGTTGTGACAACAATTTGATCCATGATGTAATCAGGAACGTGTCTCTTGGGCTGAATGTTGTCGCTATCAGGATTTGTAAGTTGCACCATCCAATATGTACCCAGAGTTAGTAGCCCCATCAATAAGAGCGGCAAAAACCTAAGTAGTGGCGCAAATAAATCCATGCTTACAAAGATTCCTCAAGTAAGCGTTGATAGTGACCTTGTGCTTTAAGAATTAGATCGCAAACTTCGCGTACCGCGCCGCTGCCACCGGTTCTTTGCGTCACATAATGAACACGAGTTTTTACTTCTTCATGGGCTTGTGCGGGACAAGCTGCAAAATGAACTTTTGGAAGAATTGCTAAATCTGGCCAATCATCGCCCATCGCAGCGCATTCAGATAGTTTAAATCCTGTCTTATTTAATAAGACTTGCAATGCATCCATTTTTTTACTGATACCCATCTGAACATGCTGAACGCCTAGCTCTTTTGCTCTACCTTCAACCATGCCGGAAGTTCTGCCAGTAATGATCGCAACAGTTACTCCAACTGATTGGAGAAGTTTGATGCCATGACCATCTAAGCTGTCAAAAGTTTTAAGCGCTTCTTTGCCATCATGACCGACTAGTAAGCTGCCATCTGTTAGAACGCCATCAACATCTAGAACCAATAATTTGATTTGGGCCGCACGCTCAATCGCTTGAGGATGTTGGCTAAGAGGGTTAGTTACTAATGTATTGAATGTCTTTGGCATATTAAATAACCTGAGCAGCAAAAAGATCGTGTAAGTTGAGGGCACCGAGTAGTCGACCACTCGCATCTGTGACAACAAGTTGATTAATTCTGTGGCGCTCCATCATTTCAACTGCTTCTGCAGCTAATAAGTCTGGCGAAATAGTGCGCGGGTTTGCCGTCATAGCATCCCGCAATGTTGTGTTTTGGAATTGATTATTTTTTTCAATTAAGCGACGTAAGTCGCCATCTGTAAATATACCCAATACTTTTTCTGAATCATCAATGACAACCGTCATGCCCATGCGTTTAGCAGTAATCTCCAAGAGCGCATCAGTAATGCTGGCGTTGATGTTTGTTCTTGGCGCTTCTGATCCGCCTCGCATGACATCTCTGACGTGCGTCAATAGTTTTCTGCCAAGGCTGCCGCCTGGGTGAGATCTTGCAAAATCTTCAGGTTTGAAGCCTCGAGCATCTAATAGTGCAACAGCTAAAGCATCTCCCATTGCAAGAGCCGCTGTTGTACTAGCTGTTGGAGCTAAGTTAAGTGGGCAGGCTTCTTTTTCAACGCTGACATTAATATGCGAATCTGCTAGCTCTGCCAAGCTGGATGATGGATTGCCAGTTAAGGCAATTAATTTTGCGCCAGTTCTTTTAATAATGGGAACAATGGCTGTTAACTCACTGGTTTCTCCAGAGTTCGAAAAAGCAACAAACACATCATGCTGAGTCACCATACCTAAATCGCCATGACTAGCTTCTGCTGGATGCACAAAAAAAGCAGGAGATCCAGTCGAAGCAAATGTCGCTGCAACCTTGCGGCCAATGTGTCCGGATTTGCCGATACCTGAAACTACAATACGACCTTTGCAACCCAGCAGAATTTCAATTGCATGGGCAAACATGTCAGCGTTTTTAGCTGTCAGATTTTTTTGTAGAGCAAGTACTGCTTCACCCTCAATCGTGAGAGTTTCTCTAGCTAGGTCAATGGCTCTTTGGCTTTGCGCAGCAGTTTGTTTTGTCATATTAAGAGTATATGTCTTTGAGCTTATTTCAATAAAGGGGCAAGGTATTTGCCGGTGTAACTATTTTTTACCTTAGCAACATCTTCTGGTGTGCCTACAGCAATAATTTCACCGCCACCGCCACCACCTTCTGGCCCTAGGTCAATGACCCAGTCTGCCGTTTTAATAACGTCCAAATTGTGTTCAATAATGACAATTGTATTCCCATGCTTCTTGAGGGTATGAATCACCTTTAAAAGCAGTTGAATGTCATGGAAATGCAATCCAGTTGTTGGTTCATCTAGGATGTAAAGGGTGCGACCTGTATCTCGTTTTGATAACTCCAAAGACAACTTGACTCGTTGTGCTTCACCACCTGAAAGTGTCGTGGCACTTTGGCCTAATTTGACGTAGCCTAAGCCCACATCGAGCAAAGTTTTAAGTTTTCGTTTGACCGTTGGAACAGCATCAAAAAACTCGTGTGCTTGCTCTATGGTCATGGCTAAAACTTCGTGGATGTTTTTACCTTTGTATCGAATATCTAAGGTTTCGCGGTTGTAGCGTTTTCCATGACAAACGTCACATGGCACATAAACGTCAGGTAAGAAGTGCATTTCAACTTTTAGTACGCCATCACCTTCGCAGGTTTCACAGCGACCACCTCGAACGTTGAATGAAAATCT
>JACCEC012268405.1_pt1 | contig 13450 bp, 11 predicted proteins | sample 7450121 | NCBI WGS metagenome assembly JACCEC01 (sample SAMN15323455, study PRJNA562643) | freshwater metagenome | isolation source: river surface water | place: USA:Blue River Watershed | collected 2017-08-18 | reverse complement strand
TTGTAATGGTGATGGATAAATTAATGTTGATGGTGATGGATTCCAAACAATTACCGGTGTTAATAAAAAATTTAATACATTTGGTGTGTCATATGCCGATAATGTATTCTGCCATGGAGTTGTTGAATTGAAACTTAAAAGAGGAGGAGTATAAGATAAATTCCAAATAGAACCATTGAAACCATTCACTGGAGCACTTGAATTAGGTGTTGATGATGTATAATTTTGTATACTGTTTGTTGGCGTAAATGTTCCAGTCAAAGTATTATAATAAGGGAAATTCTGTGTTTGACCCACATTTGTCATAGTCACATTTCCCGAAACTTGATCAAATAATGGTAAAGTATATCCAGTAATTGTTGTATTAAATAAAGCATAAACATTTGAAATGTTCATTGTATTTCTTCCTCTTGAACTTATAATATTTGGATAATTAGTTCCAAGGACACCTTGAGGTGACCAATCTGTATATAAATAACAATTACTTATAGTAAATGTACCTGTTGTAGCTGTTGCACTTCCTAATAATAATGCATTAAATGTAGTTGTTAAATTACCTCGGTATTTAGTATAAACGATACATTTATCAACACTTCCAGCACAATCAGCACCACAAATAGCACCATAATCATTACCTCCTCTATATTCAACAAATATTACTGTATTTGAAACATTTATATTTAATGCACTCGGACCAACTAAAAAACCATGAAAAGAACCACCACCACCTCTATAAAATGGATCTGTATAACTTCTTCCTATCTGACAATTTATTATTGTAAAACTTGCCCTAAAACCACCAAAGCATGATACATTATCTAATGTATTATATATATACAAATAATTTGATTGACACCCATCTAACCAAACTTTTGATATTGTACCTGATAAATCAGTACCACCTGTATATTTATATGTTAAATATGAATTTGTGGATGATGGTTGAATTGCTCCATTATTTGATGGAGAACCTGATATCTTTAAATTTTGTATTGTTCCCCCGTTCAATTTACACAAACCAACCCAAGCACTAGAATTACTACCTGTTGTATTCTCCAAAAATATTGTGTAATTACCACCATCAAATACATCACCTGATGCAATAAATCCAAATGATGGAACTGATGCTATATAAGAACCTCCAGCTGTATTCGTTGCACTAATTGTAATATCATTCGTCAACAAACCTGTTCCTGTTGGATTATTCATCCAAGATATCAATTGGGCTTCTGTTGATATATTTGTTGTCATTCCTCCTATATACTATTATCAACATTTTATTTCCAATTTCATCGCAAATAATACAATTCATATCCTCCACCCACTCCCCTATTCAATCTCCTCTTCCTATCCTCTTCTCTTCTAAATCCATTCTTCTCAAAAAATACCCTTGATATCTCATTATCCCTCCTTATCTTACAAAATACCCCTTTATCCTTATTATCTGTTCGTCTCTTCATCTCTCTTAACAATTCACTTCCTATACCCCTTCTCCCCTCCTTTGACACTACCGCCATTATATAAAAATCATCTGAATATTCTATATAAACCAATAATCCCAATAATTCTCTTAAATAATTATTACCCTCTTTATATTTCAATAAAAAATGATAATCACCCTGATTCGCCTTTTCTATAAAATCATCCCTCGTTATCCCCTCTTCTTCCATCCTCTGATTCAATAATATACACATATATATCAAATGTTCATACAAATCATCATCCAATCCATTTATATACAATATTGACATCTTCTTCTTATTCTTCTATTTCTATAAAATTATTTCCATTTTTTTATATTCATTCTCATTAAGAGAAAAAAAAATAAAATTTTAACATGAACAATTATAATAAAAATAATTGTGACATTGTTCCTATTCATTCTCACATATTCTCATATCTATATCAAAAAGATGCTCTCCAATTCTCTCTAACTTGTAAACAAAATCATCACATCTTCCAACATCTCCTTCTCAATAAAGAAATACCCAACAACATCATCCGAAACAAAATATTTCAACATCGTTCCAAAAAAGAACATTTCTGCAAAATTATCGATTTCTCCACTTCATCAAACTATGTCCTCATAAAATTCCTACCCATCAGTCACATCTATAGTCAACCTTTTCCCATAGTATCTTGGTTCGATTTCTTCTTCTCTTTACCCATTTATTATCCCCTTTTCTATCATCCCATCAAATATTCCCTAAACAGTTTCAATCACAACTGGTCCCCCTACTATTATCACAAAAATCACATTTCCCATCTATCCTTCTTCTTCTTCTATTTTTCTTCATTCATTGTCCTTCACATCATCCGGTTCTTCTTCTTCTTTTGCATCTCTTTTATTGTTTATGTGATCCTCTTTATCATTTTCACCCCTTCAAATCAATATCCCGATTATCTCTATATGCACAATTATCATTTTGACCATCAACGTCATTACCAACTATCCCTCAAAAATAATTACTTTTTTAATGATAATAACTATTATGACAACTTTGACTACAATTACTTTGACAACGACACATGTCCCATCTACCAACCCTTTTAAATCCCCTTTTCATATCAATCTTCATTTTGATATGAATCTTTATAAAAAAAATAATATTTAAATCCTTTGACATCTAACTATGTTGTTTAAACATCTCCATCAATTTATTCGCTTCTTCATCATATCTCTCCTTCGATTTCCAACTATTCCAGGGAATTAATGTTTTCTCATCCAATGAACCAACTCGTAAAGGAACTCTCAAATTATCTAATGACGTTAATACTGTTGTCGGTGAATTATCTATCTCCCCATCATATATCTTTCTTACTATCTCCAATGTAATATTCATATCTACTCTCTTCCCACCTAATGATTCAGGACCACCATGCCATCCCGTATTCAACAAATATACCTTCAAATTATTCTTCTCTAATTCCTCTTTCAACAAATCAGCATACACTTGTGGTGGATGAACCATAAATGCAGCACCGAAACAAGCCGAAAATGTTGGTACTGGTTCTTTTACTCCTCTCTCTGTTCCAGCCAATTTCGATGTATATCCCATCAAGAAATACTTTACTGCCTGTTCCCTATCCAATATCGATATTCTCGGCAAAACTGAATATGCATCACATGTTAAAAATACTACTCTCTTAACATTACCAAATACACCACTCTCAATTCTACCCGGAACATTCGTCATCGGATATGATACTCGCGAATTTTCAGTCTTACTAATATTATTATAATTCGGTGTTCCATCATCATTCACCCAAATATTCTCCAATAATGCATTCTCTCTTATCGCATTATAAATAACCGGTTCATTCTCCTTCGATAACTTCGCTGTCTTCGCATAATTACCATTCTCCAAATTCACCACCTTACTATCATAATATATATGTTCATCATCTCCTATAATATCCACCCCATCAATTGTCGATAAAGATGTCTTTCCCGTACCTGATAAACCCAAAAACAAAATTGATTCACCACTCTTATTCACACTCGCTCCACAATGTAATGATAACTTCTTCTCTAAAGGCATCCAATAATTATATAATGTAAATGCTAATTTCTTATTCTCACCTGTATATGATGTTCCTCCTATCAATCCCAACTTCTTCTCCAAATTAATTGACACAAAATTCTCCGAATTTAATCCTTGACTCTTCCAATTCTTATTCTTCAAATTCGATGCATTAATTACTGTGAAATCTGGCTCACGCTCATCCGATTCAACCATCCCCTTCGGTAATGAATAAAACATATTCTTCACAAAATGATGTTGAAATGCATAATGTGTAATAAAACGAATCTTCTTTCGAATTGTCTCATCACCATATGCCGTATATCCATCAAAGATATAAATCTTATCCAAATTTCCATAATATCTCTTAACTTGTTCCTCCAAATTTTCGAATGTCGATGGACACATTGGTTGATTCACCTTCCCCCAATCAATATATGTATCACTCGGACTATTTCTAACAAAATACTTATCCTTTGGACTTCTACCTGTAAATTCACCAGTATCAACTGTAAAGACACCATTCTTCAACACTTGACCCTCACCATTCTCAATTTCATGACGACGAATTTCTGCATAATCCAAATTATGATATATCTTAGCCTTATCATTCACTATTCCATTCTTCTCCAAAATTGATTTCAATAAAGGTGATTGAAGTTGACTCTGAGAACTTAATCCCCTTAAACAATTGAATCTCATAAGCTGAAGCGGAAGAACTGACAAACAACGACGAAACATTTCTTAATTCACGATTTCTATAACAAAGTATATAGATGTATTAATGAAATATTTTTTTATATCGATTTATTTTTATTTTTATTTTTATTTTTATTTTTTCTTTAATTAATTTATTTAATCTATCGCTAAACTATTTTTAAAATAATCATCTAAATAATTAAAGTAGTATTTAATGAATTTATATATGAATAATATTTTTAAAAAAAGAAACAGAAACATTCTAATGAATAATTCTAAACCTAAACCTAAACCTAGACTAAAACAGAATTTAAATATAAAACCCAATCAAAAATTAAAAAATAAACCTTTACTAAAACAACAACAATCTCCACAAAAACCCAATCCTTTCCCCTTAAAAGAATCTTATAATTCCATTATTCCTCTCAATGTTTATCAAACATGGCACTCTAAAACCTTACCTCATAACATGAATAAATTCAGAAACAGATTAATTCGCGAAAATCCCGAATTCACATTTCACCTATTCGATGATGAAGATTGTGAGAATTTCATTAAAGAACATTTTCATCCAATCGTTTTTTGGACATTCCAACAACTCATACCTGGAGCCTATAAAGCCGATTTATGGAGATATTGCATTCTCTACAAATTCGGTGGCATCTATCTCGATATCAAATATTACACTATAAATGGATTCAAACTTATCGCATTTACTGAACATAATCATTTTTGTAATGATTTTAATGTGACACGTGATAATGGAATTATAACACAAAAATCAGGTGTTTATAATGCTTTAATGGTTTCTGTTCCTGAAAATCCTATTTTTTTAAATTGTATTCATAGAATCATTTATCATGTTCGAAATAGATTTTATGGAAAAAATCCTTTGAGTCCTACTGGTCCCCAACTTCTTAAACACTTCTTCAATATTCAACAAAGAACCAATTGGAAATTATTTTTTTTAAGAGGAAGAAATGCTATCCGTTATGGTCCTCATTTTATTTTAGAATATTATCCCAATTATCGTAATGAACAAATCCATAACCAAAAAACAAAACACTATCACGTTTTATGGCATAACAAAAATATTTATGTAAAAATAAATAAAAATCTTCAATTACCTCCCATGATTGGTCTAAATAATATTATTAAAAGAGATATCCCATTAAATTCTTCACTCACACAAACAATTTTAAATAAAGAAGAAGTTGAAGAAGTTGAAGAAGTTGAAAAAGTTGAGTTGGAAAATGAGGAATCTATAAATTAAAAAATTATTTTTATAAATTAGTATAATTTTCAATAAAATAAAAGAATAAAATGTTTACTGAGAATCTTCCAAATAATATTAGAAAGAGATTACAAAACTCAATGAGAAATAATCGTTTCACAACTCTTAATCCCCGTAATTTTTGGATTAGGAAACTCCGACAAAATAAAAAAAAGAAATTAAATAAGAACAAAAAAATAAATAACATGAAAAATACATTAACACCTCAAACCCCACCACCACCTTTACCCAACCAACCTCCCAAAAATAAATTCCCCCTCAAAGAATCCTATCAATCTATCATCCCTCTTAATATTTATCAAACTTGGCATACCAAAAATCTCCCTCCTCACATGACCCAATGTGTTAATAATCTTAAAAATGCAAATCCCGAATTCACTCACCATCTTTATGACGATAATGACTGTCGAGATTTTATACAAAAACATTTCTCACCCGAAATATTTAATGCCTATGAAAGAATATTGCCCGGAGCATACAAAGCGGATATGTGGAGATATTGTGTTTTATATATCGAAGGAGGTATTTATTTGGATATTAAATTTCATTGTTGTAATGGATTTAAACTTATTGCACTTACTGAAAGAGAACATTTTGTAAATGATATTAATCCTAATAATGGCCCCATTGAATTCACTGGTGTATTTAATGCTCTACTCGTATGTTTACCCGGAAATCCTATCCTTAAAAAATGCATTGACCAAATTGTTCATAATGTTAATCACAGATTTTATGGTAATAATTGTTTAGCACCCACTGGTCCCTTCCTCCTTAAAAGATTCTTCTCTAAAATAGACAGAAATAATCTTAAACTCAAATTTTTCGGTTATGATACACTCACAACACCTTTACGAGGAATACATTTTAAAGGAATTAAAATATTAGATGTTTATGATACTTATGTGAGAGAAAGAAGGAAATTCTCAAAAACAAATCACTATGGAGCCATGTGGAGAAATCGCAACATCTACAAATAAATCAACTTAAAGAAAATAAATAGAAATCTATTTAAGTTTCTAAATTAATAATAATAATAGTATGGAGGAAATTAAAAAACAAATCTGGTCTGTCTCCCTTATACCTTATCATCCTTCAATTGGATTTATGTTGGGAGAAGAATACAGATGGAAAGAAAATGATATGAAATTTCATATGATAGGAGGAAGAGTAGAAGATTTTGATGAGGACCCTATTGCAACTGCTTCAAGAGAATTTGTAGAAGAAACGAATCTTTTAGCATTTCCTTATATGCAAGAAGTTGCTCAACAGAATTTCGCGGATTGGGTAAAAGGATTAAGTCCTGAAGAAGGGATACATTGTAATACTGTTTATCCCCATTTCACTTTCTTTGTTCAAAAGATAATAGAGGATGAGATAAGGATGAATGAGGATTATATAGATGAAATGGTGAGTCCAAATGGTAAGGTTCACAGATTTTATTTACTTGATGTCTTGAAAATTAAAAATAGGAAATTACAGAAATTATTATTTCAATTACCATTTTTATATATATCATTACATCCATGTATGAGGAGTGAAGGGAAGATGTGGTCTTTATATTGGATGCAAAATGAACATATTAATTTGATTGATAATAAAACGACATTATTAAATCGATTTGTATTTTTATTTTTCCAGAGGAAGAAACAACAAAAGAAAAACTTATTTCAACATCAACATCAACATCAACAACAACAAACACCTTTTTTACATTTCCAATCTTATCAACAACACAGTAGTATGTTTAATCAACCACTGAGTAGTCCCCAACTCGAACTATTAACAAACAATATGAAGTATTAAGAATCAAACAAATAAAATTTAATATCTTTATTTATTTTAAAGAATACAAAAAAATAAGAATGTCATTATCATTTCCATTACAAAATACTTTATCAATTGCTTTATTAGGTTCAATATTAATATATTCATATTATTATTTATCTAAACAATATCCTTCGATTATAGAAGCTTTATGGGGAACAATTAAGGGACAAACACGTCAATTCTATTTCTATTCTATAGGTTTCTGTTTCATTTGTTACATATTTATATTTATGTATATTTTCTCAAGAAAATGGATTCAAAATGATATTTCACAAATCACAATAGCTATATCATCAATGATAATATCATCAATGTTGTGGATGCCCTTAAGTATTCAATATCATCTTCAAAAAGATAAACAAATAAAAGATTTATTAAGAATATTAATTATATTTGTTCTTTTAGTTGTTGCATTAAGTGCTTTATATCTTGTTCTTATTTTATGGAAAATAAGAGATAATAGTCTGATGTATAAATTGGCTTTATTAGGGTCTATGTATTTCTTCTTCCAAGTATTTGTTTTAGATTTCATTTATTGGAATTATGCATATTTATCTTAAATGGATTTATTGCATAATTTCCCAATTTTATGAATGTTTTCTCAGTTGTTTTTATAAATTCTTTAGATAAATCTTTCCATTTATCTAATAAAATTTCCTGATTTTCTATTGTTGCTGTTGCTGTTGCTGTTGGAGTTTCTTGTTCCAATTCCAATTCCGTTTGTGTAGAAGAATCTCTCATAATTGGTTTTTTAGGGGAAATAGGGGAATTATCTGGTTCAAAAAGACAGATTTGTTGACAATAACGAATATAGTGACCAACCTTTCCACAATTATAACATTTATTCATTCCAGCATATATTTCTCTTTTTAAAAATTCTTTTGTATTATTATCTATTTCAAAAGTTGTATAAGAACCACCACGAACATTATCAATTCCAAATCTTGACATATATCTCTTTGTTATTTTATCTTCATCAAATATATCTTTTGTTTCTATTTGTTCAATTACACGAATAACTTTAAATCTACGAGTATATTCACATCCATTTCCGCGAATATGTTGTTCTAATCGTTCCAGGAAATTTGTTGTTCTACCTACATAATATTTGTTCTTTTCTAATTTTAACACATAAACTATAAACATTCAAATCTAAATCTCAGAAACAAAAAATATATCTTTTGTTAAATTCTACAAAGAAAAAAATATTAGTTAATAAACTCTTTAAGTCGATTTTTCCGATTTATAATATTCTCGGATACTAATATACAAAAAAATAAATAATAAATTTAAAAGTATGAATAGAAACTATTTGACTACACCATTCAAAACCATCAAACATACTGTTTTTAATCACTCTCTTCCCAAACCTGTCCGAATATCAGAATTACGCAGAAATACACCTCCACAATCTTATTTAAATTATCCAACACCAACACCTGTTGAGAATCCTCTGCCATCTAATGAGAATCCTCTGCCATCTAATGAGAATCCTCTGCCATCTACTTTGAATCCTCTGCCATCTAATGAGAGTCCTCCGCAATTGAAACAAGAGAATGGGAATAGTAAAGAAAAAGAAATGATACCGGTTGTAATAGGATTAACGACGATTCCAGAGAGGATAAGAAAGGGAAAAGTTCAAGAAGCGATTCTTTCGATTATAAATAATTCAGTTAAACCTTTAAAAATAATATTGACAATACCGAGTCAGACATTAAAAGGAGAAAGTTATCCACTTGATATAATAGAAAATGACCCATTATTTAAATTTCCATTAATAGATATTTATAGAGTGGAAGAAGATGAAGGTCCAATTTTAAAAATCAATGGAATGCTTAATTGGTTAAAAAAAGATGAAAATGAAATGTTTAGAAATCATACACATTTTATGTTAATGGATGATGATGTTATCTATCCACCAAATATATTGAGACAATTATGGAATCAACATAAATTATATCCTAATGCCTCTCTTGGTTTTGCTGGAAGAAATTGGATTCAAAATGGTCAATATTTATATTTTTTAAGAAATCAATATCCAAATCATAATCATATATCCGTTAATTTATTAGAAACATTTAATCTTGTCATTCATCCCCTCAATATCTTTTTAAATAATTTCGAAAATTGGAAACAACTCATTCAAAAATGCAAAACGACATGTCCAGATAGTATATTCACTGATGATATTGTCATCAGTTTATGGTGTAAAAAAATGGGGGTCCCGCGTTTCATTATAAAAGGTCCTAAAGTTGAAATAAATCATCATGGAACACCAACCTTATCATCTGTTAATCTAAAAGGACGCAATAATCTCGTTTATAAGAAAATATGGAATTTATAAATTGTGGAAATCGATGATTTCACTCAAATAATAAAAAGAATAAATAACTAATTCAGTATTACGTCCGGGTCTTTGAGCACGACCAATAATTTGTTTTTCTTTCGATTCTTCTATTTTATTCATAAATAAAATATCTGTTGTAAATTCCAAATTCATTCCAAATGTTGCATAATCACCCGATAATAATAAAACATTCGCATCCCCTTTTTTATATTGTTGTATCACTTTATCAATATCAGCGAAGTTTCCACCATCCATTTCAACAACTGGATATTCATACTTTTTAAATAAACTCTTTATATATGGAAATGAATGAACCTCATTACTAAATAAAATAATCTTTTTATCAATCTTCATGATGTTTCTTATCCATTCTTCCAATTGTTGCATTTTATTATAATTTTTTGCTATAACACGATTATCAACATCATTTCCATTTTCTAAATATCTTGTGAATCCATAATTTTGTATAAATTCATTTACTTTCTCTCTATAATGTTCATCAAAGGACAAATTGGGGACTGACATCTCTCCCATTTTTACTATCTCAACATAATTTTTTAAAACATAAGATGACAAACAAATTTGACAAGAATTAAGTCTTGCTGACCAATTCGTTTCAAAACATTGTGAACAAACCATTTCCCTACAACATGGTGTTTTTCTAACTGTCTGAAATCCAAATTTAACCTCTTTGAAACACATCGAACATAATTGATAATCCTCCAACATCTTCTGTATTGTTTTTATAACTGTAGCCGAATAAATTAAATCATTTCTCTTCTTTTGATATTCCATTTTTAAATCATCACATCTCTTCATCAATAACTCATCCAATTTATTCGTACTCTCTATTTCTTCTATTTGGGCTTTAAGTTGATTTAAAAGACTTGGATATTGTTGTAATACCATCTTACAATCTTGAAGCATAAATCTCAAAAAATCCATTTCATTCTCACCTCTTTTATCCAATATAAAGAAATTATTAATTATTTTTTTGTCTTCTGGGGAAGATGATGTGGAAGTCCATGAATTCCGATAATTAAATGAATAAATGTTTTTGATAATGTTTTTATTTATTTTTAGGACATTGCGGAGGATTTCATCAATAATATAGTTGTAGAGGAAATAATTGATTTTTTTGGGAGGTGGTAATATGAAGCCTTTATGTATATATTCTTCTTCACATTTAGCAGTGTGAAAGGGTAAATCGTTTTTTATGATTTTATATTTTCCTGTTGCATCAGGGTTAAATGAAGCAGAGATGAACCAAATAAAGTTGGCTTGGATAGGTATTTGTAAGAGATGAGAGATGGAATCGATTTCATCGAAAAAAAGACGATTAATGGAATATTTGAGGTTGTTAAGAGTTGTAGCTATATTGTGATAATAGAGAGGGATAGAAATGAGGAAATCGTATTCATAAAGTATATTGGGTGAATATTGTAGATTAGTGATGTCATTGTAATCGGTGAAAATTTTAAATTTGAATTCAGTGGAGAAAGTTTCGATAGCATCACACCATTGGGAAATTATGTTTTGAGGAACTATGATGAGAGAAGTTAAACGCTCATTTGTAGGAACATTAAATTGTATGTAATATTGTCTTATAAACCATAATAAAGATAATACAACATACGTTTTTCCAGCACCTGGTTTGTCTGACATAATTCCATAATTTTCATCGGATTGTTGAATATAGGATTTTTCAATATTGAGACAGCGACGAACAAGAGACCTTTGATGTTCTTTGAGAGTAATTTTAATGTTGTTGATGGGTTGTATTTTTGGTGAGTCTTCTGTTAAAATATCTGATGAAATGGGATTTGTTTGAATGGGAAGGGTTAATGGAGTTTGTGGAGGAAGTAATATGGTTGGAGTTGTTGGAGTTGTTGGAGTTATTGGGATTGTTGGAGTTGTTGAAGTTGTTGGAGTTGTGATAGATTCAGATGGGATTTTAGAGGTTATTTTTAATTGGATATTTTGAGGAATTTGAGAGGTTTGGGAAACTTGAGGAATTTGAGGGATATTACTCAAAATAGGTTGTTGAGGTTGGTTTTGAATTTGGTTTATAGGGGACTTTAATCCATATTTTTCCCTTATTTTATGGGGATTAAGTGGAAACATTTTTTATATTCCACAAACTTATTTATGGAAAATAAATTTAAAAAAAATTATATTCGCAGATAGAGACAGGATTTTTAAATTATATTTTGAGATGGATTATGTTTGTTGTAAACTTGTTCTCGGAGATTTTGATATAAATTATATGTTTCATTATCAACTTCAGATGGTAATATTTTAACATTTCCTTTATAAATATTTTTAACATCTTTTTGAGTAATTGTTGAATTGGGATTTTGTTGAATTAAAATATTGAATATTTTGATGGGTTTCCAGTCTTGGAGTGTTTTTTCAAAGATAAAAATAATTTCATCAGGGGTAGATTTTCTTTCTAATTTCCTTTTTTCAAATTTTTCCTCTTTTTTGATTTTGATTTTATGTTTATATTCCTTGAAACTGGTAAATTGTTTACTCATCTTATTATTTATAATATTATTTATATTATTTTTTAAATATAATTTTTAATTTGTAATTTTAAAGATGTTAATGATAATTATTTATTCAGATTATTAATTAATTGATTATATTCATCTATTAGTTCTTGTTTAGATATATCATTTTCCATAATAAATAAAGGCTTATATTTACCCTCCTTGAACTCTTTAATTTTTTCACGAGATAAGTATTTTTGTTCTTTTTTAAAATCTTCAAAAACACGATACATTGATGATCCATTATTCATTTTTCTTAAAACAAACATGATATTGTCATCACTAAGAAATGGATTTTTTAATCGTGCTGTTTTTGAAATGCTTTCACCAGATTTTTTATTTCTCTCGTCTGTTCTTTTTTTTCCAAAATTAGGATTATTTTCTCCTTTCATTTTTTGACTTCTTAATTTATTATTCTCCTCTTTTATTTTGTCTTTTATAATCTTTTCTTCTAACATTTTTATTTCATTCTCTTGATTTTCCTGTTTTATACAAAAATCAATATACTTTTCTGTTTTATATTCATCTAAAATGTTAATTTCACTATTTTCAATAGTTTCATTTTCATGTTTTTCTTTTGACATTAAATAATTTAAATAGTGTCTATAATAATGAATTTTTAAGTCATAACCATTTTTACAAGTATATTCTTTTGTTTCAATATAATTTTTCAAAATTTGAACTTCATTAAATTTAACAATTAATTTATTTTCAATTAATTGAATAAACCTATAACATTCTTCTGCACCAGAAAGATAAAATATATATTCACCAACTATTTTACCAAATCCTAAATATTCACAAATTTTTTCAAGAATTTTTGGATAATTCTTTTGTGTTATTTTCATATATACTGAACGAGTATACTTGTTTGTTAAATTTTTCTTTGACATATAACAATAACCTTCTGCATCAAATAATCCAGCTATATAATAAATATTTACCTTATCCAAATTAACTTCTAAATTTATTCTGTTTTCTTTTAGATATTTCATTTTATCGAATATTGTGTTTTTTTCATTAAATAATCCTGGTCTTTTTACCAAGGATTGTAATTCTAATAAACAATCAATTTCTTGTTCTTTTATTATAATACCATTTTTAAGATAGTTAGCTAAATAAAACTTATCTGGGTGAGTATTTTTATATCCATAATTTTTTCTCCTATTTTTTTTATCAAATAATCCATCATCATCTAAATCGTTCT
>JACCEC011346547.1_pt1 | contig 13450 bp, 12 predicted proteins | sample 7450121 | NCBI WGS metagenome assembly JACCEC01 (sample SAMN15323455, study PRJNA562643) | freshwater metagenome | isolation source: river surface water | place: USA:Blue River Watershed | collected 2017-08-18 | reverse complement strand
GTCCGGTTCTTCGAGGAGCAGGCGGCAGAGCGCCACGCGCCGCTTCTCGCCGCCGGAGAGGGTGGCCACCCCCGCGTCGCCCGGTGGGAGTCGGAGGGCGTCCATCGCGACCTCGATCTTGTTGTCGAGGTTCCAGAGGTCGAGCGCGTCGATCCGCTCCTGCACCTTCCCCTGCTCCTCGATGAGCGCGTTCATCTCGTCATCGCTCATCGGCTCGGCGAACTTCGCCGAGATGGCCTCGAACTTCGTGAGGAGGTCCCGCTGTGCCTTGACGCCGAGCTCCACGTTGCCGCGCACGTCGAGCGACTCGTCGAGTTGCGGCTCCTGCGGGAGGTAGCCGATCTTTGTGCCCTTGTGCGCCCAGGCCTCGCCCTGAAAGTCCTGGTCTACGCCAGCCATGATCTTGAGCAGCGACGACTTGCCCGCGCCGTTCGGGCCGAGGACACCAATCTTGGCGCCGGGGTAGAACGAGAGCCAAATGTCGTCGAGGATGATGCGGGAAGGGGGGATGACCTTCTTCAGCCCCTTCATGACGTAGATGAATTGCGGTCCGGCCACGGGTACGGATCTCCAATGGGAACGAGCAGAGCTGGCGCGAGCACCCGTCTGGGGTGCGCTATGTTTGATGGGCGAGCCGAAAACTAATCCGTTCCCAGCCTGCTCACCCGGCACCCACGCACCATGCGCGTCCGCACCCTCATCGTCTGTCTCGGCGACCGTTTGCTGACTCAGGTCTGTGTCGCTCAGCCCGCGCGCTGCACGAATGCCCGAGGTGGCGATGTGGGCGTCTCGAGGCGTGCCGGGATGCTCCGGCTCGCGGGGCGCGCATGAGACGCGGTCTGGCGCATCTGTGGATCATGCTGGTCCTGACCGCGTGTGCCGCTGACGCGCCACCGGCACCACCGACAGAGGAGCCGTGGGTACGCGCGGTGCGCGCGACGCCATCCTTCAGTAGCGACATCCAGGAGATTTTCACCCGACGGAGCTGTACGGTCTCAGGATGCCACGGGGCCGCAGCCACTCTGCCGTTGACGACGGGGTTGGCCTACTCCGCCCTCGTCAACGCTCCCTCCGTCGCGGAGGTGGGAATCCGAGTCGTGCCGGGCGATGTGACCGCGAGCTACCTCATGCGCCGGGTCGATGGGACACAGGCGGTCGGTTCGCGAATGCCCCTCGGTGGTCTGCCGCTTGACTCGATCGACGTCGCCAATCTCAGGATCTGGATCCAACAGGGCGCACGCCGCAATTGATGGCGGCGGCGTGGGTCACGGGGTGAGCTGGATACCCACGGTACCCTGCACGTACTGGGCGACATTGGTGGCGACGATCTTGACGTAGATGCGACCCTGCACCGGGTCGTAGGCATAGGTCGTACCATTCCCCTGTGCGACGGCCGAGGGGTGCGCCACCTCCGTGAGTCGTGCGGTGTTGCTGCCTACGGTGATGGGGGGAGAGGAGGAGGCGATGGACAGGAGAATGGAATCGCCCAGACGCCCCTCCATCACACGGATGGACACCCCCATCGGCCGCTGTCCCAAGGTCAGCGCGTACTCATGCCCCGGCATCGCCGACATCGCGATCCGGTTGGTCGAGGTGCCGTCCCCCACGAATCGTTCGGAGGCCGCGTCATCGCGGACCACATCCACCGGCACGATGTTGACCTGCGATCCGACTCCCTCAACCACGAGCTTGAGGTAGGGCCCAGGACAGACGCTGGCATTCCAGTCACGCTGCAAGACACAGTCCGCCGTCGTGAGGAATGGTGTATTGGCCGTGACCCAACGCCCCGCCGTGCCGGTCACAGACCCTGTGACATCCTGAAAGACCGCGGACTTATCCCCATCCTTGGTGGGACTCGGCTGCTCGATGTACAGGGGATTGGACTGTACGAACGTGAGATTCTGCGACGCGCTGGCGGTGCTGAGGGAGAAGGCGTTGTGACGATTGAATCCGAGCGCGCTCCACGGGATCGATCCGGAGCCACGGAAGCCGACGAAGGTGACGTCACGCGCGCCGACGGGCCCGTCATAGTACTCGAAGCCGCGGTAGACATCTCGCGTTCCGATGGTGTTGGCCGTCGCCCCGACCACCAGCGAGCCCGTGATGTAGCTCTCGACGCTCGCAAAAGTGGCCCCGATATAGTTGTCCGCGAGGATCGCATCTTCGAGGAAGTGCTGATTTCCCCGAAGCCAGACTCCGCGATTGCCGTTCTTGTATGCCGTGAATCCCGTGAAACGGGCCGGGACAATCGGCGATCCAGCCTGCCCAGGGATGAGAGACGGCACGTACGACGTCGCGGTGGTGGTGCCATTGGCCCGGGGCGCATCGTCGACGAACAGTCCCGCTTGGTGGTTGGAGTGTGCCGTGTTCCCGTGGAATTCCCAGAGCGGGGTGCGGTTGGGACGATGGGGCTGTCCGGTGGACATGCCGATCGGGGCATCGGGAAGCGCGTACCAGAATCCGATCCCCTCGGACCCGGCGGCGGCATTCGCCACGAGACTGTTGTCTGGATTGGTGACCCAGAAGGTCGCCGGACGTTCGTCGCTCGGGATGAGGCGATGTGGCATCTCGGGACGTCGGGAGAGCAGCCCGAGATTCCCGAACAACCGGTTGCCGGTCTCGGCGCCCTCCTCGAGGAAGTACCCGTGACCGAGATGGTCGTAGCAGACATTTCCTTCGACGGAGAGCTGCTGGGTCCCATGCACCGTCACGCAGCGGTTGTTGCTGCGCCAGATGGCGCTGTTGCGGATGAACTGGCCGGACACCGCGCCCGCCAGATGCCAATGGATCGGATAGTGCCCCAGGCGACCACGTTGCCCCATGTTCACCAGTTCCACCCCGTGCACCTTGGCCGTCGCCCCGGCCAGGATCATGATGTGCCCCCCCAGTCCATCGGTGGTGGTGGGCACGCCATCCACCACCGGTCCGGCACCCTGAATGGTGATGTTTCGGGAGAGCAGACCGACCTCCGCCCGCTCATCGACGGCCCGCCCGGCGATCTGCTGGATCTCGCCGTAGTGGGGATACCGAAGCGCCTGGTCCAGCGTGAGCGTACGACCGGCGATGGCGTTGATGCGACGATGCTCCGCCTGCAGCGGATCGAACCCCGAGGGCGCGATCACGATCCAATCGCCCACCCGCCAATCGACCTCATCACTCACGGTGATGGTGGTCATCCCGGTGCCCACGGTTCCGGAGAGGCGTGTCCATGCCCGCCGGGTCTGGCCGTGGATTGAGAGGCGACCGCCCGGTACGACGCCGATGACGCGCGTCCCCATACCGGTGATGGCGTCACCACTCCCGGTCCCCGTGAGGGTGATGAGGGCCCGTTTTGTGTAGGGGATCGCCTCAGATCCGATGCGCAGCGCGCCGGCGACGCGGATCCACCCGACCGTCACCGTCAGGTCCCGCGCCGTGTCCGCCTCGAGCTCGCCTTGGATATCGAGACCGGCCAGTGGCGGCGGTGAGATGTCCAGTTGCATCAAGGTGCCGGCAGGCACGGTCACGAGATCGTCAGCGACCGGCACGCGCCCCCCGGGCCACGCCGCGGGATCCGACCAGCGACGCACAACGAGCGGGGCCGGCAGGGTCGGAAGGGTATCGACCGTTGCGGCCGGTGCCGTCGGGCGATCAGCCGATGCACACCCCGCAACCGCGATCACGACCCCTGCCAGCAGTCCGAGCACACCGCGGCGAAGCGCTCGCTCAGAACCCGATACAGGATCGCCGCCCCAACGAAGACCCATCGAGCGTGGGACAGCACGGTGCGAGCGGTGACAAGGCGATGGAAACATCGACGAAGTCCGGTAGACGTGAGGACGGGGATGCAGGGTGGTCTTCATCCACTCCTTCGGGATCAATATTACCGGACCACAACCCCAGGGGACCACTCGAGGGGTCGGAGAGGGTCCCCTGAGACCCACCGTGAGCGGAGCTATCGATGCGCTACGGCCGCGCCGGCAGGAACGGCGCCGTGATCACGTTCGACGGCGACACCCCCTGCTTCGACTGGCGCACCATCCGCTCCACCTCGCGCATCAGGTTCGCGTTCTCCATCACGACGCCATCCTTGATGGTGTGGACGATCCCGCGCGTCCGGTACATCCGCCCCTGTGCGTCCACCGTCAGGTCGCCGAAGCTGTACATGAACTTGAGATTGTTCGCGGGGTTCCCGTCGACGAGCACGAGGTCGGCGAGATAGCCGGGCCGCACGAGCCCAAGCCGCGGCTCGCCGAGCACCTCGGCGCTGGATTTCGTCGCGGCGCGCAGCACCTCGAGTGAGTGCATCCCCGTCTCGCGCAGCAGCTGGAGCTCACGCACGCTGCTGAAGCCCGGCGTGGCCCAGATGTAGTTGTCGTCGGTGCCGTAGGCCACGCGCCCGCCGCGCCGATTGTGCTCGAAGATCAGCTTGCCCCAGAGCTCGTACGCCGAGGCCCAGAACGCCTCGTCATCCGAGGTCCAGTCGTAGTGGAACGCCCCGTGGAACGCCGGGTTCGGATAGTTCCAGTTGAGCAGCGCCTGGTGCGTGTACTTCTCGTGCCACGGCAGGCTCGTCGCCCGGATGACGTCGCGATTGGCCTCGTACACCACGCGCGTCGGCAGCATCGTGACGCCGCACTTCACGAGCGAGTCGGCGATCTGCGTGAGGAGCCGGTCGCGGTTCGTCTCGGTCCAGACCCGGCCGGCGGCGCGGAAGCGATGGTTCTCGTTCCCGAACTCGTACGTGCGCTCGAAGTTCTGCGTGGTCCGATCGAGCGCCGACTCGGCATACCCGTAGTGGTGCTCGATCATCGTCACGCCGAGGCAGGCCACGTCTGCCGCATCGGCCACCGCCACCGTGGAGGGCGGGATGTGGAACGAGGTGATCATCCCGTTCGCGCGCGCGGCGTCGGCGATCGCCTTGATAATCGCCCGGCTCCAACCATTGCTGTCCATCGAGATAACGCGGATCCCATTAGCCGCCATCTGCTTGGCGACATCGTTCGCCTTGGCGGGATCGTCGAGCTCGAGCCGCGAGAACCGCGTCGTCGCGCCCCAACCCACGAGCGGGAACATCCGCGGCGCGATGATCTCGTTCCGAGCGGAGAGACGCGCCTGTGTGAGCGCGGAGTCCACACCCCGGTCCGCGGCGTTGACCATCGTCGTCGTGCCGTGCGCGAGCTTCAGGTAGTACACATAGTCCAGCTCCATCGGCTGTGTGCGGAGATGCGTGTGCAGATCGATCATCCCGGGCATCACGGTCATCCCGGTGGCATCGATCACACGGTCCCCGGTCGGCCGGGAGCCCGGACCGCGCCGCTCAGCCGCGACGGGGTCGAAGGGGATCATCTCGGCGATGGTGTTGCCGACAATTACGATGTCGTATGGGCCAGCCGTTGGACCGCCGTGCCCGGGCACGACCATCGCGTTCCGGATGACGAGGCGCTTGTACGGACCGGCGGCGAGATCGCCGTACTGGCGGGTGACGATGGCCGTGGCGGTGTCGGGGCGCGCGGCCGAGGCCGGGGCGCGCTGCGCCAGCAGCGGGGTGGCGACGAGGAGGGGAACCAGCCGACGGAGGATGCGCATTCGCCTGTGGGGTAAGAGGGATGCCCTGACTACGCAGCGGAATGTGTGGAACGCTGCGACGACCGGCTAGCACGGCGCCTCACGACACGGCCACTCCCCTCCCCTTCCGCCCCCCACCCATCTTTCCCGTATGGACCTCGCCCAGCGCCTTTCAGAAAGCCCTATCTCGGCGCTGCCGTTCCTGTATCTGGCCGGCGTGCTGACCTCGCTGACCCCGTGCATCTACCCGATGATCCCGATCACCGCGGCGATCGTGGGCGGGGCGAATGCGGACGGCACGCGACCCCCGATGGCCCGGACGCTCCTCCTGACGCTCAGCTACGTCATCGGGCTCGCGACGGTCTACGCGGGGCTCGGCGTGCTCGCGGGGCTCACCGGGACGATGTTCGGGACGGTGAGCACGAGCCCGTGGCTCTACTTCGGCATGGCGAACCTGCTGCTGCTCTCCGCGCTCGCGATGCTCGACGTGATCCCGATCCGGCTCCCGGCCGCGCTCGCGGGACGCGCCGCCACCGCCGGGACCGGGGGCCGCATGGGCGGCGCCTTCGTGATGGGGGCGATGTCAGGATTGGTGGCCGCCCCCTGTGGTGCCCCGGTGATGGCGGCGGTGCTCACCTGGGTGACCCGGACCGGCAGCGGCGTCCTCGGCTTTGTCTACCTCCTCGCCTTCTCGTTCGGGATGTGCACCCTGCTGGTGGTCGTCGGGCTCTCGAGCGGCGCCGTCGCTCGCCTCCCGCGCGCCGGCGCCTGGATGGTGCAGGTGAAGCGCTTCTTCGCCCTCGTGATGCTCGGCGTCGCCGAGTACTACCTCATCGAGATGGGCAAACTCCTCTTCTGAGTCGATGCACCTGATGACCACACTCCCTGCCGCTCCCCACCGCCACCGGCGGCTCGTCGCGAGGCTCGCCGCGATACTCGCGGTGCTCCTCAGCCTCACGCTCCCACGCGACGTGCAGGCGCAGCTCGGCATCGAGGTCGGGGCCGCCGCGCCTGACGTCGCCCTGGAGACGCTGGAGGGACGGCCCGCCCGGCTCGCGACGGCGATCGCCGGCAAGCCCGCCGTCATCGAGTTCTGGGCCACCTGGTGCGGCAATTGTCGCGAGCTCGAGCCGCGGATGCAGGCGGCACAGCGCAAGTACGCGAGCCGCGTCGCCTTTGTCGGCGTGGCGGTGAGCGTGAACCAGTCGCCCGAGCGCGTCCGGCGATATGTCGCCGAGCATCTCACCGGCTTCACGCACTTCTACGACCGTCGCGGCGATGCCGTCGGCGACTACGATGTGCCGGCCACGAGCTACGTCGTCGTCACCGACCGCACCGGGAAGGTCGTCTACACCGGACTCGGCGGTGAGCAGGACATCGAGGCGGCGATCCAGAAGGCGCTGCGGTGAGCGCGGCGGACGGGCGTGACGCGACGCCCGGGGTGACGCCCTCGACGGTCAGCGCCGCGGCGGCGCGGCCCGACGTCCGCCGTCGGCGCTGGCTCATCACGATCCCACTCGTCGTCGCCATCGGCGGCTACGTCGGTGCCGCGTGGTATATGCGGGCGAACGAGACCGCGTTCGTCTTCCATCCGGACCAATACGGTGGCCGGACGATGGTCGCGCCGGCGTCCGACCTCCCGGTGGAAGGCGTGCGGATCCCGACGGCCGACTCCCTGACGCTCTCCGCCTGGGTGATCCCGCCACTCAGTGCAGCGGAGCGAGAGATTCCGCCCATCGGCGAGGCGGGCGCGGTCGCATCAGCGACGAGCGATCCCATCGCGACCGAGGACGCACCCCTCTGGGTCCTCTTCCTCCACGGCAACGCCGCGAACATCTCCGTCCCGCTCCGTCAGGCGTGGATCCGGCCGATGCGCGCCACCGGCGTCGGACTCGTGCTCGTCGACTATCGCAGCTATGGCGCGAGTGATGACGGGGCCCTCACGGAAGCGGCGCTCTACCGCGATGCACAGGCGACGTACGACTGGATGGTGGGGACGCGCGGCATCGACCCGGCGCACATCGTGATCTTCGGCCACTCGCTCGGGTCGGGGGTCGCGACCCATCTCGCCGCGCGGGTCGAGGCGGCGGGGCTCGTCATCGAGGGGGCGTTCACCTCCATCCCGGACGTCGGGGCGGAACGCTATCCGTGGCTTCCCGTGCGCTGGCTCGCACGCGAGCGCTTCGCGAGCCTCGAGCGCGCGGACAGTATCGCGATGCCGAAACTCGTGCTCCACGCCGAGGATGACACCGCGATCCCGTTCGCGATGGGTCAGCGGCTCTTCGGCGCCTTCACCGCCCCCAAGACCTTCGTGACCCTCACCGGCGGACACGACCGTGCCTTCGCCGCCGACTCCGCGACCTACTTCGGCTCGCTCAACGAGTGGCTCGGGACGCTGCGCGTCATCGACCGGGAGTCGCCGCCGCCGGGCTGAGCAGCCGTCGCACCTCGGCGAGGATCGGACGCCAGGTCGCGCTGCGCGGCGAGAGCAGTTCGTGATGCCCCGCGCCGTCGACCACGACGAGGGTGAAGGGACTGCCGCTGGCGATGGCCGCGCCCCGGTGCGCCTCGCGCGCCGGGGCGGGCATCACGCGGTCCTCGCTCCCGACCACCTGCACCTGCGGGACGCGCAGCGGGAAGAGCGCGCGCGGCGACCCCGCCGCGTACCGATCGGGCACCTGGTCCGGCGACCCGCCCATCAAGCCATCGACGACATCACCGCAGGTGAATCGGGAGTAGGTGCGGAACTCCGCGAGGTCGGCGATCCCGGCGAGGGCGACCGCTCCGACGAGCGGCAGTGGATCAGGACGCGCGATGGCGCTGGCCACCGGGACGTGGTCCGCGGCGGCGAGCCACATCGCCAGATGCCCGCCGGCGGAATGTCCGATCGCGATGACGCGTGAAAGGTCGAGCGGGTAGGTCCGGACCATCGCCCGGAGTCGGTCGGTGGCGTGCGCGACGTCGAGGAAGGTGTTCGGCCACCCCCCGCCCGGGCTGTCCGCACGACGGTACTCGATGTTCCACGTGGCAATCCCTTCGTCGCGCAGCGCATCGCTGAAGGCGGTGCTGTTGCGCAGGGTCGCGAAGCGCGAGACCCAGCACCCGCCGTGGATCACGATGGCGACGGGGAACGGTCCCGGGCCCTCGGGGAGCCGGAGATCACCGAACTGGAGGGAATCGCTGCCGTAGGCGAGCCGCGCGGTGGCCGGCTTCGACGGCAGCGTGTCGTTGTCGGAGGCCCGGAGGAGCCGGACCTGAGCGGCGAGTGCACTCGACCAGAGGCTCGCGATGCACCACAACAGCCACGGGGCCCGGCTCCGCGCGCATCGGGAACGGATGACGTTCCGAGTGCGCGCCACGCGAAGCGATACCATCATGCGACCTCCGGGAGCGCGCCGAGTGGCGCATCGAAGAGATGTCGCGCCGGCTGCGGCTCACGCGTCAGGTAGACCCGCAGTCGCGAGACAGTGAACGGCTCGGGTTCGCGCACCGCCATCGCCGCGGCGAGCCGCTCCGCCGTGAGGGTGGGGTACATCGTCAGCGTGCAGTGCGGGGTGAAGGGGTACCGCGCTTGGGCGCAGGCGAGTCCGCTCGTCGCGATCCGCTCGTGCAGTGTGCGCAGCGGCCCGTGGGGATCGAGCGGGAGGGAGACGATCTCCCGCTGCACGAACCGCTCGGGCGGGCCGAAGCGGAGCGTGATCGGGGGCGTCGCCGCCGCAATCGGCAGGAGGTGGGCGCGCAGCGTCTCGATCGGCGTGTCCGCGCGGATCGGTCCGGCCCCGGAGGACCCGATGAGGGTGATGTGCGGTGGCAGATGGCGCGCCATCTTCGGATCGAAGACGAGCTGCTGCGCGTGGATGCGCTCGGCGAGTGCGCCCTCGAGCTCGATGACGACGAAGATGCCCGCTACCGCCATGTGACCGAGGCGCCGAGGAGCGAGCGCCCGGTGGGCGTCGTGACGACGAGTGGCGCCACGTCGCCGCCCAGGAAGAGACGGTCGATCGCATGACCAGGACGCTTCACGTGCCACCGCGAGGCGGCGTGGCCGGTGACGATCCCGATCGTCGCGCCGGCAAGGACGTCGGTGAGCCAATGGGCGTCGCTGTACATCCGCGCGAAGGCCGTCGCCGTCGCGAGACCATACGTCGTCACACCGACCGCGCGGGCGTGTTCCGGCGCGAGGCGACGCGTCTCGGCGGTGACCGCGGCAGCGAAGGCGAAGGCCGCCGTCGTGTGCCCCGACGGGAACGATTGGTAGTCGTTCCCCTCGCGGGCCCCGCGCATCCACTGGAGATCGCCGGCGTCGTCGGGACTGATGCGTGGACGAGCCCGCCCGACGATCCCCTTGATCGTCCCCGTCACGACGCCGGACACCCCGATCGCCTCGAAGGCGCGAAACCCGATGGTCGCCACCTGGGGCTGGTCGGCGAGCCGTCCCCCGAGCCAGAGCCCGGTGCTCAGCAGGAGCACGCCGGGTGACCCCCAGGTGTTGCCGACGTCGTTGATGGCACCGAGCACCGGGTTCGCCTGCCACGAGTCGCGGCGAACCACCTCACGGACGCGGAGATCGAGTGGTTGGGCGGCGAGCGGGCCAACGCTCGAGAGGACAAGCGCGACCGCCGTGAACATCGAGGCGAACGCGAGGCGCAGCGATCCGATCGTCGGACGCGCCGGTAGCCGTGCGCCAATCAGGTGCGGTGCCCGCGCCGACTGACGTCCCCGCCCCCACATCCATTCACTGTGCATGCGCCGTAGTTTAACCCTCGTGCTGATCCGTGACCTGACCACCCACGCCGACCGCGCGGCCTGCGTCGAGCTCCAGGAGCTCACCTGGGGCCGCGGCTTCACGGAAAAGATTCCCGCCGCGATGCTTCTCGTCGCCCTCAAGACAGGGGGCGTGGTGGCCGGCGCCTTTGATGACGCCGGGGTGCTGCAGGGGTTCGTCTTCGGCGTCACCGGCGTGAAGGACGGTCGCCTCATCCACTGGTCCGATATGCTCGCGGTGCGGCCGGCGATGCAGGGACAGCACCTGGGTGAGCGGTTGAAGGCGTACCAGCGCGAGCGGTGTCGCGCGCTCGGCGTCGAGACGATCTACTGGACCTACGATCCGCTCGTGGCCAAGAATGCGCACCTCAACCTGAATCGGATGGGCGCGCGCGCCGACGAGTACGTCCCCGCGATGTACGGCGACGCCACCAACTCCCCGCTGCAGGGCGATATGCCGACCGACCGATTCGTCGTCGCGTGGGCGGTCGATCCCGCACGGGCCGCGGCGCCGTGCGACAGCCTGCCCACCGCCCTGCCGCTCGTGGTCGGACCGGAGGCAACCGAGGGCGCGCTCGTCCAGGCGGTCGTGGTGGGCGTCCGCATCCCGCGCGACATCTCGGCGCTCGCCGCCACCGATCTCCCTGCCGCCCGCGCGTGGCGCTTCGCCACACGCCGCGCCTTCACGCACTACCTCGCCCGCGGGTACGCGGTCACCGGTTTCGTCCGCGACCACGACGGCGGCACCTATCTCCTCTCGCGCCGGGAGGCGTGATGCGACTCGACCGACTCGTCCTCCGCGAGATCCGACTCCCGCTCAAGGAGCCGTTCCGCATCTCCTCCGGGGAGATGCGCGACCGCCGGATCCTGCTCTGTGAGCTCACCGACGCCGATGGCGCTTCGGTCTGGAGCGAGTGCGTGGTCGACGACCTCCCCAACTACTCGCCGGAGACGCTCGACACCGCCTGGCCGACGATCGTGCGCGTGCTCGCGCCGCGCCTGCTGGGGCGCACCGTCGCCGCGCCGGGTGACGTCTTCGCGATCCTCGAGGAGGACGTCCGCGGCCACCTGATGGCGAAGGCCGCCCTCGAGATGGGGATGTGGGGACTCGCGTCGACGCAGGCGGGGCTCCCGCTCGCCCGGATGATCGGCGGCACCCGCGAGCAGATCGCCACCGGCATCTCCCTTGGCATCCAGCCGTCGGTGGAACGCCTCATCGAGAAGGCGCGCGAGTCAATTGCCGCCGGGTATCAGAAGGTCAAGATCAAGATCGCGCCGGGAAAGGACGTGGCGTGGGTGCGCGCGGTGCGCGAGGCCGTCGGGCCGGACGCGCACCTGATGGCCGACGCGAACAACGCCTATACCCTCGCTGATGCGGATCATCTCGCGGAACTCGATGCTCTCGGCCTGATGATGATCGAGCAGCCGCTCGCGCACGACGACCTCGTGCGGCACGCCGAGCTGCAGCGACGGCTCCGGACCCCGCTCTGCCTCGACGAGTCGATCATCTCGCTCGACCGAGCGCAGGACATGGTGACGCTGAAGGCCGGGCGGATCATCAACATCAAGCCCGGGCGCGTGGGCGGCTTCACGCCGTCGATCGCCATCCACGACTTCTGCCAGGCGGAGGGGATCCCCGTCTGGTGCGGCGGGATGCTGGAGAGCGGGATCGGGCGCGCGTACAACGTGGCGCTCGCCTCGCTCCCGAACTTCACGTTACCTGGCGACCTCTCGCCGAGCGCGCGCTATTGGGCGCAGGACGTGGTCACCCCCGAGTGGACGATGGATGCGCACGGGATGGTGCGGGTCCCGCTCGACCGAGCCGGGATCGGTGTCGAGGTCGACCGCGCACGGATTGATTCGCTGACGGTGCGCACGGAGGAACTGCGCGCGTGAGCGAGGCGGCGGCGAACGGCGGGACGCCACGAGCGGCGGCGGTCGCGCTCGCGGTGGCGCGGTTCACGCCGGAGGAGCGCGCGCGCATCGTCGCGTTGCGACGGGCGCTGCACGCGGCCCCGGAGCTGTCTTGGCAGGAGCACGGCACGCAGCGTGCGCTCCGCGAGGCGCTGGCGGCGGCAAACATCACCGACGTGCGCGAGGTGGCGGGCACAGGGCTCGTGGCGACGATCCCGGGCCGCGATCCGGGTGCGCCGCGCGTCGCCCTGCGTGGGGACATCGACGCGCTGCCGATTTCCGAGGAGACAGGTCTCCCCTTTGCGTCGCCGCGCCCCGGCGTGATGCACGCCTGCGGCCACGACATGCACGCCGCGTGGACGGTCGCCGCGGGGATGCTGCTGGCACGGGACCCGGCGGCCGGCACCGTGACGCTCGTCTTCCAGCCGGCGGAAGAGGTCGGCGAGGGAGCCGCGCGTGTGCTCGCGAGCGGTGCGCTCGATGGGACGCACGCGATCTTCGGCGGCCACGTGGACTGGCACTTCCCGGTCGGCGAGGTTGTCGCCACGGACGGGGCGATCGCGGCGAGCACCGACACCTTCGAGGTCGTCTTTCACGGCCGGGGCGGTCACGGCGCCCGCCCGCAGGACGCGCGTGACCCGATCGTCGCCCTCGCCGCCTTCGTGATGGCGGCGCAGACCCTCGTCTCACGCCGGCTCGATCCGGGGCTCCCTGGCGTGGTCTCGGTGACCATCGCCGAGGCGGGGAGTGCGGCGAACGTCATCCCCGAGCGCGCCCGGGCCGCAGGCACCATTCGCGCGACGACGCCGGCGGCGCGCGCGTTGCTCTGCGACGGCGTGCGCGAGATCGCTGACGCGGTCGCCGCCGTCCACGGCGTCCGCGCGACATGCACGCTGAGCGAGGGGACGCCGCCGTTGCTGAACGCCCCCGCAGCGGCCGGATGGGCGCGCACCGCGGTGCAGGCCGTGCTGGGCGATGGCGCCCTGACGGCGCTGCCCACGGCGAACATGGGAGGCGAGGACTTCGCCTTCTATACCGAACAGATCCCTGGCTGTTTCCTCCGCATCGGCACCCTCGGCGCCGGCCGCAGCGCGGCGGGGGTGCACACGCCGCGATTCGACCCCGACGAGGAGGCCCTCTTCGTGGGAGGCGCGATCCTCGCCGAGTGTGCACGCGTTGCGTCGTCCCGCTGACCCTGCCGCGATCGCGGAGGCCGCCACCATCC
>JACCEC012623535.1_pt1 | contig 13453 bp, 15 predicted proteins | sample 7450121 | NCBI WGS metagenome assembly JACCEC01 (sample SAMN15323455, study PRJNA562643) | freshwater metagenome | isolation source: river surface water | place: USA:Blue River Watershed | collected 2017-08-18 | reverse complement strand
TTCAAAAGACCATATTGAAAACATTCAGAATAAACTAAACAACAGACCCAGAAAAACACTCAACTTCTTATCCCCCATTGAGTTTATTCAAAATCAAAAAATTGCATTTCAATATTGAATTCACGACATATAAAGATTGCTTTCATTTTATTTTTGTTTAAGTGTGAATGATTTGATTGCGAAAATTATTCCGCCAATAATATCAATTGAGACTGTAAAATGAACTCTGTCTTAAAGTTAAAACTTTTAGACAGAGTTCATTTTACAGTCTCCCAATAAAAGAGACTATTTACAGTTCAATTCGTACGAAAAGACAGTTTCGCGAAGTACATTGTTGCTAGATTTAAACTTCAACACAGCTTGAGTTGGCACTCGCTTGAAGTTATACTGATACGATGCCTCCACACTCTGCCCACCCGTCACGTAGACCAGTGGGTTTCTTCGGCTATGTGGTCGACCGCTCAAGAGATTTACCAGTTGCATCCCTTCCGAAAACGCGTAGATATTTACTTTATCATCGTACGAACCGTACTCTGCAATGAGGCTATCGGTTTGGGAAAATGGCTTACGAATCAAGCATTTTTTTACGTTTGCTGCTGTATCATATTCCCATTTTGAGATAAGTCCTGTTTTTGATTTTACTTCCGAGATACGATTATTTGCACCGTACACTATCTTCAACGAATCCTCCAACTTAGGCCCTGAGTTATAGACCCTAAACGGACGAATGGTACTCAACCTTGAGTTACTTCCATAATCCAATTCGTAAATAAAACTATTGTCTTTTACGGCTAGGTTAGTTTCACGGATTCGAACCAATTTATACTTAGAGTCATATTCAAAAGTATATCTTTTAATAACTTTATTTCCAGGCTGGATACCTGTGTATTCCAGTATTCGCTCCAAATGGCGCGTAGTATCGTATTCGTATGAGCGTAACAAAATATCGTTTACTTTTTCAGTCAGCAAAATACACGTTGACAATGCCGTTGAGTCGATAGGTTCGACCTCTTCTCTGCCTTTAGACCGACACGATTCTACCAATGCGAGACTTCCTATTAGTATCACTAACATTACCCAATAATATCTTGAATTCTCTAACATATCTATAGGTTGGTTTTGACCAAGTCAGAACTAACTTAGTATACCATCAAAAAAAGTGCCAATACCCAGAATTTCACTTAATTGGAACGTTTTGGTTTCAACTTCTTTTAAGTACAAACAAGTACTCCATTACCAAATGAGTTTGTCAGTACTCTGCAAAAAAAGTGCCTAAAATAATATTCTTAGATTTTATTTTCGACTTTTATTTCTCATTAGTTTCCTTTTTAGTTTTTCATCGCTTCAGTTGATGTCTGAAAGTAACTTTTGACCTCAATCTCCGTACGACTATGAAAACAGCATCAAGCATATAAATTTATTATTATTCAATGGCTAAAAAAAAACATGGAGAGGGCTAACCGTTGGTCATCCCTCTCCATTTCTTAGTACAAATAAACTACTATTCTCCTTGTCGATGAATCCTACTTGCTCCAGAAGCAGACGACTGAAGATTTGGAATTGAACCTAAATTCGCTTTACTTACCCCTGAAGCATCTACGTTCGCATTCTGAATCTGCATTTGTTCGGCATCTAGCATACACGCTCCCGACAAATCGGCCTCAAGCGTATTTACTTTACCGTGAAGTTCTACTTTTGAGGCACCCGAAACGTCCAATTTCAATTCTTGTAGGTTTACATCAATGAACGTTTTTGATGCCCCCGAAATTTCCACTTTTAAGTCACCGCTGTTTGAAAATCCTGTGATTTTAGTCAAAGTAGCCCCCGACAAATCCACCGATTTAAGTTTAGGCATGGTAATAGTAATGCCTATCCTTTTACTATTTTCAAACAATTTGATTCTCTTACGGCTTTGTATTTTAAGTACTCCATCTTCTACTTTTGCTTCGATTTCGTCCAAATCCTCTTCACGCCCATCGGCCACTACTTTAAACCCATCACCTTGCTGAATACGAACGACGAAAGCTCCCCCTACTCTAACTTTATCGAAACTACGAAGGTCAAACTGTTTCACCAACTCGCCTCTTCCTTCAAATGATTTGTCAAATGCTTCGTTCAATCCCGACTCAATGCCTCCACTAATCTCGTCTATATGGCTATCGCTGTCGCCATAGCTTCCATCGTGTTCTTCCATTACAATTGCACGATTAAGGCAAACCAAGCCCGAATCCGCTTTAATCGTCCATTGTAAGGTTTTGAATTTTTCGTCATTGACCTCTAAATCGTATTCATATTGGCTGCGCTGACGCACCCCCCAAAAATGATCGTAAAAGTCACGGGTCATTTTGAAGGTCTTGTTGTAAGGCATGTAAAGTTGCATACGAACATTTTGTCCTCTAAAACGTGAAGCTTTGTCCGACAACGAGAAGTCTTCATCAAACACCAACGACGAATCGCTTTGCTTTACGTTATAAATGATGTTTGAAGCATTAAATTCGGCGTCTTGGCGCGAACGACCTTGTGAACGAAACTCTAGCTCAAGTTTGGCGTCTGTCCCTTCATACCCGTCTAAGTCCAAATGCGTATTGTTATAATTATCTCCGTCGACACTATCACTCAATTCCAACAAAATAGGGCTAGCTGAAAGCTTATAATTTTGTACTTTCTCTACACTACCATTGCGGCGGAAGTTGGAGCCGTAACGAACACCGTACACTGTGGTTCCGATAATTCCAACCAAAAACAACCCTAGTAATGTTTGCCAAATAGAAGGAGTAAACTTGTTTTCTTTGGTCAATAACGACACGCCCAACCAAGCAATAATCGCAAAAGGTGCGCCAATAGCCAAAAACAAGAACACATAGGCAAGTGGAGTTACTTCTCCCAAAAAGAAGTTGAGCGGCATAAAATCGCTATCAATCGACCCAAAATCCCAGGAGCCTAAGCCCAACACAGTAAACAACGCAGTGATAAGTCCAATCAGCGCACTTGCACCCAACATCACTAATATAAAGCCCGCAAAAAGGCGCATGACCACTACCAAGAATCGCATCAAGGGGGTCAGACCATTGAAAATAGCAGCGATGGCACGGAAAGGTAAAAGCAACAACTTTGTTAGAACACTTTCTTCTTTTTGCTGTTCGGGTTGAAGCGCCTTTTTAACATTCGTTTCAATGTTTTCGAGGGTAATAGGCTGCCCTGTCATTTCCATTTTTTCAGTCAACGTATTGGCTCTCGGGGTAATGAGCCACAAAACGATGTACAACAACAACCCCGAGCCAAACAATAAGATACTCAGTACCCAAGCAAATCGAACAACCCCTAAATCTATGCCGAAGTAAGCAGCTACTCCAGCCGCTACTCCTCCAACGACTTTTTTATCAGGGTCACGATAAAACTTCTTCAAATTCACATCCTCTTCCAACGTCGTTGAACCTGGGAAGGCCACCCAACACGCGATATAAACAATAAATATAAATCCGCTAATGGGGCCAAATATGTCCTCAGCTCCGTCTCCAATTATTCCGCCACCCACAGGTAAGCCCAAGAAGAAGAACAAAAAGACCAAACGAACCAAAAGCGGATCGGTGTTGAAGTAATGAGCAATTCCTGCACATACCCCTCCAATCAACTTACGCTTGGTATCTCTCACGAGTTTTTTGGGAGTAAATGGAGTCGAAAGTGCTTCATTTACGGTTTTTGCGCGTTTAGGTTCCCCCGCAGTTTCCACCGTTTCTTTCGAATCTGCCAAATCCTCTTCTTCTTCGATGGCTTCAAAATCGGCCACGGTCCCCATACTTTTGATAAGTTGCTCTACGTCATCAAGCGCAATAACCTGCTGTTCAGCTGATTTTTGTTTGGTCAAAAACTTTTCGGCAATACGACTTTCAATGTCAGAAATGATTTCTTTACTGTCTTCGTACGACGAAAAATACTTCTGAATAGAGTTTAGGTAGTTTTTTAATTTATCGTATCCGTCCTCTTCAATATAAAAAATTAGACCGGCGATATTAATGCTTATAGTCTTTTTCATGGCAAATCTATTTAGTAGATGACTCTGTGTTTTCGTTCTCTAAATGCTGTGTTTTTTGCACAATTGTGTTCACAGAGTCAGAAAGCTCGTGCCACGTTTGTTGCATTTCGTCCAAAAACTTTTTTCCCGTTTCGGTTAGTACGTAGTATTTACGCGGCGGCCCCGACTGCGACTCCACCCATTTGTAATCGAGCAAGCCCGAGTTTTTGAGGCGGGTTAATAACGGGTAAAGCGTTCCCTCTACGACCATAATTTTGGCGGAGGTGAGTTCATCAAGCATATCCGAGGCATATACCTCGCCGCGAGAAATGATGTGCATAATGCAAAACTCTAGAATTCCTTTGCGCATTTGCACTTGAGCGTTCTCAATATTCATGCTACTGTCATGTTTTGGAATTTTTTGATTTAACGTCATGGCTGAACTTGTTAGAGCGTCTATCGCTCAGCACTACTTTATTTATTTTCAAATGGCTGTTAATTGGTAATCCATGGTACAAAGTTAATATAAGGTACTTTGCGATGCAAGGTACTTGGCTAAAATGTTTTTAAGTCTGAGGAAAACGGTAAAAATCAAGGATAAACGGTAAAATATAATATAGTATCTTTGTTTGTCATCAACTCAATACCATTTCTTATGGATTCCTTCAACATCAAAGAGATTATTTCCATCACTCTCATTCTATTTTCTGTCATTGATATTTTAGGGGCAATTCCCATCATTATCGACCTCCGTAAAAAAGCGGGGGGTATCAATGCCCGTCGTGCTACCTTGGTTTCGGGGGGATTAATGATTGCTTTTTTATACGTCGGAAAAGAGATTTTAAAGCTTTTTGGGGTCGATGTTGCCTCCTTTGCCGTTGCGGGGGCGCTCATTCTCTTTTTAATCGGTCTTGAGATGATTCTAGGACGTAATATCTTCAAACACGACGCTGTACATACCAACGCTACGTCCATTGTTCCCATCGCTTTTCCCATGATTGCAGGCGCAGGAACTATGACGACCATTCTTTCTCTCAAAGCCGCCTACCAAGAGATAAATATCGTTGTTGGCATCTTAATTAACCTTGTCTTTATCTATTTTGTACTTCGTTCCTCTGCTTGGATTGAGCGCCAATTGGGAACAGCAGGCACCGACGTTTTACGTAAAATATTCGGGTTAATTCTCATTGCCATTTCCATCAAATTATTTAGAAGTACACTATAGTGCTTGAGGTTGCTCAAAACCTCAAAAAAGGGTTGCTAACAAACCTATAAATGATACAACTTCTTAACAAAATAAATCAGATGTGGATAGAACAAAACAACAAACTCGTTCGTGAATACGAATTTGAAGACTTTAAAGAGGCTTTTGCTTTTATGACCAAAGTAGCCGAAGTTGCTGAGGCCATGAATCATCACCCGTGGTGGTCGAATGTCTGGAACAAAGTGAAGATTGAGCTTACTACCCACGATGCAGGCAATATGGTCACGGAAAAAGACGAAGCCTTGGCCGAGGCCATTGAGGCCATTTTTGATGAAATATAGCACAAAAAAAGCCCTCTCCGCAAAGCAGAGAGGGCTTCTGTCACTCTAAGCAGATAAAAAAATACCTTAATTGAGTAACTTTAATTTTAAGTCATTCAGTTGCTTACGAATCGACGCATCTACCTGACGGTCGCCTACCCGAAGAATATACCCTCCGATTAGTTTCTCGTCTACTTTCTCTTCAAGCTCTACTGTCTTTCCAGTGGCTTCTGCCACAATCGAGATAAATTGCTTACGCAAAGCATCTGTCAATGGAGTTGAAGAAGTGATATAAGCCTTAACGATTCCTTTACGCTCATCGTACAACTTGATGAATGCTTCGGCGATGCTATTCATAATAGCTTCGCGGTTTTTGTGAGTGATGATATTGAAGATACTGAACGATACAGGGTCAACTCTATCTCTAAACACACCATTAAGAATTGCAAGTTTTTTATCGTGACGCACAACGGGGCTTTTCAATGCCAGCATCAACGCACGATTATCGTCGGCCACTGTTTTGAAAAGAACCATATCTTTATAAACAGTTTCCACTACATTTTTTTCCTGTGCCAAGTCAATCAATGACTTAGCGTATCGTAAAGCTACGGTAGATTCAGACATTGTTTTGGCGCTTAGTTAAGTCTAGCTGATTTGGCCAAATCAGCCACAAGTTGTTCTTGCGACGACTTGTCACTCAATTCTTTGCGGAGAACCTTTTCAGCAATTTCAAGCGAAATGGTTACCACTTCTTTTCTCATTTGCGCAACAAGAGCCGCACGTTCGTTGTTGATGGTTTCGCGCGCATCTTCGATGATACGCTTACCTTCCAATGCTGCTTTGTCTTTGGAATCTGCGATGATACGATCAGCCGATTCTTTTGCTGCTTTCAAGATGCCATCACGTTCTAAACGAGCTTCTGCCAAAAGTTTTTGGTTATCTGCTTGTAATTTCGCCATGTCAGCACGTGTCTTCTCAGCCAAGTCCAAAGCACTTTGAATTTGGTGTTCACGCTCGCTCAAGCTTGACAAAATTGGTTTCCAAGCAAGTTTAGCCAACAAGAACAGCAACATTCCGAAGAATACTAATTGCCAAAATATGAGGCCGAGTTGGGGGGTTACTAATTCCATGATATTGAAATAGCTTATGAGTTTCTATTTACTAATCATTCTCCAGAAGCTTGCCTACTGCTTGCAACTGGAGAATGGTGTATTTTTAAGTAGTTACTAACGGATGCTGATGCCTAATGCAAACAACGGTCAAGAAACCACTTTTTGGTAGGAGAATGAATTACTTCAACAAAACTACCAACAAGGCGATAACGGCACCGAAGAGGGCAACGGCTTCAACGAAAGCCGCAACGATCAACATCGCACCTTGAATTTTTCCAGAAGCTTCTGGCTGGCGCGCGATACCTTCCATAGCTGAGCTACCGATACGACCGATACCCAAACCTGCACCGATGGCAGCTAGACCAGCACCGATAGCGGCACCCATGTAACCAAGTGATGCGCTGCTCTGAGCGGCTTCTTGAAGCAAAATGTTAAGCAACATGATTATAATTGATTATATATGAGAAAATTAAATTTGTAAAATTAGTGATGATGCTCTTCTACTGCGGCTCCAATGTACGAAGCAGTAAGTACAGTAAAAATGTAGGCTTGCAAAGCCGCTACCAACAACTCAATAAGATTGATAAAGGTAGAGAAAATAGCAACTGCTGGGCTTACGGCAATGCTTTCAAAAATGAAAATCATACTCAAAAAGCTCAACAAGATAATGTGACCAGCAGTGATGTTGGCAAAAAGACGAACCATCAAGGAGAAAGGTTTCATAAACAAACCGACGATTTCGACGGGTGTCAAAATAATCAACATCCATTTTGGTACGCCAGGCATAGCAAAAATATGCGTCCAATAAGTGCTCTTACCATTGAAGTTTACGACGATAAACGTAATTACAGCCAACGTCAATGTCACAGCGATATTTCCTGTCAAGTTGGCACCGCCAGGGAGCAAACCTAACAAGTTATTAATCCAAATAAAGAAAAACAATGTCAATAAATAGGGCGTAAAACGACGGTAGTGTTTTTCACCGATATTGCTTTTTGCTACTTCATCCCGGATGAAGATAATGATCGGCTCAAGGGCTGATTGCAATCCTTTTGGCGACTTTCCAGCGCGCTCTTTGTAGGATTTTGCCACTGTCAAGAAGATAGTCAATAACAGTACAAAGCTGAGAATCAACGACGCTACGTTCTTGGTGATTGAGAAGTCTTTCACATGAGAACCGTCCAATGCGGTGATGTGCTCATGTTCCATTTTATATCCTTCGTAGATACCGTCTTTGCTATGATAGAAATGGCTCGATGAAAACACTTTAAAACCCTTGTTTTCATCGTAAATGATGACAGGGAGAGGAATAGAAATATGGGTATGTCCAATCGTTGCAAAATGCCATTCGTGGCCATCAGCGACGTGGTGCATAATCATTTCACCTGCGTTGAATTTTTCTTTCTCACCGTGCTTGTGAGGTTCTTCAGCCATTACTTGCGGAGATACGACAGCCGCTAAAAATAAGAAAAGTACAAATAGACGGATTGAAATATGTTTCATTATTGCTCTACGGTTTCAAATCGCGGCGCAAGTTACGATACATTCCGACAACTTCAAAGCAAGTATAAAATAAATATAATGCAAAAAAAGTAATGATGAAAGAAACTACCTCATTTACTTGCAAATAGACAAATACGGCAACAAATACGATACACAAAATCAGCTTTATCACCGCCGAGGCTAGGTAAAACTGCACAAATTTGTCGTTATCATCCTGAAAACCAAAGGATAACAATCTGTGTTGAAGCATAGATAATGAGAAAAAAAAGGCCAAAATAAACCACTTTTCTTTTGGCAAAATGGAGCCAAAACCAAAAAATTCGGCTGTAAAAAATACAATTCCGATAATTGCTGTAAATAGTATCGTCTTTAGCATAGTATTTTATTCGCTCTTCACTTGCTTAATCATAAGGTACAAGGACGCCCCCACGGAGCCTAATGAAAGCACCAACGTAAAAAGCGGAAATTTAAACTTCAGCCATTCGTCCAGCTTTAATCCCGCATATACCCCAAGCCCGATGGTTCCTAGCATCTGAAACGCTATACCTGAGTATTTGGCATAGTTGGAGGGAAGCTTTTTTACCTCTTTTGGCTCATTCGATTGACTCATAATTTTTGTATGTTAACAACTATTAATTGAGAGGAACATGATCAAATTCATGTATCTTTTGGACATCCACTCTCACAACTCCGTTCACTTTAGAGCCATCAAACATCGGTCTAAATTTAGCCCCCCATGATATTTCTTCATGTCGGTACGAATACCGTGCATGAACAGGTTGTAAAAATGTTTCCTCTGTTGCACGAATATACACCAATATCTCGGTGTCGGAGTCCTTCAACCCTTCTTCTGTCACCCCGTAAAGTGGACTCTCCTCTGTAATAGGATGTACTATCGTCCAGTGCATCGGAAAAAAATTAACTTGGCTACGTTCTAGTTTTAATGGATAGTATTTTCGAGTACGTTGCCCCGAAGGAAGTGTTTCCAAACGAGAGATAGACACCGAAACGTTCACATCCACCAATTCGTTTGGGCTTTCATTTATCATCCGAAACATCCAAGCGTTAATATCCAGATACGGTGCAAAGATAGCACGTCGACTAAACAATATCTTAGGTACAGGGCGTGAAAAACGACTGTACACCAACCCCGTTGCAATGGCAAAACCTAATACTCCTACCAACGACTCTACCGAAGATAAGGCACTTGCGATTAATCCAACAGGAGCTACGTGCCCGTACCCAACCGTAGTGAGTGTTTGCGCACTAAAGAAAAAAGCTCCCCAAAATTTATCAGTCATTTCAGTTCCGTGAATCCCTTGCAAATGCTCTACTCCTATCAACATGTATAAGAGTGAAAACAAGCAATTGACCACAAAATAAATCAGAAAAACCACGACAAAAAATTGCGGCCAAGACAGCAACGTTAGGCGGTGAAAAATATCAGCCCACGCCCAAAAAGACACGTTGACCCGCTTGGCGTTGAAACTTCCGTCGGGGTTTACCAACCTTCCTTGAATCCCCGTAAGTTGCGTTCCAAACCCCAAATCTATGCGCTGTTCTTCCCGCTCAAGAAGGGCACTTTTTTTAATTTTATTGATAAGTCGATTTCCCGTCATTGCTTTTTTGATTTAGGAATGATTCACCGAGGATTGATTACATAAATCCGAAAACCTATGTTTTTGTTCCAATGCTGTCGTTTACCTTTGTTGAAAAAATAAACTTGTGAAGAAAGTCTCCATTCTTATTGCCGCACGCAACGAAGCTACCAATATTCTCGAATGTTTGCAGTCGGTCGAGGCGCTTTCGTACCCCAAAACGCACCTTCAAGTGCTCGTGGGTGACGATGCCTCAACCGACGAAACGGCAGACATTATTCGCAACTTTATACACAACAAGCCTCATTTTAAATTAATTAGCATCACCAACACCCTTCCAAATCTACAAGGAAAAACCAATGTGTTGGCCCAGCTCGCTCACCAAGCCACGGGCGAGTACCTGTTTTTTACCGATGCCGACATCGAAGTGCCCGCCGATTGGATACAAGAAATGCTGCGGAATTTTAAGCCCAACGTGGGGGTAGTTACGGGCATCACCACTATGAAAACGCCTACCTTCCCTCATGGGGGACTTGCCCTCTTTCAGGGCATGGAGTGGCTTTTTTACCTCTCGCTCATGCGGCTTTTTGGCCTATTTGGCATACCAGTCACGGCCATGGGCAACAACATGGCCACCACTCGCCAAGCCTACGACGCCGTGGGGGGCTACGAAGGCATTCCGTTTTCAATCACCGAAGATTACGCACTTTTCAGGGCTATTTTAGAAAAAAGATTTCGGTTTGAGCAACTCTTCGACCGCCGCGTGTTGACGATTTCAAAGCCTGTTCCGACCTTTCAAGAATTATTAATCCAACGCAAACGCTGGATGTACGGAGCCTTATCCCTGCCGTGGGGACAGCGGATTGGGGTGTATCTCAACGGCTTACTGATTCCAATTTTGCTCATTTTAGCCCTCTTTTTCCCAAAAATTGCCCTCTTTTTAACCTTTGCCAGCTACGTTTTTACCACCGCATGGCTGGTAGGGAGCCTCAGTTGGTTGCAGCTCAACAGCATGCTGTTAGGTGCACCGTTTTTCTGGTTTTATCACCTCGGAATGAACTTTAGTATGCTGATTAACTTTTATACAACCAAAAACACACAGTGGAAAGGAAGAAACTATTTTTGAATGACAAGTGACGAACTTTTGTAATCCATATCGGGTTGTGAGCAACCCTCCCACAACAATTCGACATTCTGCATTCGGCACTCGACACTAAAAAAATTACTATTTATAAAATGATAGAAACTCACGCTCATATTTACGACGAAGTATTCAACGACGACCGCGAAGCCATGCTAGAACGGGCGTTTCAAGCAGGTATTCAGCAGATTTGGATGCCCAACTGCGACCACACGACCATCGACGGCATGATGGCCTTGGCCGAACAATACCCCAACGTATGTTTGCCCATGATGGGCCTGCACCCCACCTACGTCAAAGAAGATTTTCAGCAAGAACTATACATCGTAGAAGAATGGCTTAACAAAGCGCAGGAAAGCCCATCGGCCAAAAAATTCGTCGCCATTGGCGAAATAGGCATGGATTTGTACTGGGACAAAACCTTTGTCGAACAGCAAAAAGAAGCCTTTTTGGTACAGTGCCACCTCGCCCTCAAACACAACCTCTGGATTGACATACACAGCCGCAACGCTTTTTGGGAAGTGGTGGAGTTGATAGAAAAAGTAGCCAACCCGAAGCTCAAAGGCATTTTTCACTGCTTTACGGGTACGTTGGAAGAAGCCCAAAAAGCCATCGAACTCGGCTTTAAGCTAGGGGTTGGCGGCGTAGCAACCTTCAAAAACGGCGGACTCGACAAAGTCCTCCCCTACATCGACTTAGAACATATCGTATTAGAAACCGACTGCCCGTACTTGGCGCCCGTCCCCTACCGAGGCAAACGCAACGAAGTCGCCTACATTCCGCTCATTGCACAGCGCGTAGCTGATTTGATGCAGGTAAGCTTAGAAACCATCGCCCAAAAAACCACCGAAAATGCCTTAAAAATGTAAGTAGGTATGTTTTCTTACAAAACCGTCACCATCAATCCAGTACTGCCCAACCGCCCTCGGGCGGCGGTCTTGGTTATTTATACGGGGGGAACCCTCGGTATGGTCTATGAAAAAGGGCAGCTTGTCCCGTTCGATTTTGAACAGATTTTGGACCGACTCCCCGAAATCAAACGCCTCGATTTTGAAATCACCTTTACCAGCTTGGAGCAAATCATGGACTCCTCCAACATGCGCCCCGACGTGTGGGTGGAACTAGGACAGTTGATTCGGCGCAACTACGATTTTTACGACAGTTTTGTGATTTTACACGGCACCGACACCATGGCCTACACCGCCTCGGCGCTGAGTTTTATGCTCCAGCACCTCCAAAAACCCGTGATTTTGACGGGTGCTCAACTGCCCATCGGGGTGGCCCGCACCGACGCCCGCGAAAACATCATTACGGCCTTGGAGATTGCGGCGGCGCAGCACAACGGCCAACCGATTGTCCCCGAAGTGTGCATTTATTTTCAGAATGTACTGCTCCGTGGCAACCGCGCCAAAAAGAAAGAAACCTCGCAGTTCAACGCCTTTCGTTCCGACAACTACCCGCCGTTGGCCGAAGTGGGTGTGACGATTGAGTACCACCTCCCCTACATTGCCACGCCCGCCGTAGGCAGTGTTTTTGAACTACGCCCCACGCTCGACGAAAACGTGGCAATTCTCAAACTGTTTCCTGGCATCACGCCCAACGTAGTACGCTCGATTTTGGAGATTAACCACCTAAAAGGGGTTATTTTAGAGACTTTTGGCGCAGGAAACGCCCCTACGCTGCCGTGGTTTTTGCAAGAACTCAAAGACGCCACCGACCGAGGCGTGGTGATTATGAACGTATCGCAGTGCGACGGCGGGCGCGTGATGCAAGGGCACTACCAAACCAGTACGTGGTTTGACAAGATTGGAGTAATTAGCGGCGCCGACATCACCACCGAAGCCGCCATCACCAAAATGATGTGGGTATTTGGCCAAGAAACCGACCCCGACCGCATCAAAACCCTCCTCGCCCAGCCGCTAGTGGGAGAAATGACGTTTTGGCCCGCAGTTAAAAGCAGAATACGTTAAAAATCGTGGCTGAGATATTGATTTTCTAAAGCTATATGGATACTGGGAAAAAGTTTAGACATCTTTCAGTGAAAGAACAAAATCAATACGCTGAATATCAAATATTTAGCCTAACATCTCATATCCATCAAGCTCAGAAATAGCATCCCTTGTTAAAGAATTTTCAGGAATTAGACGATTAGTTTTTTGGAGTAACTAATCTTTATTTATATTTACAAAGCGACATAAATACCAGTACCTCACCCTATTTTACCTTCGCATTACCGTTTGATAAGTTTTTGGTGAAACAAAACGAAAGACATTGTTTTGTTTGTTCGGTACGGGTATTTTTGAGCAGGAGAAGGTAGTGGACAATACAGAAAGTACCGCAAAACTTTCGCATATTTGAGGGTTGGGGCACATGCTAAAAACCCGACCCGCAAATGGCACATTTGGTTTTGCCCACGCACTTAGGTCGACAAGGCAACTATAAAACTTAACTTAGCAGGCATTAAAAATTTTAAATATTGACACCTGAAAATGGCGAAACAGAAGAAAGAATTAAAAGAAAAAGCAATTGAAGTAACCCTTTGGGAAGCTGCCAATAAATTGAG
>JACCEC012128764.1_pt1 | contig 13455 bp, 13 predicted proteins | sample 7450121 | NCBI WGS metagenome assembly JACCEC01 (sample SAMN15323455, study PRJNA562643) | freshwater metagenome | isolation source: river surface water | place: USA:Blue River Watershed | collected 2017-08-18 | reverse complement strand
GCAGCGACACCAGCGCGTGGTTGACGAAGCCCTGGAAGAACTCGAACACCAGCTGGGTGTCGAGCTGGCCGATGCTGCCGGCGGTGAACTTGCAGTCCATGTGCAGGCCCGGGCGACCCGAGAAATCGACCACCACGCGGCTGAGCGCCTCGTCGAGCGGCACATAGGCATGGCCGTAGCGGCGTATGCCCTTCTTGTCGCCGACCGCCTGGGCGAAGGCCTGGCCGAGCGCGATGCCGACATCCTCGACAGTGTGGTGGCCGTCGATGTGCAGATCGCCCTGGCACTGGATGTCGAGGTCGATCAGGCCGTGGCGCGCGATCTGGTCCAGCATGTGATCGAAGAAACCGATGCCGGTGTTCAGCTTGGACTGGCCGCTGCCGTCGAGGTTGACGCGGACGCTGATCTGGGTTTCGAGGGTGTTGCGGGTGACTTCGGCTTGCCGCATGGGGCTGGAAGGGCGTGACGCCCGGTAGGGAAAATGGGACCCATGATACCATCGTCAGCCTGTTTTGCCCCTGCCGGCAGCCGTCCTGGCCGGTCCATCCCACACCGCAGAAGCACCGCATGAGCCGCTACTGGAGCGCCGTCGTACACGGCCTGACCCCCTACGTGCCGGGCGAACAGCCCAAGATCGACAACCTGGTCAAGCTCAACACCAACGAGCACCCCTACGGTCCGTCGCCGCGCGCACTCGAAGCGATCCGCCAGGCGACCACGGACGCCCTGCGCCTGTATCCGGACCCGAACTGCGATGCGCTGAAAACCGCGCTGGCGCAGCGCTTCAAGGTGCAGGCCAGGCAGGTCTTCGTCGGCAACGGCTCGGACGAGGTGCTGGCGCATGCCTTCCAGGCGCTGCTCAGGCAGGAACGCGAGCTCTGGTTCCCCGACATCAGCTACAGCTTCGACCCGGTCTATTGCGGCCTCTATGGCGTCGCGCACCGGCAGATCCCGCTCGCCGGCGACTTCACGATCAACGTCGATGACTACCTGCCGCGCGGCGACGGCCCGGGCGAGCGGGCCGGCGCCATCATCTTCCCGAACCCGAACGCGCCGACCGGCCGCCTGCTGGCGCTGGAAGCGGTCGAGCGCATCGTCGCCGCCAACCCCGACGCGGTGGTGCTGGTCGATGAGGCCTATGTCGATTTCGGTGGCGAAAGCGCGATTGCGCTGGTCGATCGCTACCCGAACCTGCTGGTGGTGCATACCTTCTCCAAGAGCCGCTCGCTGGCGGGCTTGCGCGTGGGCTACGCGATCGGCCACCCGGACCTGATCGAGGGCCTGGAGCGGGTCAAGAACAGCTTCAACTCCTACCCGCTCGACCGCCTGGCGCTGGCCGGCGCGGTGGCATCGGTCGCAGACGAGGACTTCTTCCAGGCCAGCTGCCAGAAGGTGATCGCCACCCGCGAGCGGCTGGTGGCGCAGCTGCAGCAGCTCGGCTTCGAGGTGCTGCCCTCGGGCGCCAACTTCGTCTTCGCGCGCCATCCGGCCCGCGACGGCGCCGAGCTCGCGGCGGCTTTGCGCGCGCGCGCCATCATCGTGCGGCATTTCAGGCAGGCGCGCATTGATCAGTTCCTGCGCATCACCATCGGTACCGACGAACAGTGCGCGACGCTGGTGCAGGCGCTGGGCGAGATCCTGGCCTGACGCGTTCAGAGTGACTCGATACGCGCGAGCGTGGCTGCGGCCTGGTCGCGCAAGGACTGGCGCGCAGCGGGTGCCATCTTGTCCAAATTCTTGTAAACCATCGCCAGCCGGTGGTTGCCGCGCAGGCGCTCGGACTGACGCTCGAAGAAGTCCCAGTAGAGCGCATTGAAGGGGCAGGCGCGTTCGCCGATCCTCAGCTTCCTGTCGTAGCGGCAACCCTGGCAGTGGTCGCCCATGCGGTCGAGGTAGGCCGCGCTCGACACATAGGGCTTGGTCGCCAGCAGGCCGCCGTCGGCGAACTGGCTCATCCCCAGCGTGTTGGGTGCCTCGACCCATTCGAAGGCGTCGATGTAGATGCCGAGGTACCAGCGGTGCAGCGGCTGCGGATCGAGCCCGGCGAGCAGCGCGAAGTTGCCGATCACCATCAGGCGCTGGATATGGTGGGCGTAGGCCTGCTGCAGCGATTGCCCAATGGCGGCTGCCAGGCAGGCCATGCCGGTCTCGCCAGTCCAGAACCAGTGTGGCAGCGCTCGCTCGTGGCCCAGCGCGTTGGATTCGGTATAGCCCGGCATGCGCGCCCAATAGACGCCGCGCACGTATTCGCGCCAGCCCAGGATCTGGCGGATGAAGCCCTCGACTGAGGCCAGCGGTGCCCTGCCCTCCCGGTACGCCTGCTCGGCGCGCTGGACCACCTCCTGGGATTTAAGCATCTTGACGTTGAGGGCGAACGACAGCAGCGAGTGGAACAGGCGCCAGCCCTTGCTGGACAGCGCATCCTGGTAGGCGCCGAAATGCGGCAGCGCGTGGGCGATGAAGTCGTCGAGCTGATCGAGCGCCTCGGCGCGATTGAGCGGCCAGCGGAAATCGGCGGCCTGTGGCTCGCCCATCGTGACGACGGCGGCGGCCTGGATCTGGCACCAGAGCAGCGAATGGTCGTGGCGCGGCCGGCGGTCGATGGGTTCGAGCGGATTGCCGGGCCAGGACTGGCGGTTGTCGGCGTCGAAGTTCCACCGGCCACCCTCGGGCTTGCCATCGGCGTCGAGCAGCACGCCGTGACGCCGCCGCAGCTGGCGATAGAAATGTTCCAGCAGCCACTGCTTGCGGCCGGCAAAGAGCTCGGCAGCCTCGCCGCGTTCGGTGAAGAAATGGCTGCTTGAGACGCAGCGGCAAGGGACGGACTGGCGCGCGGCCCAGTCGGACAGCTGGGCATCGAGCCTCCACTCGTCGGGCTGCTGCCATTCGAAGGCCGCGGCGCGGTAGTGATGGATCAGCGCGTCGAGGTTGGCCGTCAGGCTCTGGCGGTTGGAGGCATCGTCGATCGCGACATGGCGCACCCGGTGACCGGCGTCCTTGAGCTGGCGCGCGAAGTCGCGCATCGCGGCGAAGATGGCGATGACTTTCTGTGCGTGGTGCACGACATAATCGGTCTCCTGGCGCATTTCCAGCAGCAGGAAGACGACGTCGGGCCGGGACTCGCGGTACCAGCCGTGGTCAGGGTCGAGCTGGTCGCCCAGGATCAGGCGCAGCGTCGTGCTCACGGCCGACCCCAGAGCCGGCGGTAGGCGCCATCGGGGTCGTAGTCCTGCGCCTGCTTGTGGGTGTTGAAGCGGCGGCCGCCGCGCGGGTCGGTGCCGCGCCCGGCGATGTAGAGCCAGTTGCCCTGGTTGCTGCAGCAGTCGTAGTCGATCAGCTGCGACTCGAACCAGGCCGCGCCGGCGCGCCAGTCGCCGCCGAGGTCATGGATCAGGTAGCTGGCGCAGTTCTGGCGCAGGCGGTTGGACAGGTAGCCGGTGGCGATGAGTTCGCGCATGCCGGCATCGACCAGCGCGTCGCCGCTGCGGCCCTCGGTCCAGCGCTGGAAGCCGCGGGCGTTGTGCGCCGGCAAGGGCCGATCCGACAGGCCGCGCGCGGCGTAGAGCCGGCGGCCATGCTTGCGCGCCAGCCAGCGGAAATGGTCGCGCCAGAGCAGCTCGAACCAGAGCCAGTAGCTGCCGTCGTTGGCGCCGCGCTCGGCCTCGAAGGCACGGATCGCGGCCATGGCCTGGCGCGCCGACAGGGCACCCGTCGCCAGCCAGGGCGAGAACTTGCTCGAATAGTCGAGTCCGGCCAGGCCGTTGCGCGTGGCCTTGTAGCTGTGCGGCAGGCCGCGTGCGCAATACCGGCTCAGGTGGGCCAGCGCGGCGCGCTCGCCGCCGTGGCAGGCGGCATCGGCATGGGGGAAGGAGCTGCGCGGATCGGCGGCCGGGATTGGCGCATCAGCCTTAACGGTCGTGGCGGCCAGCCAGGCCATGCTTGCGGGCGCGCTGACCACGGCGAGATCGACCGCAGCAGCCGTTGCCGCATCGGCTTCGGGCAGGGACGGCAGCCGGTCGGGCGCGGGCAAGGGCAAGGCCTCCAGCACGCCGGCACGTTCGAGCTGCTGGCGGAAGGTGGTGAAGGTATCAGGCACTGCCTCAGGCCTGAAAGGCAGGTCGGCCGGATCGATCAGCGTGGACTGCCAGACGGTCTCGACCTTGAGGCCGGCGTCGCGCAGCGCCTGGACCTCGGCCTCCTCCTCGGGTGCGGGAATTGCCTCGCAGACCAGGCGGCTGGCGCCCAGCCGCTGCGCCAGCGCGGGCAGCAGCTGCGCCGGGCTACCCTGCAGTTGCAGCAGGCCGCTGCCCAGCGGAACCAGCTGCTGCTGCAGATCCTGCAGCGCCTGCGCCAGAAAAACCTGCCGGTGCCGTCCCATGCGTACGAAGCCCCAGCGCGTCGTGGCCAGCTGGGCCAGGTCGTGCAGATAGACCGGCAGCAGCCAGCCGCCCTGCTCGCGCGCGCGCCGTGCCGCCAGCAGCAGGGCCGGGTTGTCGTGCAGGCGCAGGTCGTTGCGCAGCCAGTAGAGCACGCCGGCGCTCATCGCTGCGCCTCCTGGGCCTTGGGCGCGCTGCGGCGGCAGCGCTCCGAGCAGTACTTGACCTGATCCCAGTCGCGCTCCCATTTCTTGCGCCAGGTGAAGGGCAGACCGCAGCAGGCGCAGGCCTTGCTGGGCAGGTCGGATTTCTTTCTCATCTTCATGCGGATAGCTCTTGAAAATCCGGCATCAGCCGAGCTGGCGGCGGACGATCCCTGTTCAGCGGTTGACGCGGCGCTTCAACCAGCGCAACAGACCGCCGAGCAGCGGCAGCTTCTCGTACAGTTCCTCGGCGGCGTCCCAGTAGTCCCGGTGCAGCTCGACCTTGCCCTGAGCGTCGAAGCGCAGCTGGGTGGCGCCGCGTATGGTCTGCAATTCCTGGCTCCGGAAGGACTTGAAGCGGAAATGGAAGTCCCAGCACAGGAAGGCCTCGCGCCCCTGCAGCAGGCGCTGGGTGACGACGAAGCGCGGCTCGTGCAGCGACTCGAACATGTGCTGGAAGATCCGCGTGATGGCCGGGGTGCCCTGCACTTCGTTGAACGGGTCCTTGAAGCGCGCCCCGGGGGCGTAGAGATCGGCGATGCGGCCGAGGTCGGCAGGGGTGAGCTGCTCGAAGAAATGCACCAGGCGTTCCAGATCCTGGTCGTGCGATTGCGGGGGAATGGACAGATTCATGAGCCGGTGATGCGCCGGACGGCGGCGAAATAGGCCCGGTACGGCAGCAGGCGCAGCAGCTGCAGCACGCGGGTGAAGCGGCGCGGAAAATGGATCAGGAACTCACCGCGCTCCCAGCCGCGCACCAGTTCGGCGGCGGCCTGCCCGGGCGTGAGCAGAGCGGGCATGGGAAAGTCGTTGCCGGCGGTCAGGCCGGTGGCGACGAAGCCGGGCGCCACCACGCTGACGCCGATGCCATGCGGGCGCAGGTCGAGGAACAGCGCTTCGGCCAGGTTGATCAGCGCCGCCTTGGTCGGGCCGTAAGCCAGGCTGCGCGGCAGGCCGCGAAAGCCCGCCACGCTGCTGACCAGACTGACATGGCCATGGCCCTGCGCCAGCAGACCGGGCACGACGGCAGCCAGCAGATGCCAGGCACCGGTCAGGTTGATCTGCTGGTGCAGCAGCGCCTGGTCCAGATCGAGGTCGGTCGCGCGCATCGGCTGGTAGTGACCGGCCAGGTAGCAGACCAGGTCGAGCGGACCCTGCGCGCGCAGCTCGTCGGCGGCAGCCTGCAGCGCGGCACGATCGGAAACGTCGAGCGCGATCGCCTGGCTGCCCGAATGCGCGGCGACGAATGCGTCGAGCGCCTGCTGCTTGCGCGCCGAGACGATGACGCGCGCGCCGCGCGCGTGCAGCAGGCTGGCGGTGGCGCGGCCGATGCCGCTCGACGCCCCGACCAGCCAGACGCGCCGGCCGGTCCAGTCGCGCAGGCGGGGGTTCAGGCTCATGGCAGCGCCTTGGCCGGCGCGCCGGCGGGCTTGTGGAAGCTCAGCGTGACCTCGCCCAGGCGCAGGCCGAACTTGCTCATCGTCGCGCGGTTGAGCATGACGCGCTCGTCGATCAGGTACATCCAGTCGTCGAAGCGGACCTCGTAGGTCTTGCCATCGACCGGCAGCTTGAGCGTGTAGGCCCAGCGGAAGGCGTTGCCGGCCACCTGGCCGCTGGCCTCGCCGACCACGTCATCGGCGCGCCCGCTGTAGCGGCCGTTGCCGTGGTGGGTCAGGCGCCAGACACGGCGCTCGCGCGTGCCATCCGAATACAGGAAATGCTCGTCGAGCACGCCCTGCTCGCCCTCCCAGCGCCCCTCCATGCGGACGGTGAAGCGTTTGACCACCTGGCCACCACGGTCCTGGAACATGCCGTGCGCCTCGATGGGACCGTCGAAGTAGCGCCGCAGGTCGAGCGCGGGGGTCTCGCGGGCGTAGTCGGATGGCTGCGGGCCGGCACAGCCGCCCAGAGCGGTCAAGGCTGCGCAGGCGTATGCCAGCGACAGCAGCGGTTTCAGGTTCATGTCGGGCTCCAACGGTGACAGTGATGGCGAGTCCAGCGCCAGAGCGCAGCAGCGGCCAGCAGCTTGAGGATGCAGGGCAGCACGGCATAGGCCCAGCCCAGGGCCTGCAGCGCCTCGGGCTGGCGGCTGCCAGGCTGGTAGTCCCACCAGCCCAGCAGCGGCAGCGCCAGGCCGGCGGCCAGCGCCAGATTGAGCTTGGTCGCGAAGTTCCACCAGCCGAAATAGGTGGCGGCCTGATCCTGCTCACCCATGTCGACCAGCAGCCCGGCCAGCAGGGCTCCGGGTAGCGCGAGATCGGCGCCCAGGGCCAGACCGGACAGCAGGCAGACCAGCCAGAAACCCGTCAGGTCGCCCGCACCCAGGCCGGCGGCCCAGCCGAACACCGCAACCGACAGCCCCATGCCGAGCCCCCAGCAGCGCGCCAGGCCCCAGCGCCGCACCAGACGCAGCCACAGCGGCAGGCCCAGCGCTGCCGCCAGGAAATAGGTCAGCAGGAAGACGGGCTGCTGCGCCGACGTGGCCTGCAGCCTGTCCTCGATGAAGAACAGCACCAGCGTGGCGGGAATGGCCGTCGCGATGCCGTTGAGCAGGAAGGCGCCGAGCAGGCCGCGGAAGGAAGACTGCCGCCAGGGCTGCCAGAACGAGACCGGCCACCCGGATGAATCCAGGGCCATGGCGGGCGGCGATGGCGGCAGCGGCGAATGCCACCAGGCCAGGCAGCCGAGCAGCAGGCTGACAGCAAACACCAGCAGCATGGTCTCCAGCCCTTGCCAGGCGGGCAGCACGGAGGCCAGCACGACCCCGAACAGGCCCGCACCCTCACGCCAGGCCACGATGCGGCCGCGCCCGACCTCGTCCCCACCCAGCCGCGCGCCCCAGGCCTGATGCGCGATCGCCAGCAGGCTGTAGGCGGAATAGGTCAGCAGCAGGGCTACGGCCGCCCAGGCCAGCAGCGCACCCGTGCTCCGCACCGGCGGCAGGAACAGGCCGGACAGGCCGAGCGCCAGCAGCAGCGCGGCCAGCACCCCGAGGCGCTGCACGGTACGCGCCGAGCGATGGAAGCAGCGGTCGATCCAGCGCCCCAGCAGCGGGTCGATCAGCGCATCAGCCAGCCTGGCCGCCAGCAGCAGGGCGCCCAGCGTGGCCAGTGGCAGACCGAACTCGCGCGCATAGTGGTGTGGCAGCAGCACGTAGAGCGGCAGCGAAACGAAGGCCAGCGGCAGACCGAGCAGACCATAGGCCAGGCCCTGGCGCACCGAGCGGAGACCGGAATGCCCGGTGGCAGCGGTCCCGCATGCCGCGGTCGGTTCAGTGTCGGCCTGGGTGGCAGTCATCGCCGCTCTGCCCTCAGCCCGGCTCCAGGCCGGCCAGCAGCGCCTCGCGCAAACCCGGTTCGGAAGTGGCCGGCCCGAGCCAGATGGCAAAGAACAGGCGCGCGAACTCGGGATCGTTGATTTCCCCCAGCAGGCGGCCGCCCTGTTCGAAACGCGCGCCCTGCCCGGGTCGGTGCAGGCCGACGATGCGATCGCCCGGGACGACATCGGGCAGCGACTGCTCCAAGGCAGTCTGCCAGCGCCGGGCCTGGGAGTCACTGAAATGGCCGTGGCGGCGCATCTCCTGCAGCGAACGCCCCGCGATCGCTGCAGCGCTGAAGCCGCGTCGGTATTCGAGCTCGATCGCGAAGCCGTGGCGGGCAAAGTCTTCCGCCCTGAAAGCCGGAGCGACCCACAGGCTGGCCTGATAGACCTCCAGCCCCCAGAACCGCAACAGTCCCTGGCCCACCAGCCGCCCGCCCGGCAGCGGCGCCAGGACCGCATTGCCAGCCGGGACGGCGACTGGCTTGGCCTCGGCAGTGAGCGCGAGCGCCTGGCCCTGCGCCTGCACGGACGACAGGCAGGACAGCGCCAGCCAGGACGCGGTTGCCATGCGACGCGGGGCGGCCGGATTCATGGCTTTTGCAGCGTGTACTGCCGCACGTCGATGTCGCCGGAGCGGAAACCCGCCTCGCAATACGCCAGGTAGAACTCCCAGATCCGGATGAAGCGCTCGTCGAAGCCCAGCTGCAGCACCTCGTCGCGCCGGGCCAGGAAGGCCTCGCGCCAGCGGCGGCAGGTTTCGGCGTAGTCGATGCCGAAAGCGAACTCATCGACCATGCGCAGGCCGGCGGCCTCGGCCTGGCGCCGGAACTCGGCCGGGGAAGGCAGACAGCCGCCGGGAAAGATGTACTGCTGAATGAAGTCGGTCGAGCGCAGGTAGCGCTCGAACAGCGCGTCATCGATCACGATGCTCTGGATGCAGGCCTTGCCGCCGGGTTTGAGCAGGCGCTGCACGGCCTGGAAATAGGTCGGCCAGTATTCGCGCCCGACGGCCTCGATCATCTCGATCGAGCAGATCGCGTCATAGGGCCCGTCGTCGATGTCGCGGTAGTCCTGCAGCCGCAGGTCGGCGCGTGACTGGCCGGCGTCCGCCAGCCGCTGGCGCGCGAAGGCCAGCTGCTCGGTCGACAGCGTCACGCCGCTGACCTGGGCGCCGAACTCGACGCTGGCCTTCTCGGCCAGAGCGCCCCAGCCGCAGCCGATCTCGAGCAGGCGCTGGCCCGGCTGCAGCCCGACCTGGCGCAGCGCGCGCGCCACCTTGGCGTGCTGGGCGGCGGTCAGGTCGCCATCGAGCTGGCCCTCGAAGCAGGCCGACGAGTAGTTCATGCTCGGATCGAGCCAGAGCCGGTAGAAGGCATTACCCAGGTCGTAGTGGGCATGGATGTTCCTGCGGCTGTTGGCGCGCGTGTTGCGGTTGAGCCAATGCTTGACGCGGTACAGCAGGCGTCCGGCCCAGTGACCGTAGATCGCCGCGTCGAGCGCCTGCCGGTTGGCACCCAGCAGCTGCAGCAGCTCGGGCAGATGCGGCGTGCTCCAGTCGCCCGCGATGTAGGACTCGGCAAAGCCGATGTCGCCCGACTTGAGTGCGGCCGCGCAGGGCTGCCAGTTGTGCAGATGCAGCACCACGCCGGGCGCTCCCTCCTCAGCCTGGCCGAAATGCTGCAACTGGCCGTCGGGCAATTGCAAGGTCAGCGCACCATGGCGCAGCCGCTGCAACAGCCTGAGCACGGTGCGGGCAGCGGCGGGCAGGCCTGCGGGGAGCGAGGGCAGGCCGGATTGGGGGGCGGTGGTGGTGTTCATGCAGGAACCCGGGGAATTCAGCGGCTCACGAAGCGCTCTGGCGGCATGGGCTTGGAATGGAAACGCACCCGCTTGACCCAGAGCTTGAGCGCCTGCCAGTGGATGCGAGCGACGATCATCAGCGTCATGGCCGGGTGCTGCAGCAGCACGCGGCGCAGGCTGGCTGGCGTCACGGCTTCGAGCCGCCCGCCCAGGCTGGTGCGCAGCAGGGGGCCGGCCTCGTCGTCGTGGTCGATGCGCACCAGCAGCTGCTCGCGCCCTTCGAGGTCGCTGCGCAGGAAGCGGAAACGGTAGCGCCCGGCGACTGCGCAGAAGGGCGAGACATGGAAGACTTTTGCCGCCTGCAGCTCGGCGCCGTAGGCGGGGCGGTCGAGCAGGTAGCAGTGGCGCTCGCCAAAGGTGTTGTTGACCTCGGCGACGATGGCGCGCAGGCTGCCGTCGGCGCGCTCGCAATACCAGAAGCTGACCGGCTTGAAGGTGTGGCCCAGCATGCGAGGATAGGCCTGCAGCCAGACCTCGCCGTCGGCGTCAGTGATGCCCTCGGCACGCAGCAGCTCATCCAGCCAGGCCAGCGCCCCGCCCTGCTGCGGCCCGCGGCCGTCGCCATGGTCGCTGTCATGGAAGCTGATCAGGCCGGCGCGGTTGCAAGCCAGCGCGCCGGCGGCGGCCGGGTCCGCCGCCAGGGTGCGCATCGGCAGCAGCAGGAAGGCGGTCGGATAGGCAAAGGTGTTGCGGCTGGGCCGCAGCCGGTCGTGGAAGACGCGCCCGAAGCCGACCATGGGCCGCGCCGCAGGACTGGGAGCGACGCGATTCACGCCGCCTCCCGCCAGGCCTGGATGCGTGCGGAGAGCTCGGCGGCCACCGCCAGGCCGGACTTGAGCCCGTCCTCGTGGAAGCCGTAGCCGGTCCAGGCGCCGCAGAACCAGGTGTGGTGCTGGCCCTGCAACTCGCCGATGCGCTGCTGGGCGCGGATCGCGGCCAGATCGAACACCGGGTGCGCGTAGTCATACTCGCCGATGATGCACCCCGGATCGATGTCGCGCACCGGATTGAGCGAGACGATGACATCCTGCGCGAAGGGCAGCGGCTGCAGGCGGTTGAGCCAGTAGTGCAGGCAGACGCGGGTGGCTTCGCGGCTGTCGGCGGCGCGCTCGTAGTTCCAGGCCGCCCAGGCCTGGCGGCGCCGGGGCAGCACCGAGACATCGGTGTGCAGCACGGCGCGGTTGGGCTGGTAGCGGATCGCGCCCAGCAGTTCGCGCTCGGGCTCGCTCGGGCGCAGCAGCGCCAGCGCCTGGTCGGAATGCGTGGCGAGCACCAGCTGGTCGAAGCGCTCGGCGCCACGGTCGGTGACGACGCGCACGCCGGCGGCGTCGCGCTCGATGAGCCGCACCGGCGTGCGCAGCCGCTTGTCGGCGATGCCGGCGACGATCTTCTCGACATAATGGCGCGCACCGCCGCTGACCGTGTGCCACTGCGGCCGGTTCGTGACCTGGATCAGGCCGTGGTTGTGGCAGAAGCGGATCATGGTCGCGACCGGGAACTGCAGCATCTGGTCGGTCGGGCAGCTCCAGATGCAGCCCAGCATCGGCAGGAAATACCAGTCGCGAAACGCCGCGCCGAAGCGGTGCTGCTGCAGGAAGTCGCCCAGCGGCTGCATCAGCTCGGCGTCGATCCCCTGCGCGGCGATGCGGGTGCACAGCGCGTTGAAGCGCAGCAGGTCGGCCAGCATGCCGATGAAGCGCGGATTGAACAGGTTGCGTTTCTGCGCGAACAGCGTCGCCAGGCTGCTGCCGCTCCACTCCAGCGCGCGCGCCCCCGCGCGTCCCGGCACCTGGACCGAGAACGACATGTCGGACGCCGTGGTCTCGACGCCGAGCTGTTGAAAGAGCGCGATCAGCTGCGGATAGGTGCGCTCGTTGTAAACCAGAAAGCCGGTATCGACGCCGTGCGTGACAGCGCGGCCGCCGGCGTCGGGCAGGGTCACATCGACCGTGTGCGTATGGCCGCCGAAATAGTCACCCGCCTCGAACAGCGTGATGGCAGCCTGTCCCTTGAGCGCATGCGCTGCGGCCAGACCCGAGATGCCGGAGCCGACGATGGCGATCTTCATGGGGGCTGTCCTTTCAGCGCGGCGCCGGCAGGGCCAGCTGACGTTCGATATCCCGCAGCATACTCCTGCTGTCGGGGCCGGTCATGCTCGAATACGCTGCCACCGGCTTGCCGTCGCGGCCGATCAGGTACTTGTAGAAGTTCCAGCGCGGCTTCTGGCCGGTGGTCTCGGCCAGTTCGCGGAAGAAGGCCGATGCCTGCGGCCCGCTGACCGAGCTCTTGGCGAACATCGGGAACTTGACGCCGTAGGTATTGGCGCAGAAATCGGCGATCTGCTGGTTGCTGCCGCTCTCCTGCGCGAAGTCGTTGGACGGAAAGCCGAGCACGACCAGGCCCTGGCTCTGGTAGCGGGCATGGAGCTTCTCCAGCCCCTCGTACTGGCCGGTAAAGCCGCAATAGCTCGCGGTGTTGACGACCAGCAGCACCTTGCCGGCGTACTGGCAGAGCGACTGGGGCTTTTCGTCCTGCAGGCGCGGGAAAACATGCTGCAGCGTGGCCGGACAGCTGGCCGACTCGGCGGCCTGCGCCGGTGCAGACGCCAGACCGCATGCCGCTGACAGGGCAAGGGCTGCAACAGTGCTGGAACGCTGGTTTTTCATGGCCATCTCTATTTGTCCTAGACAAACAAGAGTATGCTCCAATTCGTCGCCGTCGGCAGCGCGACCCGCAATAAACCCGGGGTCGGACTCGTCCACTCCACTCTCCCAAGCAGCAACCATGAGCCAGACCTCACCCCAGCCCGCAGCCGTCCTGTGGAGCATCGCCGACATCGAGCGCGAGACGGGACTGGGAAAGGACACCTTGCGGGTCTGGGAGCGCCGCTACGGCTTCCCGCAGCCGCTGCGCGATGCGCGCGGCGACCGGCTCTACGACCCGGCCCAGCTCGAACGCCTGATGCTGCTCAAGCGCCTGCTCGACGCCGGACACCGGCCGGGCAAGGTGGTGTCCCTGCCCGCCGCTGAGCTGCAGGCCTTGCTGCCGACCGGCGCGTCGTGCCCGGCGGAGGCCGCGCCGGGCTGGATAGGCTGGCGGGAGCTGCTGCAGGACAGCGGGCCGCTCGAATTGCGCGCAACGCTGCGCCAGGAGGTGCAGCGCCTGGGGCTGGTGCGCGCGATCGAGGACTGGCTGGCACCGCTGGGACGCGAGATCGGCATCGCCTGGCTGGCCGGCGAGCTCGACATCCACCAGGAGCACCTGTTCTCGGAGGCGCTGCAGGCCGTGCTGCGCGAGTCGCTCAACGCGCTCGACGCCGACCCGACGCGCAGCCCTTGCCCGCCCCGGGTCCTGCTGACCACGCTGCCGCAGGAGCAGCACCAGCTTGGACTGCTGATGGCCGAGTGCTATTTCGCGCTCGAACGCTGCGAGCGGCTCACGCTCGGCATCAATCTGCCGCTGGCCGAGATCCTGGCGTCGGCCGCACGCTACCAGGCCGACATCGTCGCGCTCAGCATCAGCCTGCACGCACCGCGCGAGGTCGGCGAGCAGCTGGCCAGGCTGCGCGAGCAGCTGCCCGCCCGGGTGGAGCTGTGGATCGGCGGCGGCTGGAGCGCTGGCCGACGCCGGCTGCCCGCAGGCGTGCAGCGCATCTCGAATGCCGAACAGGTCGGTGCCGGGGTGGCGCGGTGGCG
>JACCEC010336459.1_pt1 | contig 13457 bp, 13 predicted proteins | sample 7450121 | NCBI WGS metagenome assembly JACCEC01 (sample SAMN15323455, study PRJNA562643) | freshwater metagenome | isolation source: river surface water | place: USA:Blue River Watershed | collected 2017-08-18 | reverse complement strand
CTGGTTCACGGTACCGTGAAGTCGGTCGAGCCCAAGGGCGCAGTGATCCAGCTCTCCGACGAAGTCGAAGGCTATCTGCGTGCTTCCGAGATTTCGCGCGACCGCGTCGAAGATGCCGGTACTCACCTGAAGGAAGGCGACAAAGTCGAGGCAATAGTTCTCAACATCGATCGCAAGGCTCGCAGCATTCAGCTGTCGATTAAGGCGAAAGACAATGCGGACACCCAGGACGCCATGCAGAAGATGTCCAGCGATTCCGCCGCATCTTCGGGAACGACCAGCCTTGGCGCACTCCTGAAAGCCAAGCTAGACAACAAGGGCTGATCGGGGTCACTCTGATGACAAAATCGGAGCTGATTGCTCGTCTGGCCGAGCGTTATCCACAGCTGGTAGCAAAGGATGCGGATTTCGCGGTCAAGACCCTGCTCGATGCGATGACGGATGCACTGGCCGCTGGCCAGCGCATCGAAATCCGTGGCTTCGGCAGCTTTTCGCTGAACAGCCGCCCGCCGCGGATAGGTCGCAATCCCAAGTCAGGCGATACGGTGATGGTGCCCGAAAAGCGGGTGCCTCACTTCAAGCCCGGCAAGGAATTACGCGAACGGGTCGACGCCATGGTCGGACAGCCCATTCTGGATGACTAGGGCTTGCACGACGTGAGTCAGTCTCAGCAAACTGCAGCAAACGGCACCTTCGGGTGCCGTTTTTTTTGGAGTCCTGTCACGCACCTTGCCGGCAGGATCGCTGCCCTTTTCGCGTACAATTCCCGCAATTTCGCTATGTAATGTCACGGGGGTATTCTTCCGATGAAGCTGATCTTCCGTCTGGCCGCGCTGGTACTGTTCATTGTGTTCTTCGATTTCGCGCTGAAGAACACGGATGAGGTTGTCCTGCACTTCTTCTGGGGTAGTCAGGCTCGCTCGCCGATGATCCTGCTGTTGCTGGCCTTTTTTATCGTTGGTGTCGCACTGGGCGTGCTTGCCATGACCGGTACCGTGCTGCGCTATCGCAGTGAGCTGGCAAGGATGAAAAAAGAGGCTGAACAAAAGAGAGCCGATACCGAAACGGTCACCCGTTTACGCGAACAGCCTCCGCCACCGGAGACCATCATTGAACAAGTCGGGCTCTGAGCCTGCGACACGCCTGAACCAAGCGAACTGAGCCTATTTTTATGGAATTCGAAACCTGGTGGCTGCTAGGCATACCGTTTTTTTTCGGGCTGGGATGGATCGCGGCGCGTATTGACATTCGCCATGTCATCGCCGAGTCGCGCAGCCTGCCGCGCAGCTATTACAGAGGACTCAATGCACTGCTCGATGAAGACCCGGACAAAGCTATCGATATCTTCGTCGAGATCGCTCGCCTGGATCCCGAAACAGCAGAGCTGCATTTCGCGCTTGGCAATCTCTTTCGCAGGCGGGGTGACATAGAACGCGCGGTGCGCGTGCACCAGAACCTGCTTGCCCGACCTGACTTATCGACTGAAGTGGCGAGTAAGGCCCGCTACGAACTGGGGCAGGATTATCTGAAGGCGGGTCTGCTCGACCGTGCCGAAGAGACCTTCCACCAGCTCGCCGCGACTCAGTACGCGGCACAAGCAAGTCGCGCATTGCTCGAAATTTATCAGCGAGAAAAAGAATGGAGGCGCGCGATTGACGCCGCGCTCGCGCTGCAGGCGTCCGGTGCGGGCGCTTACCAGAAAGAGATTGCGCAGTTTCATTGCGAACTTGCGCAGGATGAGCTGGTGCATGTAAATCCGGACACCGCGAAGCAGACACTGGAAAAAGCCCTGTCTTACGATAGGAACAATGTCCGCGCAATGATGCTGATTGGCGATGCCTTGCTGGCCAAGAACGATATCGAAGGTGCGCTACGTGCCTGGCGGCGTGTGGAACAGCAGAGCGCGCCGCATGTGGCACTCGTGGCGCAGCGACTGATGGATGGCTACCGTACCGTTGGACGCGCACGCGAAGGCGTCAATTTACTCAAGACTTATCTCGCCGAAGCGCCCTCTATTGATTTGCTGGAAGTGGCTTTCAAGGCAGTGCTTGAACTTGATGGCCCGGACAGTGCAAATCAACTCGTTGCTGATGAGCTCAGACGAACGCCCACTCTGCTGGGGCTGGATAAACTCATTGAAGCCCGGCTCATGTACGCTCCCCCCGAAGGTCGTGCCGAACTCTCGCTAGTGAAGGGTCTGGTGGGTGGTTATGCGCAGAAACTCGCGCGTTATCGCTGCAGTCACTGTGGCTTCAAGGCCAAGCAATTCTACTGGCAGTGCCCCGGCTGCAGTCAGTGGGAAAGTTACGCGCCACGGCGCACCGAAGAGCTGTCCGTCATCAATCAGGGCTAGCCTGTTTCTTACGCGTTCCGATATGTCGGGACCGCAATGTCATCGTAACACTGGATATCCGTCGAGCGCCAGCGCGCTCGCGTGCTCCCATGGCCCTCGTGCTTGTTGTGGACAACATCATGCTGGACAGCTACTGCTTCGGCGGTGTGAATGCCACTAAAAGATCAACGCGCTCGATAATCGAAGCTATGCGAATTAATCATAATTTCTTTCGTAAAAAGATCTCCTTTATTGCAGTTAAATGCGAGCTGGCAGGACACTCTTCAGTATTCTGAGAAATCATCGCACGGACACTCAGGTCTTGATATTGATGAGGTTCTTGCCATGAATTGCTATTCGATAGCTCGTCATACACCTGATTAGGAGAAGTCTATGCTTAGAAAAATGATGTGTCTCGCTACCGTTATCGCAGCATTCGCAGGTATTCAGCCTGTGTTCGCAGCTGTGGAAATCAATACTGCGGACCAGGCTCAGCTGGACAGCATTGCTGGCATTGGTCCATCGACGTCGCGAGCTATCCTTGAAGAGCGCAAGAAGAACGGCAATTTTAAAGACTGGGATGATCTCGAGCAGCGTGTGCGAGGTATCGGTGAACGTAACTCTGTGAAGCTCTCTGCAGCAGGGCTGCTGGTAAATGGGCAGCAGCGTGCCGCCCCGGGCACGCCTGCGCATCCACCCAAGGTGATCAAGACCAGCAAGGAGATCAGAGGGGCAGCCAAGGATGACAAAGAACCCCGTCAATCGGTCGATGAAGCGAAAAAAAGCGAGGCCCGGCACTAGTCATCCACTAGCGCTCTGGTATTCGGGAGAGGGTGTTTTGCGTGCAAAACACCCTCTCTTACATTCGTCCAGTAGCCGGATCTTTGACGGAAGCCCCGCGCTGCGTTGTCCTCGCGCTTCTGCCTTCGCTCTGCCAGCCTTCGCCACACCGATTAAAATGTGGTTTTCTGTGTCGAAGGACAAGCTTACTCATGCATTTCCCATCGATCGAGGACCTGGTTGGCAACACGCCTCTGGTACAGCTCAAGCGCCTGCCCGGCGAGGACGCCGCTCGTCGTAATAATATTATTCTGGGCAAGATGGAGGGTAACAATCCTGCGGGCTCTGTGAAGGATCGGCCCGCATTGTCCATGATCCGCCATGCGGAAGAGCGCGGTCAGATCAAGCCTGGCGATACCCTGATTGAAGCCACTAGCGGCAACACAGGAATTGCGCTCGCGATGGCAGCTGCCATGCGCGGTTACAAAATGATTCTGGTCATGCCAGAGAACCTGAGCCTTGAGCGACGTCAGAGCATGGCGGCTTACGGTGCGCAAATCATCTTGACGCCGAAGTCTGGCGGTATGGAATATGCGCGTGATCTTGCCGAGCAGATGCAGAAGGAAGGCAAGGGCCTGATTCTGGATCAGTTTGCCAACCCGGACAATCCGCGTGCGCATTATGAGACCACCGGCCCCGAGATCTGGCGTGACACCGAGGGGAAGATCACGCATTTCGTCAGCGCAATGGGTACCACGGGCACCATCATGGGTGTATCGCAGTATCTGAAAGAGCAGAATCCCGCGATACAAATCATTGGCGCGCAGCCGGAGGACGGATCGCAAATTCCCGGCATACGCAAATGGCCTGAGGCTTATCTGCCGAAAATTTTCGATCGCAGCCGGGTTGATCAGGTAGAAAACGTCAGTCAGGCCGCTGCCGAGCAAATGGCGCGGCGCATGGCGACGGAAGAGGGAATTTTTGCAGGAATTTCTGCCGCAGGTGCATGCGAGGTCGCGCTGCGCATATCTCAGACGACTGAGAATGCCATTATTGTTTTTATTGTGTGCGATCGCGGAGATCGCTATCTGTCTACGGGCGTATTCCCGGCGTAGGAACGCCGGGTTTATTTTTCTCGATAACTCGCCGGAATCATTTTCAGGCAGGCTGGCTCGCGGAAGCCAGCCTGCCTGAATCCGCCTCCATCATTCACTGCCCTGAATGCTTGGGCTTGAATTGTTTGTCGCTGATGCGAAACTTCTCCCGGCGATCTCCCATCAGTATTCGCAATTCGCGGATACTCAGATCGCTGACCTCATGCATACGTATCAGCAGTGAAGCACCGACCGGTAAGCGTCGGTGACGTATTTTGCTGATCACAGGCGGTGCAACTTCCAGCGCCCGCGACAGGGCAGCATCATTTTTCAGATGAAGCTTTTCTATCAGCGAGTCCAGCAGATTGTTGGGATCGTAGGCTACCTGATCCGCAAGCCTGTTGCTGTCCTGATTATCAAACTGAGTCGTCATTTGATTGAACATTCCCTATAGCTGAGGTTGATTGAATTGCGCCCGCTGGTTTCCTCGGTGACGAGTGTCGCTCCTCATCTTGCCCCTCCAGCCTATGCGCATTCCGTTTTGGCAATGGCCTCATGCGAATTGCCTCCTTCGTTCCAGCCGATGAACATTGCATGTGGCCGGCAATGGCATGCGTCTGAACGTTTCCGGCGAATCTGCAGCTCTTGCCGGTGTGCTCATCGCAGCCCGAATAGGGGGCATGCTGAGCTTCTTATTTTTAACTTGCTAACAAATTTTATTGGGTGTTAGTAACAAAGTAAAATTATTTTTTGTTAAAAATCTAATTCAAATGCGAGATCGCAATCAAAGTCTCGATTTTTAAATCAATGATTTATAACGATTAATTCATTTCCATCGGCTGTGTCGTGGCAAAAGACGGTGCGGGCAGACTGTTAAATTCAGTATTTCCTGACAGGTTGCTCTTTTTAAAACTTGATTCTAGTTAATGGCTTTTTAGGACTTTTTGAGGATTCGCAAGCCCGCTGGCAATTAGTGCAGAAGGCAACAGCGATCTGGTTCGAAGGGGGCGTTCCAGAGAAAGGTTTCGCCAGATGGGATGGTGGGAGCAGGTAGGAATATTGCCTTGGGAGAATTATTTTTCCGGGTGAGCAGGCGGGCGTTCGCCCCTGGCGGGATTTTTTGCAGCCTCAGTCATGCGATGTTGTAGTGCCTTCCATCCGGAGTGACCGATTCGGGTGAGTGTTGCGAGATTGCGGTCAACAATATCGGAGGCATCCGGCAGTGCTGCAGTGGCTTTGTCCAGACTCGCCTCACGAAGAAGGTGCAAGGTAGGGAAGGGAGATCGATTGGTGCAATTGGTGACATCATCCGCTTCAGTGCCAGCGAAACGATAGTCGGGATGAAAGCTCGCAATCTGCAAAACGCCGGCCAATCCCTCGGCTTCGAGAAGCGATTCAGCCACATCGAGAAAATCGTTGTAGTCGATAAAATCCTGCAGGACCCAGGGATGTATCAGCAGGCAGGTATCCGTGACCTCTGCGGGTGAGTCAGCCAGTAAACGCATCGCAGCCAATAAATCGCGCGACAGCGTCTCCTCATCGGTGGCGCTGCTGAAACGGTACTCGATTTGCTGATGCACATGCACCGGCTTGGCAAAGGGGCACAGATTCAGTCCGATCACTGCATACTCTACCCAGGCACGCGTCAGCGCAATAACGTGTTCCGAAGCTCGAGGGTCAGAAGGGGAAGGCAGGCTGGTCATTGCGGTGTATTCAGACAGAAGCGAACAGGCGATTCAGTAGCGGCGCTGCTGACGGATAGCCTGGCCCAGCTCGATGACTGCCATCGCATAAAAATAACTGCGATTGTATTTGGTGATCGCGAAAAAATTATCACTGCCAACCCAGTACCGCGTCGGTCGTTCGCCATCCTGCAGATCGACCAGTCCGACCATCAGCGAGCGCGGGATATCAGCGGACAAAGCGACACCCGACTGGCCAATCTCATCGACTGAGTGCGTGGCGGCCAGCGCAATACCGATCAGCGGTTTCCAAATCGATTCGCTGGCCGGATCAGGCCGAACCGGATAGACCAGTGGCAGGTTCGCTGTCCAGCCATGCTGAGCCAAAAAGCTGGCGACACTTCCGATCGCGTCTGCTGGCGAGTTACGCAAATCAATCTTGCCATCGCCATCAAAATCCACGGCAAAGCGTCTTATGCTACCCGGCATGAATTGCGGCAGCCCAATGGCACCCGCGAAGGATCCTGAAAGACTGAACGGGTCGATGTTGCTCTCTCTTGCGTAGAGCATTGCCTGTTTCAGCTCGCTCCGGAAATATTCCATACGAGTCTGGCGGTTGGGGGTGTCCGGATACGCAAATGCCAGCGTAGTCAATGCATCCATCACCCGGATATTGCCCGGCTGGCGACCATAGATCGTTTCCACACCGAGGATGCCGACAATGATCTCTGGCGGGACGCCGAACTCTGTCTGTGCGCGATTGAGCTCAGCTTCATGACGGCCCCAGAAATCCAGACCTGCCCGAATTCGCTTTGGCTCTACAAAACGCTCGCGATAAGCAGTCCAATTCTTGGCCTTGCCTGCCGGAGGCGGGTTGATCAGCTTGACGACCTTGTCGAGGTATTGGGTTTTAGCGAACTGTGCATTTAGTTCGGTACGGTCAAAGCCATGCTCATCACTCATCTGCGTAATGAATTCACCCACGGCCTTCCATTGGCCGAAGTTAGTGAATTCAGGCTCCTGATCCCCGGAATAATGGGTTGGAGCTTTGCGTTTCGCACCAGAAGCCTTAATTCTGGAGTCGGCTTTCTGCGGCTTATGCGCTGTCGATACCGTGGATGCTTTACCGTTCGAAGCTGCCGACTTGCGTGCAACTTCAGGCGTTTGCGCAGCGGCTGCAAACGCTGCGCCAGTAACAGCAGTGAGCAGTGCCAGCAGGCAGCTACCTGCACACTGCTGCAAGAGTTTGTTTATGGGTTGCATCTGAGGGTGTTGCGGGTAGCCGGATAGCCGGGGAGCTACAAGTATAGAGCATCAATCCTGTACTCCAGCGATCAGTCGTGGTCATGCATAATGAGCCCATGAGCACCGCATTTTTTTCTCACCCGGACTGCCTGCTGCATGAAATGGGTGAGTGGCATCCCGAGGCGCCAGCGCGTCTGCAGGCGATTGAGGATCAGCTGATCGCCAGCCGGATTTTGCCTCTCCTAGATTGCCGCGACGCGCCGCTCGCTCATGAAGAGCATCTGCAAAGAGTGCATACACCGCAAGCCATCGCTCGTGTCCGGGATCATTTGCCTGTGGCAGGAGAGGGCAGCGACCCGCGCGGTGGTCCCTATCATGCAATTGATGCCGATACCCTGCTGAATCCTCACAGCTGGCAGGCAGCACTGCGAGCGGCAGGGGCAGCGGTGGCGGCGACCAACGCCGTGATCGGCGGCGAAGTCAAGAATGCATTCTGTGCTGTGCGTCCTCCGGGGCATCACGCAACCCCGACCACGCCGATGGGATTCTGCCTGTTCAACAATGTGGCCATTGCGGTGCGCCATGCGATGGATGTGCATGGACTCAGGCGCATCGCGATCGTCGATTTCGACGTTCATCATGGCAATGGCACTGAAGATGCCTTCACCGGAGATGAGCGCGTGTTGATGGTGAGTTTTTTTCAGCACCCGCTCTATCCTTACACCGGCACGCATCCTGCGGGACAGACACCAGAGAATTTGGTCAATATCCCCGTGCCGGCCTACACCCGCGGAGATGTCGTGCGTGAACTTGTGCAGCAGCACTGGCTGCCGGCCCTGAACAAGCATCGCCCGGAGATGATCTTCATTTCTGCTGGCTTTGACGCGCATCGCGAAGATGACATCGCATCGATGGGGCTGGTGGAGGCAGACTATGCATGGATCACCAGTCAGCTGGTCAAGGTTGCAGACCAGTGGTCACATGGCCGCATTGTCAGCTGCCTTGAGGGAGGCTACAGCGTGTCGGCGCTTGGTCGCAGCGTGGCGGCGCATCTGAGAGTGCTGGCCGGTCTGGATTAACTCCCGCCGGGTAAAATAGCGGCTTATCGCAGCTCTTCAGACGTAGCTCTCCAGAGCCTTGTTTTTTCCGATTCCTGCCGAAATACCCTATGTCCATCCAATGGTTCCCCGGTCACATGAACGCTGCGCGCAAGAAGGCCGCAGAATCCATGGAGAAGACCGACCTCGTGATCGAGGTGTTGGATGCCCGCTTGCCGGAGGCCAGCAGTAATCCGATGATCGGCGAACTCCGGCGCGCCCGCCAGCGCCCCTGCCTGAAGATACTCAACAAAAGTGATCTGGCTGATCCCGCTGCGACCAGCGCCTGGCTCAGGTATTACAGCGCGCAAGCGCAGGTACATGCGGTGGCCCTGTCCTGCAAAAAAGCTGCCGAGGTCGCAAAGATTCCCGACCTGTGCCTGAAGCTCGCTCCGCATCGCGGCACCGTATTGAAACCCTTGCGCGTGATGATCATGGGTATACCCAACGTGGGTAAATCCACGTTGATGAATGCACTGCTGAAAAAAAGAGTCGCAAAAGTAGGGGATGAGCCGGCGGTTACCAAGACTCAGCAAAGGCTCTTCCTGGGCAACAATATCGTGCTGGTCGATACGCCGGGCATGATGTGGCCCAAGATTCAGTATCCTACGGATGGTCTGATGCTGGCGGCCAGCCACGCGATTGGTGTCAATGCGATCATCGAAGAGGAAGTTGCGACCTTTCTGAGCGACTTGCTGCTGGAGCGATATCCGTCACTGCTGGTGGCGCGCTATGGTCTTGAGCCGGAGGGCGCGGATGGTGTCGGCGTGCTCGAGCATATTGCGATCCGTCGCGGCTTTCGCGTGCGTGGCGGTGACGCCGATGTCGAGAAGGCCGCCCATACGCTGCTGCAGGACTATCGCAGTGGTACTCTGGGACGCATCAGTCTGGAAACCCCTGAGAATCGTCCGGGTCTGCTGGCGAGTTACAAGCCACCGCCCTCGCTGGCGCTGGGACGAGAACAGGAAGAATACGAGCCTGAGTAAATAAATTCTCTGGCTTGACCCGTGCGGAAACGATAAGAACAAGGAGACATCATGGCCCAGCCGGAAATCCCCTATGTGCTGACCCATCGTGAAGAAGGTGTGGTCACGCTGACTCTGAATCGCGGCGAAAAATTCAATCCGCTGTCCGAGGAGATGCTTGCCGCGCTGCAGGCTGAGATCAATGCTATTGCTGCTGACCCTCATGCGCGAGTTGTGATCCTCGCCGCCAGTGGCAAGGCGTTCTGTGCCGGGCATGATCTCAAGCAGATGCGCGCCAGCCCATCCGCGGCTTACTATAAAAAACTTTTTGATCAGTGCAGCAAGCTGATGCTCTCCATTCAGCAGATGCCCCAACCTGTGATTGCGCGTGTTCAGGGCATCGCTACTGCAGCGGGTTGTCAACTGGTGTCAATGTGCGATCTGGCAGTAGCCTCCTCAGAGGCAAGATTTGCAGTCTCCGGCGTTAACTACGGTTTGTTCTGCTCGACTCCCTCGGTGGGACTCACGCGGAATGTGCCGCGAAAGCAGGCAATGGAAATGCTGCTGACCGGAGAATTCATCGATGCCCAGACTGCTTGCGAACGCGGGCTCGTCAACCGCGCGGTACCGTCAGAGCAGCTCGATCAAGAAATATCGTCGCTGGTCGCCAGCATTCTGGCCAAGCCGGCGGTGGCGATCGCGATGGGCAAGCAGTTGTTCTACCGCCAGCTGGAGATGGGCATCGCAGCAGCGTATCAGCTTGCCGGCGAAACCATGGCCTGCAACATGATGGATGAAGCCGCGCTCGAAGGTGTGCAGGCTTTTATCGAAAAGCGCACGCCGGCATGGAAAGGCTGATGTCAGACACGTATCGCATGAGTCTCCTGTGGTCTGGTGCCGGCTTCTGACTGAATCGGCTTCATCGTGGCGTAGATCGTGGGAAGCTTGCGATTGGCGTTCAGCTGCGCGGGCTCGACGGCAGACTCTTCAAGGAAGTAGATGGGTTTAGGTGGCATGATGACCTCGCCCTCGTGAATAGAGTTCGTATTGTTGAACATGTGAGCACGAACACCCTTAGCATCAAGAATGGTCATCTGCAGATCGCGGTCGGGTTTTTTGGCAGCGTAATTTTCTTTCTCCATGTGCGTTGCTGACGACCAGTGCGGGCTGCAATATTGCATTCCTGGTTGCATCCTCGACAGCCTGAACGATCCCGCTGGGTTGCAGATCGTGACGCCCTTGTAGAGCGGCCCCCGGTAAAGAAAAGCGTCATGCTTGCTCAGGATGCTGAGTCCCTCACTCAGTGGTCCTGAGAGGCAGGATGTGATCAATGCCAGTTTATTGACCCCACAGAGTTGCCATAATCGAAGACTGTCATTGATCGCATTGAACATGCCGCTATTCGAGCTGCAATAATCGACCAGTGCCAACAGATGATCTTCAGCCAGTTGTGGTTTGCCTTCTTTTTTGTTGGCGATCGATACATTCATCGCATCACGAGAGACTGGCAAGCCTAATTTGATCAGTACCGCGGGCTGGATTGCACTGGCCATCGCTAACTGATCTGAGTCTTTTAGTTTGGAAAAACTGTTAATCAGTGATTCGACCAGATAGCTTTTATGTCCCGGTGTAATGGCAGCTTCGAGCGTCATGTCGGATGCGCTGACCGAGTAATTCAACAAAAATCTTGGCGTTTCTGATAGGCCGCAAGTCAACTGATAACCTAACGCCCGCTCTGCCGCTGCCGGCGAGTTGTCTGGTGAGAATAAAAGATGATCAGGCACACATTGGTATTCATAATTCACTTCATCATTAATATCTGCGCGGAATTTATCTTCAATCGCACATACGGTGCCCCACAGCGACTGATTGAGTTCAATTTTTTTCAACTCTGCAATGCAGTTTTTGTTGAGCTGCGCTAGCCGGGAATATTCAGTACTCAGCGTACGCTGCGTTTGATGGATTTTTCCGTTTACTGCTGGGACGTGCGGATATCGGCTAATTCTCGAGAAGACTTTGCTAAGCATGATGTCGCCCTCCAGTGATTCAAATAATTTTTATATTGATCGACCGCAATGGTCGTTAATTATTTGTTGATATCTGAGTAGCGAATGACAGGCGATGATCGTCTTAAACGTGCGACAAAAATATGAGATGGCTCATGTGTTCGATCAGAACAAATAGGGTTCGATGAGCAATACGCTGACGGTCGATGAGAAGACAGAAAGAGCAATAAAAAAAGCCCGCATCGCTGCGGGCTTTCTTGGAGGCGTTATTCCTGGACGGAATTACATCATTCCATCCATGCCCATGCCACCCATGCCACCCATGCCGCCCATACCGCCAGCACCGGCAGCAGGTTTGTCCTCAACCAGCTCGGACACCATGCAATCGGTGGTCAGCATCAGGCCGGCGATCGACGCAGCGTTTTGCAGCGCCGAACGAGTGACCTTGGCCGGATCCAGCACGCCCATTTCGACCATGTCGCCGTAGGTGCCGTTGGCGGCGTTGTAACCGAAGTTACCTTTGCCTTCGAGCACTTTATTGACGACGACCGATGCTTCTTCACCGGCGTTGGTCACGATCATGCGCAGCGGCTCTTCGATCGCGCGCAGCACGATCTTGATGCCGGCGTCCTGATCAGGATTGTCGCCCTTGAGTTTCAAGCTGTTACGTGCGCGCAGCAGCGCGACACCGCCGCCAGCGACAATGCCTTCTTCAACGGCAGCGCGGGTAGCGTGCAGCGCGTCTTCGACGCGTGCCTTCTTCTCTTTCATTTCGACTTCCGTCGCAGCGCCGACCTTGATAACGGCTACGCCACCTGCCAGCTTGGCGACACGCTCCTGCAGCTTCTCGCGGTCATAATCGGAAGTTGCTTCTTCGATCTGAACGCGGATCTGCTTGACGCGCGCTTCGATGGACTTGCTTTCGCCTGCGCCATCGATCACGGTGGTGTTTTCTTTGCCGATTTCGATACGCTTAGCCTGACCCAGATCGTTCAGAGTGGCTTTTTCCAGCGTCAGGCCAACTTCCTCAGCGATCACCTGACCGCCGGTCAGGATGGCGATGTCTTCCAGCATGGCCTTGCGACGATCACCGAAGCCAGGTGCTTTCACTGCGCTGGTCTTGAGGATGCCGCGGATGTTGTTCACCACGAGGGTTGCCAGCGCTTCACCTTCGATGTCTTCAGCGATGATCAGCAGCGGACGGCCAGCTTTGGCGACTTGCTCGAGCACCGGCAGCAGATCGCGGATGTTCGAGATCTTCTTGTCGCACAGCAGGATGAACGGGTTGTCCAGCAGCGCGACTTGCTTGTCAGCGTTGTTGATGAAATAGGGCGACAGATAGCCGCGGTCGAACTGCATACCTTCGACGATATCCAGCTCGTCGTTCAGCGACTTGCCGTCTTCGACGGTGATCACGCCTTCCTTGCCGACTTTTTCCATCGCCTCGGCGATACGCTCGCCGATCGAGGTGTCGGAGTTGGCCGAGATCGAGCCGACCTGAGCGATTTCTTTCGAGGTGGTGCAGGGCTTGGCGATCTTGTGCAGTTCTTCGACGGTGGCTGCGACAGCCTTGTCAATGCCGCGCTTCAGATCCATCGGGTTCATGCCGGCGGCCACATACTTCATGCCTTCGCGAACGATCGCCTGAGCCAGCACGGTCGCGGTGGTGGTGCCGTCACCGGCGTTGTCGGAGGTCTTGGACGCGACTTCCTTCACCATCTGCGCGCCCATGTTCATCAGCTTGTCTTTGAGTTCGATCTCTTTGGCGACCGACACACCGTCCTTGGTGACGGTGGGCGCGCCGAACGAGCGCTCGAGAACCACATTGCGGCCTTTCGGGCCCAGGGTGACTTTGACTGCGTTGGCGAGAATGTTCACGCCTTCAACCATCTTGTGGCGCGCGCTGTCGCCGAAAACTACGTCTTTAGCTGCCATGGTTACTGCTCCTTAACTGAATATGCAATATCGGTAGTGGGGTTCGGGCGTGATTACTGAACGACGGCGAAGACGTCTTCTTCGCGCATGACCAGATATTCATCGTTGCCGACCTTGACGGTCTGGCCGGAATATTTGCCGAACAGGATCTTGTCGCCGACTTTCACGTCCAGCGGGCGAACCTTGCCGTCTTCGAGGATTTTCCCGTTGCCGGTCGCGACAACTTCGCCCTGATCTGGTTTCTCGGCAGCCTGATCCGGGATCACGATGCCCGAAGCCGTCTTGGTTTCCTGCTCCAGGCGCTTGACCACGATACGGTCG
>JACCEC011137211.1_pt1 | contig 13460 bp, 12 predicted proteins | sample 7450121 | NCBI WGS metagenome assembly JACCEC01 (sample SAMN15323455, study PRJNA562643) | freshwater metagenome | isolation source: river surface water | place: USA:Blue River Watershed | collected 2017-08-18 | reverse complement strand
TGCGAATACCCTTCGATCGCAAATAGATTGAAGACTGTTCGGTAGCCCAAGGGAAGGCTTTGTACTAATTCCATCAATTCTGCTGCTTCCAGCTGGTTCAATGTTTCTGTAGCAGGCTCTTGTATTCTTTCTGCATCCTCTAGGGATACTGCTAGGATAAGGGAGCGGTTGCTTCGAATGGCCATCAGTGCTTGCGTGACCACAATCCGCTTCATCCATCCCTCAAAACTCCCTTTTCCTTGAAACTGAGAAAGCTTTTCAAAGATTTTCATAAAGCTTTGGATCATCACATCCTCTGCTTGTTCTTGATCCTTAAGGTACCGCAAACAAATCGCCATAAATCTCCGAGAGTAGGTCTCATAGAGCTGACGCTGGGCCTGCCTGTTTCCAGATAGACATCCCGCGATCAGTTCTTCCTCAGCGGAGAATTGGGGAGGCAATTGCATTTGGTTTAACTTTCAAAAAGGTAGATGCATGAAGCAAAGGAAAGGTTGCAGGGAGGGAGAAAAATTTTTCAATTTCCTTTTCCCTCAAAAAAGATACGAAAGAAGAGTGGCTGTGTTTGAATGGATTAAAGCGAAAAAATAAAAAACAGAAGGGCTACTGCGAGGATAAGAATCATCAGTTGTGACTTTTCTTTAAACTCCACGGCTACTTTCGGTCGCCGCAATACAATCACCGCCAATCCCAATCCAAAAAACTGGAGCAGCAAACTCACGCCATTCAGGGGCCCCATGGGAGCGTCAAGAAGTTGGAGTTTGGTATTGAGGATGGATAGCGTGCCCAACAAAATGCCCGTAATTCCAAATAGGAAAGAACGCTGCAGCAATACGGGTTCGGGTAGAGATGACCATTTCATAGGCTAGGGGTATTTGGCAAAGGTAAAGAAAGATCCCCATAGGAGATCAATTCGAGTTCATTCGGGCGATTTCTTAGATTTTTGCTTTGCGAGCTTCAAAATAGCCAGCAAGTTCCTTTCCAGAAAGTGCATTGAGAGTTAGCTCCTTGGTAAGACCTCCTTTTCGGCCGATCCATACCCCATACTGCATGTCAGCATAGCCCTCCATCTCATGCGCGTCAGGATTGATGGAAAGCATGACTCCTTGTTCCATCGCGTAGCGAACCCATCTCCAGTCCAGGTCCAATCTCCAGGGATTGGCATTGATTTCAATCACCACCTGCTTTTCTGCACAGGCATCGATAATGGCCTTGTGATCAATTGGGTAGCCTTCTCTTCGAAGCAATAGCCTTCCTGTCGGATGGCCCAAAATCGTGGTATAGGGGTTGTGTATCGCAGTAAGCAAGCGGTCTGTGGCTCGCTTGAGGTCCATATTGAGTACCGAGTGCACAGAAGAAACAATGAAATCAAAGCTTCGCAAGACTTCCGTGGGATAGTCCAAACTCCCATCAGGAAGGATGTCCGATTCGATGCCTTTGAATATGCGGAATGGAGCCAAATCCTGATTGAGCGCATCGATTTCTGCCTGCTGTTTGGCTACTTTTTCAATCTCTAGCCCACCCGCATAGCTCGCCGTGCGGCTGTGATCGGAGATGCCCAGGTAGTCGTAGCCCAACCCCTTGCAGTACTCGGCCATCTGCCGCAAGCTATGCTTGCCATCACTGTAGGTGGAGTGGTTGTGTAAAATCCCCTTTAGGTCGCTGTTCTCAAGCAAGATAGGAACTGTGCCTGCCTTTGCCTGCTCCACCTCGCCCATGCCTTCACGCATTTCTCGAGGGATAAACTGCAGGTTGTTTTGTTGGAAAAATTCCGCTTCACTTTCAAATTTTGATTTTCGAATCAGTTCCCCCATAGTTTCCTGCTCGTTGACCTGGCTGCTGAGGTGGGCTTTAGAGGCCACAAAAAGTAATTCCTTGGAAGCAAAATCTTCCAGACTGCAAAAGTGAAAGACAAGCTGAAGTTCTGGTTCTTCCAATTTTCCTCTCCAGGTCATGGGACCAGAAGCGGCTTTGTTCCAGGTGATGCCTGCTACTTGAGTCAAACTGGATTTAATCTCCTGGAGATCAGGGGATGCAATCAAATACGCTCCTTCAGAAATAATTTCTAGGCGGCGGGCAAAATCTCCCACGATTTTAAGTTGAGCAGAAGGAAGCTGTTGCTGCAAACGATTTGCTAAGGAGTCAATCGTTTCTTCGATATCGGCATAGAGCCACTTTCCGGAAGTGGAAGCCTTGAAGAGAAGGCTTTGGATGATGGTTTCTTGTGTTTTTTCTCCGAAGCCCTTTGTTTGGGCCACCTTCCCACTTTGGCATGCCTCCATGAGTTCGTGCGTGGAGGTGATGCCGAGCTCCTTCCACAACACCTGCACTTTTTTAGGTCCCAAGCCCTTCACTTGGAGTATTTCTAAAACACCAGTAGGGGTTTGCTCCAGAAGCGCGTCTAGGGCAGGGAATGAACCGGTTTCTTTAAGCGATTGAATGGCCTCGAGGATGCTTTTTCCGATACCGGGGATAGCAGCCAAGTCCTGTGCACTTAGGGTCATCAGGTCTTGATCCAAACGCTCCAAAGCATTTAATCCTCCCTGGTAACTCCTTATTTTGAAGAGATTTTCATCGTGAAGTTCAAGGAGCTGTATGCACAGCTTCAGTCGGTTCAAAATAGTCTTGTGATCCAAAATTTTAGTTTTTTGCAGGTTTTCAACACAATTGTCACCAAATATAGTTTCAATTTCTACGTCCGAGAACTAACTTTTGGCAAAGACGTACTAATTTTCAAGCAGTATAATTCTAAAGTTTGACCCGCAAGAAGAATGAGCAAGTCCTATTGGATCGTAAAAACAGAGCCCAGCACCTATTCTTGGAACGATTTGGAGCGCAAAGGAGAGGATACTTGGGATGGGGTGCGGAATTATCAGGCAAGAAATTTTCTGAAGCTGATGCAGGTTGGAGACCTCGTACTTATTTACCATTCTGGTACCGAAAAAGCGCTGATAGGCCTTGCACAGGTTACCAAGTCCGCATTTCCGGATCCCCAAGATGAAGCTTGGGTAGCAGTGAAGCTCCAAGCTATTCAGCTCTTATCCAATCCGGTAACCTTGAGTCGCCTGCAGGCCGAACCCAGTTTAGCTGAAATTTCACTTCTTAAGCAATCGCGCCTATCTGTGCATTCGCTTAGCAAAGAAGCGTATCAATTGATTCAGACCCTAAGTTCATGAACAAGTATATTCTTGCCTTTTTTCTGGTGTTACTTGCCTTACCGGTAGCAGCTCAATTGCAGTTCAAGGAGCGGACGGAAATTCCTGCAGAATCGTTCGAGCCGATCTTTGAATTGATGCGCATCCCTTCAGGGCTGGTAGGCTTTCGCACGTTTCAGTCGAGAAACCTTACGGCAGATCTTGTTTTTGAATATTTTGTCAGTTCCGATCTACTCCAATCCGACACGATCAAGGAGGTTAAGGTTAAAGCAGGATTTGACATGATTGGCTACGACACTGATGAAGATCAATTGTATGTGTTGTTTGCCAAGGGAGAAGAGGCTGCAGCAGACAAATATGTGCTACACCTAGATTTAAACACCCAGATAGGGGTGGAGTATGCAGCTGACAATTTGGTACCTATGGACCTCGTGGAATTTTTAGTGCTAGACAAGAAGGCGATTTTTATGGGCAATGCAGACGCTCGTCCGGTGGTACAAATTTTTTCTTTGGAAGAGAAAACTGTACAAACCGTACAGGGGATTTATGGTAACGAAACCCATGTGGTTCAGATTCTTAAGCTTCCAGAGCTAGATGCCTTAGAGGTTGTTATCCGAAGAAGAGGGCCTTTCAAATCGCAAGAAACGCTCGTCCTTACTTTTGATTTGCAAGGAACACTTTTGCGAGAACTTAAATTAAATCCGTTGGGTGATGTGGATGAGGAGCCGCTTGACGGTGTGCTTCTCCCTGGTTCAGGATATGGTCAGACCCTGATTGGAGCCTACGGCAAAGAAGTGCGAAACTTATACAAGGGTATGTATTTAGCACAAATAAATGAGTTTGGCGAGCAAAATATAGGGCTATATACCCTGGCAGATTTTCCTAATTTTTATACCTACCTGCCAGAAAAACAGCGTGTAAAACAAGAAGAAACCCTTGCTGAACAACTTGAAAAGGGTAAAACTCCTTCGATTCGGAATCGCTATGCGATCCGTGATGTCAAGGAATTTGAGGATAGTTATTTGGTATATTTTGATCAAATTTCAGTGCGTAGTTCTCGTGGTGCTGGGACTGTAGCTCCATACTTACCTTCCCAGCGCTACCGCTACGATCGAGCGAGTCGCATGGGTTACATTCCCTACTACATGGACCCTTACAATTCCTTGAGTGGACCTGTTCAAACGTACACCCTAGTTACTGAATACATCTATCGATCGGCACATTTCTTACAAGTAGCCAAGACAGGACAGGTTCTTTGGGATAATTCCGCCCGGTATGAGGATATCAATACGACTTATCCTGAACCCTTTGCGGAGGTGTCGGCACAAGGAGAGGATGTGTTTCACCTCTATTTGGTGAATGATCAGATCAAGCTCAACTACTTCAAAAAGGGGGAGCGGCTTCTAGAAAATCAAACTATACCGCTGGAGCTAGATGAAACGCAGGGTCAAATCCAATTTACGGATTTGGCATCGCTACGATTGCTTCATTGGTATGGGCCTTACTATGTGTTGTCAGGTCTGCAAAAAATCCGGTCTACGAATGAACAGCAAAAAGAAGTTGTTCGGGAAGTATTTTTTATCCAAAAACTGCAGTTGAATGGGGATTTGTATGTACCAAATGCGGACTTAAACTAGTTTATTTTCTATATTTACCGCAAATTTAATCCATGCAAAAACGGCTAGTCCTCGATCAGCAGCAGATTGACATCATACTGAAGCGGTTCTGCTACCAACTTATCGAAAATCACGACGATTTCGAAAACACGGTTTTTTTGGGATTACAGCCGAGAGGCACCTTGCTTCTGGACAAAATTGTTGCACTACTCAAAGAAATTTCAGGCATAACTGTTCCTTCGGGATACCTAGATGCCACCTTCCATAGAGACGACTTCCGAAGAAGAGATTTCCCACTGAAGGCCAACGAAACCAAAATCGATTTTTTGGTAGAGGGCAAGAAGGTGGTGCTCATTGACGATGTGCTCTACAAGGGGAGATCGGTTCGGGCCGCTATGGATGCCATGATTGCTTTTGGGAGGCCGCAAAAAGTGGAATTGATGGTTTTGGTAGATCGAAGACTCACTCGAGATTATCCGATCCTGCCGGATTATTATGGAGTAAAAGTAAATACGCTGGATAGCCAGTATGTAGTGGTAGAGTGGGTGGCTCAGGGTAACCCAGCAGATGCCATTTGGATCACAGAGAAAGTAACTAGCTAACTATGTCGCAACTCAGCACCAGGCACCTTTTAGGCATCAAAGAACTTAGCGAAGCAGACATTCGGCTTGTGCTCGAAACAGCAGTTAATTTCAAGGAAATCATCAACCGCCCCATCAAAAAGGTTCCTTCCTTGCGAGACATCACCATTGCCAACATCTTCTTTGAAAACTCAACCCGTACTCGCCTGTCCTTTGAACTTGCCGAGAAGCGACTCAGTGCAGATGTAGTTAATTTTTCTTCCTCCAACAGTTCGGTTAAGAAAGGGGAAACCCTTGTAGATACGGTCAACAACATTTTGGCCATGAAAGTGGATATGGTGGTCATGCGCCATGCCAGCCCGGGAGCGCCTCATTTTCTTTCTAAAAATGTTCCCGCCAATGTGGTCAATGCTGGAGATGGAACGCACGAGCATCCTACCCAAGCTCTCTTGGATGCCTTTTCCATGCAGGAAAAGTTGGGGGACTTAACTGGGAAAAAAATAGCCATCATCGGCGATATTCTCCACTCGCGAGTAGCGCTTTCAAACATTTTCTGCCTTCAAAAGCTAGGTGCAGAAGTTCGGGTATGTGGGCCAGTTACATTGATTCCCAAGTACATCGAAAGCCTAGGGGTCAAGGTAGAGTTGGATCTTCACAAAATCTTGAACTGGTGTGATGTAGCCAATGTGCTTCGAATCCAGTTGGAACGCCAGCAAATCAAGTATTTTCCAAGCCTTCGGGAGTACTCCTTGTACTACGGAATCAACAAGAAGATGCTGGATGGGCTAAACAAAGAAATTGTAGTCATGCACCCAGGCCCCATCAACCGAGGGGTGGAACTGAGTTCAGATGCGGCCGACTCTGCACACTCCATCATCTTGGATCAGGTGGAAAATGGTGTAGCCGTCCGCATGGCGGTCTTATACCTGTTGGCAGGAGCCAAGGGATAAGCAGGTTAAATTTTTGATCTCTGGATCATCCCCCAAGGACCATTGCCAGGGCTGGTTTGACTTAAAAGTTACGCTGCTGCCATCTACCACCGCCCACGGTGAAACCAAGCGTGAATCCTGCATAATTGTTGATGGCTTCACCAATAAATCCACCAGTCAGATTTTGAAGGTTTCGGTTGGGTACAAAATTGTATTCTACGCCCATTCTAAACTTCCCCAACTCTACTCCAGCGCGGACCAAAGGTGCCCAAGCAAAATCCGCCTCCAGGTTGCCTATTTCTGCGGGAGGAGTGTAGGACTGATCAATTTTTATAGCGCTTAAGGCAAAATAGCCCAGCCCAGCACCCAGATAGGGTGCGACATTTGAATTACCTGAATTGAAAAAATGAGTTAGGGTACCAGCGACCGACACATTTCCTGCCACCTCCCCTCGGTATTGTTTTTGCATGTTGAAATAGGTGACATCTTTAGCAAGTCCTGCCACACCGAGGCGCATCCCAAAGGCTAGGTTATCTCTCAGGAGGAATTGAGGCTCAAGGTTGACCAGTGCTCCAATACCCCCATCTTTTGGGATTGCTACTCCGAAATCTGTAGAAAATCGAAAACGACCCTTTTGTTGGGCATAACCTACTTGAACTAGAACAAGAAGGAGGAGAAGTGTAGTGATTTTTTTCATGGGGTTTTGGGATTGGTGAATTGGTTTAGTAGTTCTCTAACGTGGGAATGACCGAATTCATACAAAAAGGGGTCCAAAAAAATAAATGTTAAAAAATGCAGGAATTTTGGGTGCAAAAAGAAGTTGCACCTAATTTTGGGTAATGCTTTCCAACTCTGCTAGGCAAAATTTGTCGTACTTTGGAAGTATCTAGGATCAAAAGGTAGAAGTTCCCTTCATTTTTAAATCGAATATGTTAACCGTCACACAACTCACCAAAGTATACAACAAGCAAGCAGCAGTGAAAGATGTCAGCTTTCACCTCGATGGGGGAGAAGTGGTGGGATTGCTTGGGCCCAATGGGGCTGGCAAAAGTACAACCATGAAATGTATTGTGGGCTTGCTTCGAAAAACGGAAGGGAAAATTCAAATTGGGGGATACGATCACTTATCTGTGGAAGCCAAGCGTCTTTTCAGTTACATCCCTGAAACGCCCTATGTATACGATTTATTGTCGATTTGGGAGCACATGCAATTCATTGCCCAGGCCTATGGGGTGCGAGATTGGAAGGCGAGAGCGCAGGAGCTTTTGGAGTTGTATGAGCTAGATGACAAGCAAAAGAAATTGGGAAGAGACTTATCCAAAGGGATGCGTCAGAAAGTTTCCATTTGCTGTGCTTTGCTACCAGACCCGCAGCTCCTATTTTTTGATGAGCCGATGATTGGTTTGGATCCCAAAGCGATCAAAAACACCAAAAACCTATTTAAAACCTTGAAGGACCAGGGAAAAACTATTCTGGTATCCACCCACTTGATTGAAGGGATTGAATCGATAGCTGATCGCATTATGATCATGAAAGAGGGGCAGATTATCGGGAACGACAGCATTGAAAATCTAAAGATGCAAGCAGCTTCGGGTTCTGGGCTTAGTTTAGAAGATTTATTTTTAGAATTGACCAAAGATGCATGAGGTTCGCCTACTCCTGAAAAAGGACTTATTAATCTTGGTCAATAACCTACTATTGATCTTTCGTAACCCACTTCGCTTGATTCCCTATGGGCTTGGAGCAGGTTACTTTGTATTCATGTATTCTCAAGGGATTGCTGGTAGTGAGCGAGTTACCTCTCAAGTAAATGTGGATGCGGCTGGAGAAGTGGATGTGACTCAGCAGAATATTATTGGTGCGTTGACGATTTTGGCTTTAGCTTTCTTTATTTTCCAATTGTATCGAGCCACCAAAAACAACATTACCTTTTTCAAGATGGCAGACGTAAACCTCCTGTTTACTGCCCCTGTGAAGCCAGAAAATTTACTGATGTATTACATGGCACGCTCAATTTTGCCTGCTTTGGGAGGATCCTTTATCTTTTTGGTGTACAGCGGAGGACAGCTGGCCAGTGAATTTGACCTAACTTTTCTTGGAGGATTGTTTTTGTTGTTGGGTTTTGCTCTTTTCTTCTTCCTTATTTTCCCGCTCCGTTTTTTAATATATACGCTGCACACCCGATTTGGGATTTTGGGACAGTTGCGGGTAGGCGTTCTGGTGTTGGGGATTCTGCTGGTTTTGATGATTTTGATTCCGGGATTTATGGCGCCAGTATTTTGGAAAGGAATGTTCGCCTGGATCACCTCGCCTTGGTTTGACTTGTTTCCGGTGGTGGGCTGGAGTAGGGGAATGATGGCTTATTTTGTGAATGGTAACTGGGTTTTGTCTACCACCTATCTGGTGTTGTATGGGGTTACCTATTTTGCTTTGGTTAAGTTGGTGATCCAATTTTCAGGACATTATTACGAAGATGTGTTGGATGCTACGCAGAACAACGAGGATCGTCTTGAGAAAGCAAAGGGAAAGCGTGAAGTGACCGAGGATTCCTACAGCCTAAATTCTAAAAAGCAGCTTGCGCTTCCAGAATTTGGAATGGGTGCAAAGGCCTTTTATTGGCGCAATTACGTGCAAAGTAGTCGTCAGGACCTTCATCCTTTGATTGGCTTATACACGATGATCATGGCAGTACTGGGTATTGTTTGTTCCTTTTTGGGTCGTTTTGATTGGTTTTCCCCACAGGTTCTCTACTTCTACCTCTTCTTTTTACTTTTCTTTTACTTCATGGCAGGTATTGGAAGGGCCAACATTGGGGACCTCAAAAAGCCTTGGTTTATCTTAATTCCTGCGAGTTGGTCTGCGAAGTTTTGGAACATGATCAAGTTGGATCTCATCCAAATTCTTCTTTTTGGGTTGATCCTAATTGTCCCTTCGGTAGCCCTAGGAGACTACAGTTGGTGGCTGGTATTGCTTTTCCCACTGGGCTTGATTTTCTCTTACATTATCGGGCTCGGGGTCAATATGATTCCTCAGGTGGGCTTGGATGAGGGCTGGGATCGGATTCTTATCAAGCCCTTGATGATTGGAGGAATTATCGTTTTTGGCATCGTACCTACTCTGTTTTTTACAGGGCTAGTTATGGGGATTACTGGAAATTTCAGTTATGGATTTGGGGTGGCTGTTTTGGGATTAGGTTTTGTAGCGACCATTCTGACGCACGTAACCTTGGATATATTGAAGCGTTTGGAATTCAAAGAGCTCTAAGATTCACACCTTAAAGAAAAAATTTTTCAGGTGAGAGATTAGACCACGATTGGCACAAGAATTTCATTTATTTTTGAGCATCCAAATATAACCTCCCCATGATTTACAACTCCATTATCGAAACAATCGGGAATACCCCGATGATCCGCCTCAACAAACTTTCTAAAGGTATCAAAGGAGAGGTCTTGGTTAAAGTTGAATACTTTAATCCTGGCAACTCGATGAAAGACCGCATGGCGATAAAGATGGTGGAGGATGCGGAGAAAGCAGGGATTCTGAAGCCTGGAGGGACACTTATCGAAGGAACTTCTGGAAATACGGGAATGGGCTTGGCCTTGGCAGCTGTTGCCAAGGGTTACAAGTGTATTTTTACCATGGCGGATAAGCAATCCAAAGAAAAGATTGACATCCTGCGTGCCGTAGGTGCAGAGGTAGTGGTATGTCCTACCAATGTGAGCCCGGAAGATCCACGATCCTACTATTCCGTGGCGCGAAGATTAAACAAGGAAATTCCAAATTCATTCTACCCCAACCAGTACGACAACTTGTCTAATGCGCAAGCGCACTACGAGACCACTGGTCCCGAAATCTGGAAGGATACCGAAGGAAGGATTACGCACTATGCTGCTGGTGTAGGCACTGGAGGATCCATGTGTGGTACAGCCAAATACCTAAAGGAGCAAAATCCAAACCTCATCACCATTGGCTTGGATACCTACGGTTCGGTATTTAAAAAATACAAGGAAACAGGCATTTTTGACGAGAAGGAGATCTATCCGTACCTGACTGAGGGGATTGGAGAGGATATCCTTCCAAAGAATGTGGATTTTGACTTGATCGATCAATTTATCAAAGTAACGGACAAAGATGCTGCTGTGATGACCCGTCGCTTGGCTCGTGAAGAGGGGCTTTTTGTGGGCTGGTCATGCGGATCTGCTGTGCACGGGGCTCTGGAGTATGCCAAGGAGCACCTGAAGGAAGGAGATGTGCTAGTGATCATTCTTCCAGATCATGGTACCCGTTATCTGGGCAAGGTGTACAACGACGAGTGGATGCGTAACCATGGATTTTTGGAAGACAAAACCTATTCCACCGCCCGAGATATCATTGCGCAACGGAGTGGAACCTATCAGTTGCTTTCGGTGAAGAAAGGTGATTCTGTCAAAGAAGCGATTGCCTTGATGAATGGAAAAAGCATCTCTCAAATCCCAGTCTTGGATGGAGAAGAGGTAGTAGGCAGCCTAACGGACAATAATCTTCTTGCTAAGATTATTGACAACCCGCTTTTGAAGGATGCAAACGTGGCAGAAGTCATGGAAGGATCCATGAAGTTTGTAGCCTTGGACTCCACCTTGGACGTGCTATCCTCGATGGTTGAAAAAGAAAAGGCAGTTTTGGTACGCGATACGCTGGACAAGATCCACATCATTACCAAGCACGATATTTTGGAGGCCTTTAGTAAATAAATGAAAGTAGATCGCCTGCTTACGGTGCCTGTTGAGGTAGATATCAAGGCTTCTTTTGAGAAAGCTTGGAATCTTTACAAGGCGTATCCTTTTTTCTTTTCCTTGTACATGCTGCTGATCTTATCTATTCAAGGAATGGTAGTCATCTACGTGCAAGCTTACATGATTGTGTACAGTGCGCTGCTCGCCCCACCTTTGTATGCAGGCTTTTACCTAGTTGCCAATAAGATCAGTCGCGGGGAAACGGTAATCTATCCGGACTTTTTTGCTGGATTTCGATTTTGGATTCCTTCCGCGGTGATTTCCCTACTTACCCAAACCCTGATTGCCTTGGGCTTGATTGCCTTGATTGTACCTGGAATTTACTTGGCTGTGAGTTACCTATTTGCAATTCCGATGGGAATTTTTGGAGGACTAGACCCTTGGGCTTCCATGGAATGGAGTCGGAAGTTGGTTACTCGGAATTGGTGGCGATTTTTCGGACTGTTACTGATTTTGGTGGTTTTTAATGTCCTTGGGCTTTTGCTCGCGGGTATAGGTTTGCTCTTTACCATTCCCCTTACTTTTTTGGTGCTGTATGTGGTGTTTGAAGAGCTGACTCGCGAAGTATTCTCAGAGGAAGAATCTTCGGCTACTCATGAGTAAGGATCATCGCTTCAAGCCGGTTTCTGCATTTTTCGGTAAACTCATCCACTACTTCCTTGGATAAGGTAGTGGGTGGAATGATGGGTTTGGAATAATAAACTCTGATTATTCCTGGTTTGAGTAGCCATGAACCCCTTTTCATCAAGTGATCTGCGCCGATTACGGCCATCATGAGAATGGGAGTTTGCGTTTCAATTGCCAACCGGAAGGCCCCTTTCTGGAAAGGGAGAAGGGTTTGATCTGTATTGTTGCGCGTACCTTCAGGTGCAACGACTACGGAGATACCTTTTTTGAGTAGGGCAATCAACTTCTTCAAACCTTCGTGTCTGGACTCGGGATTACTGCGATCCACCCAAACGGCTAATTTACTGACTACGGTTGCAAAAATCGGGATTTTAGAAAGTTCTTTTTTACCGATAGCCCGTACCCGATGCGGCACCACCATGGGAATCAAGGGTGCATCCAAGTTGGAACGGTGGTTAAAGATATAGATGTACGATTGCTTGAGATCGATGTGCTCCCGTCCATGCACTTCGTAGCGAACCCCTGTAAGAAAAGACCAGGTACCCACCCAAAAACGAATAAAAACGAAGGAGATGCTATCTCCGCGCGGATGAATCAATAAGGGGATGAGGACAAAAAGGCCAACCAGCAGCATGAGCACAAAAAAAAGGACTGCTGCGTAGGCGGTATAGATCCATTGAAAAAACTTGATCATTGGAATTTCTTTGTTAGATTTGGGTTCGTAAAAAATCTTTCACTCTTTGCTTGCAAGCCCCGATTTCGTGTCGGGGCTTATTTTTTGAACTCAATTTTAGTTGGTATCGCATTAAATTCCAAGATACATCTGGCTGCGGGCCTGTACTAATTTTCTTCTTGATTTATTTCCAATTCAAGAAAACCCTTACCTTTGCAGTCCATTCGAGTGAATGGGGCGTTTTGGAAGTTCCATGCGCTAAGTTTTAACCCAAAAACTACTTCCTTATGACTCTAGGGAAGTGGGACAATCAGAGTCATATTATTATGTCTAGTACAAAAGAATTTAACTGGGACGATTTCAGCACAAAAGGGTTCGGAGATGGCTATTCTAAAGAGCAACGCGCTCAAATGGAAGCCATGTATGCAGGTACCTTGAGTGAGATCACTGAAAAAGAAGTGATCAAAGGAGTTGTAGTAGGAGTAAACGACAAGGATGTCATCATCAACATCGGTTTCAAGTCAGATGGTCTAGTACCTCTTTCCGAATTCCGTGACGTAGCCGGCATTAAAGTAGGTGACGAGGTAGATGTATTCATTGAAGAGCAAGAAAATGCTTTGGGTCAGTTGATCCTTTCCCGTAAGAAAGCCAAGATTGTTCGTGCATGGCATGACATTGAAGCTGCCTTGGAAAATGATAGCGTAATCGAAGGACTTGTGAAGCGAAGAACTAAGGGTGGTTTGATCGTAGATATCTACGGTGTTGAAGCCTTCTTGCCAGGTTCTCAAATCGACGTGAAGCCTATTCGTGATTTCGATGTCTATGTAGGTAAGAAAATGGAAGTTAAGGTGGTTAAAATCAACCACACCAACGATAACGTAGTTGTTTCTCACAAAGTATTGATCGAAAAAGATCTAGAGAAGCAAAAAGCAGAGATCCTAAACAACCTAGAGAAAGGTCAGGTATTGGAAGGGGTGATCAAAAACATGACCAACTTCGGTGTATTCATCGATTTGGGAGGTGTAGATGGTCTACTTCACATCACCGATATTTCTTGGGGTCGTATCAACCATCCAGAAGAAGTATTGCAGCTTGACCAGAAGGTTCAGG
>JACCEC010670660.1_pt1 | contig 13467 bp, 12 predicted proteins | sample 7450121 | NCBI WGS metagenome assembly JACCEC01 (sample SAMN15323455, study PRJNA562643) | freshwater metagenome | isolation source: river surface water | place: USA:Blue River Watershed | collected 2017-08-18 | reverse complement strand
GAGGCGGGACTCGAACCCGCACACCATCTCTGGCGCCGGATTTTGAGTCCGGTGCGTCTACCAATTCCACCACTCCGGCAGGTGCAGTGAGCTTTGATGCGAAGGGACGTAGTATACCGACCATGGAGTTAAAACACATCTGGGCCCGAGTCGGCGACCGAGAAGTCTTTCAAGACCTGTCTCTGCAGTCGTCCGCGCGGCACCTGGGGCTGATCGGGTGCAACGGAGCGGGCAAAAGTAGTCTTTTAAGGCTTTTGCAGGGACTATTGGTGGCTCAAAGGGGGTCCATTCAGGTCGACAGGCCGGTGGGGATGGTCTTTCAGAATCCCGACCACCAGATCCTTTTCCCCACCGTTCTGGAGGAACTAACCTTTGGGCTGACCGAGCGTGGTGTACCTGATTTGGATGCTGAGCGCCAAGCAAGAGAAATGGCCCAGGCACACGGCGCTTGTGATGTATTGGGTCTGGCTACCCATGAGTTATCCGCGGGGCAGAAGACGCTGGTGTGCTTGTTGTCGGTTCTAATAGATCAACCAAAAACCTTGTTGCTAGACGAATCTTTTGCCAACCTTGACCTGGCGACTGCTCGTCGAATGATGAAGCTGGTGCAAGCTACGCGTGGGCGCGTCATCTTTTCCACACATCAGCTTGATTTACTCGAGACATTCGATGAAGTGATCTGGATGGATCAAGGGTCTTTACAAATGCAAGGGCCTGCCCATTTGGTCCTGAAAGCTTATCGCCAGAGTGCTTTGGAGGCGGGCTAAGTGATCAGTCTTTATATCGCCCGGCAGACCTGGCTTCACAGAGTGCCGCCAGGTATCAAATTGGCCATGCTGGCCGCTACTTCAGTTGCACTGTTGCCTGCACATGGCCCGACACTTCTTCTGGCCATTAGCGCGCTGGCCGCTATGGGCTTTATCAGCCTTGGTGCGCCCGGGCTTCGCCGATTGAATCTTTTGATGAAGACGGCAGGCCTGGTAGCCTGCCTGGTTGGGGTCGTTCAATTTTCTTTTGTAGTCGCCAATCTTGGTGTGGGGGCCGCAACTCAAACTGCACTGGTGTCGGCCCTCAGGCTACTCAGTCTGGTCATGCTAGCGGACTTGGTCAGTGTGACAACCCCCATCTCCGAGACGCTTCGGGTCATTCAGTCTCTGCTCAGACCGCTGATTTACGTTGGCTTTCACACCAGAGGGGTTGATCTCTCCGTTGGTCTGACGATTCGGCTAGCAGGTCTGCTGCGGCAACGTCTGGACTCAGCGGCCCAAGCGTTTCAGGCACGAAGCCAGCGTCGTGCCGGGCTACGGGTCATGGTCCCATTGATTCGACAACTAGGTCAGGCGAGTGGGCATTTGGCAGAGGCGCTCTACGCCCGTCACCTCAGAAGTCGCGCAAGCCACCCATCAATTGATGCGCTTAACCAGTAGCCCACTGGCCAACCCTCCAGCGGCGGGAATTGCCGCTAACCCAAGCTGGTCAGGGGCTAGGTGATCAAATAAATCGCAAACCAATACGGTTCCACTAGCACCGATGGGATGCCCCCTAGCTAGCAACCCACCCCAGGGATTGACCAAGTCAGGGTTAAGCCCAAGGTCCTGGATATTGACCAGCACCTGGGCGACAAAAGACTCCATGAGAGAGACCACCAGGGTCTGCCGATCAAAACCGAACTTCCTCTCAAGCCCATGTAGCCAAGGGTTCAAAGCCGCGGTCGACAAACCGGGACACCCAGGATCTGAGCCAGCCTGGGTGTAAGCCAACACCTCTAACAATTTTTTGCTGCGAATGGACGGAATAAGTGAATCGGTCGAAGGAGCCATGGCCACAAATGCTGCAGCATCGGCCAAAGGAGCCATGAGGGTTGGGTTGTATGGTTTAACGCCAGCCGCACGGTGGCAGAGTTGTAAGGTCAACTCCCTGGGATGGGTGTCACTGCCAAGACGAGAGGGCACCATCTGATTCAACCCCAACCGATGACTCCGGATGGCCCAATCCACCGTGTCTGGCAGGCTTACCCGACGCCGAGCCTCTAGATCTAGGGCCGCTTGGACCATACTGGGATTTCCATCAGACCAAGGGGTAAAGGGTGCCTCCTCGTACACTTTTCCAGACAGACGGTCCTGTCGAATGGGGGCAAGAGAGGCGCTCTCAGCACCGCCGGCCAAGATCAGGCTTGAATTGACCGAGGCAGACGAATCTGTGGTCCAGGCCCTAAGCCGTTGAAATGCGACCCCAATGGCGTCTAGGCCACTACAACATTGTGTATCGAGCGTCATGGCGGGGATGGACATCGGCAACCCCGATGCCAAGGCCATGAGTCTGGCCGGATTGCCTCCCGCTCCGAGCGCATTGCCAGCGATCAGACCAGAACAATGAGACCCCAGGGATGTCGAAGCCAAAAACCCCGAAAAATCAGTCATCAACCCATGAATGACCTGTGCGGCCAAATCGTAAAAAGGGATTTGTTTGAGGGCCCCGCTCCGAGGGGAAATTCCCGTTCGTTTTGCGTCCAGAATAAAAACTCGGTTCACGAGATCTTGCCCTGCAGCCGTTGGGTCAGTGCGACCCAGTCTGTTTTGCCACCCTGGTTCAAAGGCCACTGAGATCGCGGCAAAGCTTCTGCGGATCGCACAAGGGGAAATTTGGAATCGATAGCCCGGATAGCTTGATTAATTTGCTTCAGAGAGGGGGCATATTCGTCCGAAGCCATGACACAGTGAACTTTCCCCTGAGCATCCTGTAACAAAGCAAGATGGGACAGAGCGAGGGCGCCAATCAAGGCGCGCTCGACAGGCTCAACAATATGTTTTTGCCCTTTGACCTGTATCTGCCTAGATTTGCGCCCAAGGACGTCAAAAGTGTGATCATCAATCCAGCGGCCAATGTCTTCTGTCGCTATCCAGTCAGAAGGAGATACCGTCAAAGCACTCTTCACCCAAATCACCTGATCATCGTCGATTCGAACCTGAACCCCCGGGAAAGGGGTGTAATGCCCTTGAAGTGGCGCGTGGGCAATAAAACTAGTTTCAGCGCAACCATAGAAACGATGGGTGCTCGCCATTGGGCAGATATGCTGCAGGTGATCTGTTGGGAAGTTTGGCGAGACAGGGCCACCACCGAGCAGAATCGTTCGAACTGAGGGTAACTGAATGGAATCGCGTTTGCAGAGTCGAAACATGACGGTGACCAAATCAGGAACCCCGTAGATCACGGTAACTCTGGCCTCTGCCAGCGGTCGCAGATTGGCTCGGTTGACTCTTTGAACTCCGACACAGGAGCTCCCGAGGTGATCGGCACGAAAATGGGCATAACTCCAGAGGGAGTGGCTTTGCCCCCCCAGAACCGCGAAGCGATCGGTTGGGCCGATCCCAAATACAGTCGCCTCAGATATGGCGCTGTCAATCCAGGTCTGACGGGGACGAACAATCTTTTTTGGCGCACCCGTGCTGCCGCCAGAATAAACCACTAGGCAGTCTGTCGATCTCACGCCACAAGACTCCAATCCGGAAGGGCGTTTGACTAGTCGGCGAGTTGATGTCTGCTCCACTTGCTATATTCTGCCAGTCGACATGCACGAATACTTTCTCTCTGATTTTGATTACCAGCTCCCATCGGAACTGATTGCCCAGAGCCCAGCCAATGAGCGTAGCGGTAGCCGGCTGCTGGCTGTACCCCAGACGGGCGATCTGCAAGACTTACAGTTCACTGACTTACCCAAGTTGCTCCAGAAGGGTGACCTGCTGGTCTTTAACGATTCCAAGGTGATTCCCGCTCGCCTGCATGCCCTTAAGCAGACTGGAGGCGCTGTTGAGCTGTTGGTAGAAAGAGTGCTCAACCAGACACAGGCACTGGTTATGCTTCGAGCCAGCAAGAAACCGACGGCGGGCGCACGTCTTCGATTAATTAAGAAAGGTCAAGCAGATCGGGGCGAGGCACTCACTCGCGTCGTCGTCGTCGGTCGGGATAAGGCTTTTGAAGATCGCTTTGTTGTTGATTTTGAGGCGCCGGTCTTTGATGTGTTGGAACGGTTTGGTGAACTACCCCTTCCGCCATACATCACGCATGATCCCAACCCTCAGGACCGCACTCGGTACCAGACTGTTTATGCTCAACATCCGGGTTCTGTCGCGGCGCCTACGGCAGGCCTACACTTTGACCAGCCAATGCTCGAGCGTCTGGAACAGATGAATGTTCAGACCGCAAGGGTTACATTGCATGTCGGAAGCGGGACTTTTTCACCCGTTCGCCTTGAGGACTTGTCCCAGCACATAATGCACAGCGAGTGGTGCTCTATAAACACCCAAACGGTTGGAAAGATCTTGGCCACGAAGGCGTCTGGGCACCGTGTAATTGCCATTGGCACGACTAGCCTTCGAACTTTGGAGTCCTGGGCAAATCGATATGCCACCGACCTTACGAAGCCCGGGCAAGATTCCCTTGATTTGGCTGGGGGGTGGGAGACCAATCTCTTCATCACCCCTGGTTATCACTTCAAGGTGGTCGATGCGCTGGTGACCAACTTCCACCTACCCAAATCCACCCTACTGATGTTAGTAAGCGCCTTTGGAGGGTATGACCGAATTAAAGGTGCCTATGCCCATGCCATCGAACAGAGGTATCGATTCTTTAGTTTCGGAGATGCTATGTTTTTGGAAAATCAGCATCAACCAAAGATGGCGCCAATCTAGCCGAGCTCGACGCGAACACGCCAACTCTTTGGCAAATTTTTTTGCACCTCCACATTGTAGAACTCCCTGGGTAGATCACGCGGCTGTTCCAAGGCCCAGCGAACCATGCGATCAATCCCCGTCGCGATTGAAACGGTGGCCTGATTGCCAAAGACTGCTCGAGCCTTGGAGTGATCAGCGAAAGCGTGAACCACCTCATTTCGAGCGTCCAAGTGCTTGATCTGTAATTCCTTACCCAAAGAGCGAGCCACCTGGTCCGCGATCTGGAGGACGCTATACGGCTCATCTGCGCCAACATTAAAGACCTGGTTATAAGCCGCGGGAATCAACGGGGAGCGAGCAATAGACGGGGCCACATCATCAATGTGGGAGAACGCACGTGTCTGCTGTCCGTCTCCAAAGACGGTTAGAGGTTGGTCGTCAAGGCATTGACGAATAAATATGCCGATTACGTTTCGGTACTTGTCGGCAAGGTTCTGCCTTTCACCGAAAACATTGTGGGGCCTGAAAATCACATAGTTCAGGCCGAAAAGTTCATGGGCAGCAGCAAGATCGAGTTCCACGGCGTACTTGGAGATACCGTAGGGATCCTCCGGGCGAGGAGTGAGTTCCTCGGTCATGGGAAGTTGGTTACGACCATATACAGCGATCGACGAGGTGAACACAAAACACTTCACGCCAGTGTTCACCGACGCATTGATTAGGTTGATACTCGCAACAAGGTTGGTCTCATAGTTGAAGCGTCGTATGAAATGCGATAGCCCCTCTGCAGCATAGGCAGCCAAGTGGTAAACATAATCAAAAGGCCCTTCGTTTTCCCACACAGACTCCACGAATTCGGGAGACCGAAGATCGCCCTTGACGAAGGTGGCCCCTTGAGGAACGTTTGACAAAAACCCACCGGAAAGATCGTCAACTGCGACCACTTGCATGCCCAGACCCAAACAATGGCCCACAACATGTGAGCCCATGAAGCCCGCTGCCCCTGTAACCAGCACTCTGGGATTGCTCATGAAATCTGCTTTCGATAAGATAAAGTCTTAGCAAAACCGGCGAAACTCCGCGCAAACCCACGCACCTTGAACTCGAAAGCCATCCAGCCGCTCATCACGCGCTCTAGCCTCATCTTAATGAGAACCGAGACCAATCGGCTCACTCCTGAAGATCCAAGAAGGTTGGTCTCCAGCCACCTTAGGAAATCAAGCCTCTCCGTCCGGTTGGCTCGTCGGTCGGCTAACACGCTCAGGGCGTTTCGAGAGAAATGTTGATTGACTTGCTTGTGCAAGGCGACCACTTTATGCGCCAATTCGGCAGGTGGGTCTGCAAGATGCAGTCGGGCCAAGATGATGTCTTCCTTTACTTTGTTGGAGTTCTTGACCCAACTGTCTGGCGTTTGGGTTCGAATTCGGTAGTTACACGCAAAGTGGGACACGTGGCCAACGTCTGATATCCGTAAAAGCTTGAGGTAGAGCGAGTTGTCTCCCGGGTAACCCGCCTTTTCATCCCAGCCATCTACTCGATCCCACAGTTCCCGACGCACCACTGTAGTCTGCATGCAGCATCGCGGTTGGCGAAGATAGCGCTGCCACTCTGTGAGCCCATCTTTGATCCATTCCCCCTCATGCGACTGCCACTGACCAATCCGATTTCCATCGTCATCAATCAAGTAAAAGTCGGCGTGGCAAAATCCGACCTGATGATTTCTTTCTAATAAGTCCACCTGGGCTTCAACCGCAGACTGCAAAAGAACATCATCATCCGCGCAATATAGGAAATAAGCCCCCTTCGACTCCCGCACCACTCGATTCCAAGCGGGAATCATGCCGCTGGGCTTTTCCGTGGTAAACCAACGCAACCGGGGGTCACGCTGCTCGGTCAGTACGTCAATCGAAGATGGGTTACCGCCGTCAACCAAAACGACAATTTCTAGGGGCTCATAGGTCTGTTGCAGCAAACCTTGCAGAGACTCCCGAAATAGGTCTGGACGTGAATACGTCGAGCAACAAAGGCTGAGGAGTGGTTTGGGGGGCATGTGCTGGTGTTGGGGGTGTGCGCAGGGTGAGTTCGGCCTGAGGATCCCTGAGACTTTACACCCCAATCTGACGTTCCGACGCGAAGTCTCGCCGCCAGGCCTCAAACCGTCCAGCCTGAATGGCAACTCGCATCTGCCGCATCAAGTCCAAGTAGAAAAACAAGTTGTGGATGGTGGCTAGACCGGCACCCAGCATCTCATCAATCCGCTGCAGGTGATTAAGGTAGGCCCGGGTAAATGGCGGGCGCTCGTCCCCATGCGCCTGAGGATTGCAGACTGGGCAGCCACAACCTGGGTCTATCGGCAGTAGGTCGTCTTTAAATCGAGCGTTGCGAATCTTAAGGTCACCCTTGCTGGTGAACAGCCAGCCGTTACGACCATTACGGCTGGGCATGACGCAGTCAAACATGTCAATGCCATTGGCTACCCCATCCACCAAGTCTTCCGGCGTGCCCACGCCCATCAGATAGCGAGGTTTGTCCTGGGGTAACCTCGGCGCCGTGTGCGCCAAAACCCGCAGCATGTCCTCCTTTGGCTCTCCCACCGACAAGCCGCCAATGGCGTAGCCCTCAAACCCAATTTGCGCAAGGGCTTGAAGGGACTCGGTTCGCAGATCCTCGAACATGCCCCCCTGGACAATCCCAAAGAGAGCGTTTTCACCTCTGCCATTGCCCTCATAGAACGGGGCGAATTGGAGCTCGTCAAAGGCCATCCTGGAACGTTTGGCCCAGCGCATGGAGAGCTGCATGCTGGCAGCCGCCTGCTCTCGGGTGGCGGGATAAGGCGTGCATTCATCAAAGGCCATGGCGATGTCGGAGTTCAAGATCTGCTGAATGCGCATGGAGTCTTCAGGCGCCATAAACAGCTTGTCGCCGTTGACCGGCGACTGAAAAGCTACCCCTTCCTCCGAGATCTTTCGCAAATCGCCCAGCGACCAGACCTGAAACCCACCCGAGTCGGTCAGCATGGGTTTTTGCCAGTTCACAAAGCGGTGCAGCCCCTGGTGCTTCTGGATGATCTCCAGGCCCGGCCTAAGCCACAGGTGAAAGGTATTGCCCAAAATGATTTGGGCCCCAATTCGCTCACTTAAAACCTGCGGAGTCACCCCCTTCACCGCCCCATAGGTGCCCACCGGCATAAAAATAGGGGTCTGAACGAGACCATGGTTCAACTCCAGTAGCCCAGCACGGGCTTTGCCATCCGTGGCTTGTACCGAGAATGATTTCATGGGGGCTACTTTATACTTATAGCCTTGCGGTCGGAAAAAACGCCGGCCCCCTCTTCATTCAACGTCTGGAGCCCTGCTCGTGCTGATTTCAAACGCGTACGCCCAAACTGCTGCCGCTGGCGGCGGTGACCCCATCATGCAGTTCCTGCCCCTGATCCTGATGTTTGTGGTGCTGTACTTCCTGATGATTCGTCCTCAGATGAAGCGTGCCAAGGAGCACAAGGCTCTGGTCGAAGGCCTTCAAAAGGGTGATGAGATCGTGACAGCCAGCGGGATCGTTGGTCGCGTGACCAAGGTCGATGCGGTTTACATCACGGTAGAGATATCGGGTGGTGACAAACCTGTGGAGATCGTGATGCAGCGTCAGGCCATTCAGACCCTGTTGCCCAAGGGCACCTTTAAGGATCTGCTCTAAGCAGCGAGAACGCAGGCTCAGGCTCGTCGGAGCCCTGGGCTGCCCGTGAATCAGAGCCTAAGGGGGCATGTAATGAATAAAGTGGCCTGGTGGCGACTGGTGCTGATGGCCCTGGCCTTGGCGTTTGGGGTGCTGTACACCCTTCCTAACCTATTCGGTGAATCCCCAGCAGTTCAAATTTCCACTTCCAAGGCAACACTCAAGGTTGGATCTGATGTTGCTACCCAGGTGGAAGGCCTGCTCGCCACCAACCAAATCCCTCACACGGGCGTCAGCTGGGAGGCTAATAATGCGGGTAACACGGTCCGTGCTCGCTTTGCCAGCACCGATCTGCAGCTCAAGGCCAAAGACCTCATTGAGAGGTCCCTCAACGGCGGAGCTAGGCCCGAAGATGCCAAATACGTGATTGCGCCTAATTTGGTTTCGGCGTCGCCTGCGTGGCTAGGCGCAATTAGGGCGCTGCCCATGTACCTGGGCCTGGATTTGCGGGGCGGCGTGCATTTTCTGCTCGAAGTGGATCTCAGCACCTTGGAGAATCAAAAGCTTGACCTTCTCGCCACTGACCTCCGAAACGCCCTTAGAGAAAAGCGCGTCCGTTACACTGGGGTCGACAAGTCCAGATCGGCACTGACCGTATGGTTTACGGACTCAGCCGAGCTTGATAAGGCAACTGTGGTCTTGGCAGATCGGAGCCCCGGCGTGGTCATCAACCGAAACAGCAAGGGCGGTTCATCCTCAGCGCCACCATCAGGCGCCCTAACCCATGGGCCGTTCTTCGGATTTGATTGGCATGAGGTGCAAGGGTCTGGACGCTACGGTCTCACGGCGACGCTCTCAGAGGTTGGGCTGAAGGCGGCCAAGGAACGCGCGGTTAAGCAGAACCTGTCTACACTGTCCAACCGTATTAACGAGCTCGGTGTCGCCGAACCAATCGTTCAGCAACAAGGTGCGTCAAGAATCATTGTCCAGCTGCCGGGGGTACAGGACACCGCCAAGGCAAAAGATATTTTGGGCCGCACCGCCACCCTCGAAATTCGGATGGTGGATGACTCTGACGCTTCTGTTGCTGAACATGAACGCACTAAGCGTACCCCGGCCGGACTGGACCTTTTCACCGACCGATCTGGGCGACCGATTTTGCTTAGCAAAGAGGTTTTGTTGACGGGCGAAAACCTTAACGATGCCCAGGCTGGTTTTGATTCGCAGAACCCCGGTGAGCCAGCAGTGCACCTTACCCTAGACGGCAAAGGTGCTCGGGTTTTCAGAGATGTCACCCGTGACAACATTGGTAAACGCTTGGCCATCCTATTGATTGAGAAGGGTCGCGGTGAGGTGGTCACTGCGCCGGTCATCCGATCAGAAATTCCGGGGGGACGCGTCCAGATCTCGGGCGCGATGACCTCCGTCGAGGCTGCCGACACGGCGCTTCTGTTGCGAGCCGGTTCCTTGGCCGCTCCCATGGAAATTGTTGAGGAGCGCCTGATTGGGCCCAGCCTTGGCGCAGAAAACATCGCCAAGGGGTTCGCCTCCACTCTCTATGGCTTTTTGGTGATCGCCGTGTTTATGGCGGTTTATTACAGCCTGTTTGGGGTGGTCTCTGTTCTGGCGCTCAGCCTAAACTTACTGTTGCTATTTGCAATATTGTCGCTTCTACAGGCCACACTGACACTTCCAGGAATCGCCGCGATGGCATTGACGCTGGGCATGGCGATCGATGCCAACGTGCTGATCAATGAGCGAGTTCGAGAGGAGTTGCGGGAGGGGGCAACTGCGCAGGCCGCCATTACGACTGGTTATGACCGGGCGTGGGCCACTATCCTAGACTCGAATATAACCACCCTAATTGCTGGCATTGCGCTACTCGCATTCGGATCAGGTCCCGTTCGTGGTTTTGCCGTTGTCCACGTGCTGGGAATCTTGACCAGCATGTTCTCTGCGGTGTTCTTCAGCCGTGGCTTGATCAACCTTTGGTATGGCGGCAAACGTCGAGCCAAGTCCTTGTCACTGGGTTAGGAGCAAGCTGTGGAATTCTTCAAGATCAAGAATGACATTCCGTTCATGCGGCATGCCAAACTGCTCAATGTCATCTCGCTTTTGACATTTCTTGCAGCGATCGTCTTTATAGCGGTTCGCGGCTTGGCTTTCAGTATCGAATTTACTGGCGGCACCGTCATGGAAGTCAACTATGCCAAGACAGCGCCGGTAGAGTCAGTCCGGAAGGAATTGACCCGGATGGGTTACGGAGACGCCCAAGTTCAGAATTTCGGCTCTTCCAGAGACATCCTCATCCGCCTGCCCCTTAAAGGCGAGGACAGTAACGCTCAGGCCCAAGCCGTTTTCTCGATCATTTCCGCTGCTGAAACGGACAATACAGCTCAATTGAGGCGCGTTGAGTTTGTTGGTCCCCAGATCGGTGGAGAGTTGGCGATGGATGGCGCGATTGCTCTGACCTTTGTCATCGTGGGCATCATGATTTACTTGGCATTTCGGTTTGAATGGAAGTTTGCCGTTGCGGCGATCGTCGCCAACCTCCATGACGTGGTGATCATTCTGGGCTTTTTTGCTGCATTTCAGTTGGAATTTTCCCTATCGGTCTTGGCCGCAATCCTCGCAGTTTTGGGTTACTCAGTCAACGAATCAGTGGTTGTGGCCGACCGAATTCGAGAGAACTTCCGGCGTATGCGCAAGGCCAGTGTGACGGAGGTAATTGACAACGCCATCACCCGAACTATGAGCAGAACCGTCATTACCCACGGTACCACCGAAACCATGGTGTTGGCCATGCTGATCTTTGGGGGGCCCGTCTTGTTTCACTTCGCCTTGGCCCTGACCATCGGTATCGTTTTTGGCATCTATTCGTCAATCTTCGTCATGGCTCCGATAACCGTGTGGTTAGGAATCAAGAGGGAAGATTTGGTATCTACACCGAGGAAAGATGACGCGAAGGAGGCGTCTTAAATGGTGCAATGGTCAGTCTCAGAGGCGGTGTTGTTGCCGATATTCTGTTTGTTTATGTTTGTTGGAGGATTCGTTTTGGCTAAACGTATCTACAGAAAAAAATATAAACAAGAACATCTAAACACGCTGAATTGCGTCACCTTCAGTCCTGATGCCCCAGAACGACTCATAGTGCTGACGGTAGCAACATCGGAAAATCCTGAGTTAGACCGATTAATTACATCGATTTTAGGGGTCGGCAATCACAGCGTCGAGGTCATAGGTCTCGGTTGCAAGTGGCAAGGATTTGGCAACAAACCACTGTGGCTTGCTGAAAAAATCAGGGCGATGCGACTAAAGGAGTCCGACGTCGTCCTTTTTGTCGACGCATATGATGTGGTCTGCTGCCGCACCTTGAAACAGCTCGTTTCAATATTTAAAGTCTTTAAAAAAGATATCGTATTTAGCGCTGAATTAGGCTGCCACCCTGACCCATCTCTGGCATCAAAGTTTCCAGTCTCGCAGACGTCCCACCGGTTTCCAAACGCTGGGGGCTTTGTCGGCTACGCTAAGGCCATACTGGAGATGATTGATGAAATGGCACCACGACCGGATGAGGATGATCAACTGATGGTTTGTAAATACGTAATCAATCATCCTGACAAATGCGGGATCGACTACCGTAGCCAAATTTTTCTAAGTCTGTACGGTCTGGACATGGACAGTATTGAGAGAACAGACCCAGTGGGGGGCGATGGAGTCCTCAGATACAAGGCGACGCAGACTTTACCCTTTGTCGTTCACGGCAACGGACCTTCGAAATCCCTGCTAAATAGGGTCTTCCCCATCTCCAATTAGTCGTTGCCTGCTGTCATCAAAACCGTTATTAGCGACCGAGTATAAAGCAAACCATTCCTCCGCAGCACGCGAGGATCTATAGTCTCTAAAACATGGCGTTCCGACTGTGAAATGAACTAGCTTGGCTTCGTCGTTTTCTGGGTACTCCAGATCAAGCCAATTCCACACTTTTGGTAGGTCCCCAATCAAGTCGTCATCTAACCAATTAAACCTATGTAACTGGGAACCTGATGCAGTCATAACAAAGTCCTTAGTCAGGGCCTTGTTTGAGGGATGCCCACAGTTCCAAAGTACGACACTTGACCAATTCTTTCTAGGATAGTCCTCGTTTTTGCTTCCAAGATATTTTTTTGGGTACTTTGTTTTGTATTCATGCTTCACCACCTGGACCGCAAACTTTGGGTTCCGTAGCTCAAATAATTCATTGATGTCAACACGAGCAATCATATCCCCATCGAAAAAAGCAGCCCAACCGCTGTAACCCATTAGTTCGGGGATGAGAAATCGTGAATATATAAATGCATTACTTCCATCGGTATGGGTCTCCCTATACCCAGCCAAGGTCTTTAACACTAACGGCGTAATGTCCAACCTCTGAGTCGAGTGCTCGATCAGGCTCTGAACAAATACATGATAAGCAATGGATTCACGTTCATCGTAGCCTACAAAAATTTTCAAAACTAGGTCTCCATGTTCAACAGTTTCAGAGATTTAGATATTAAATCATCCCATTTTCCATCAGCCGCCTTCTCAATTGGATGAACATTTCGATACCAACGGAGCCCGGTCTCCGGGGGGTGCCAATACCAATGACGTCCTTGGCCAACCTTGGGCACAAAAACAAAGGTTGGTGTATTCGTGTAGCCGGCAAGATGTATGGTTGAGTTGCTAACACCAAAGACAGCATCTATCTTTTCGATTGATGCAGTTAATTTGACGAAATCATTTGCTTTGTCATAGGCGTCACATGGGTCAAACCTACTGTGAAACCTGCCACTCAAGAACTCGAGCTCTACTTCACTCGCATCGTGCTGGAGGTTAACAATATCGAGATCCCTTCCCATAAAACCCTCAAAGAAATCTTCGATCGGCGCTGATTTGAGTGCTCCCGTCGATACACTCGAACTTCTCCATGTCACGCCGATTCTTAATGACCCGGATCTTTTGGTTTTTGGAGTTCTAGAGAGATCAAAAATCCGAGAATCTTTGCGCCTAGTTAATTCGCGTGAGAGTGCCCCTGGGGCAACTAACTCTAAAACAGACCCCAACGAGCACAGCCCATACCGGACAACTTCTCGCGACTGGGCTT
>JACCEC010082661.1_pt1 | contig 13470 bp, 15 predicted proteins | sample 7450121 | NCBI WGS metagenome assembly JACCEC01 (sample SAMN15323455, study PRJNA562643) | freshwater metagenome | isolation source: river surface water | place: USA:Blue River Watershed | collected 2017-08-18 | reverse complement strand
TTTATTGGGATATTATTCAATTGCTTTTTGATGTAAAATGAAATAAAATATAATTTGTAATAATACTCTATACATATTATAAGTAATGAGCATTCCGCCTACATATTTAGAACTATTGGAGGCAAAAATTATACCGAATGCACAACAAGAAGTAAAAATACGGTTTGGTCAACCGACGGATATAGAAGAAGTAAAGGATACTGAACAAGAAGATAACATTATTGTTGAGACTATCCCTCCCGAAAAGCAACCGATTGCGGTAGTCGTATTAGATAAACGAAAGCAATATACCGGGGACCGACAATTTATTTTAGATAAATTAAGAAATATCAATCCGTTTGTAGTAAAAAAACAAGCAGTTGTCAGTGAGCCGGCTGCTACCATATTAACTGCAACGGTTCCTGTTCCAGTAAAAATCGGAAAAGAAATTGTGATAACTGACAAAAGCATTATTGATGAACCTGCCGAAGAGGAAAAAGAACCCGAACAAGAATTGGTGGATGACAGTGAACCGGAAGAGATTATGATGGGCGATATTCAACGAATTATTGACGTACATACGTTAGATGCAGTTGAAGAAGAACAAAAAGAAAAACAAGTAGAGGACATAATCGTTGAAAAGAAAAAACGTGGACGAAAAGCAAAGGTTGCGGTTGCAACCGAAGGTGAAGACAATGAGAAGATTGACTTGACTACCGCGGTTATTCGTACCCAAAAAGTAATAGATAGATTACCCAAAGAACGCGAGAAGAACGTGATTGTTGCACCACCGTACTATATGAACAATCGTAAATTATTTATCCAGAAAATTGCGACATTGTTTGAGCCTAGACGGAAAGAACTGCTATCAAACACGGAGACTATTTCTTGCGATAGAAAACAGTCTGACGAGTTTGACCTATTAACACATCAAAAAATTGTGCGTGATTATTTGAATTTATACACCCCCTACCGAGGTTTATTATTATACCACGGATTAGGTTCTGGTAAAACGTGCACGTCTATTGCGATTGCAGAAGGTATGAAAAGTGACAAACAAGTGTTTGTACTCACCCCCGCATCTTTGAAAATGAACTTTTTTAGTGAAATGAAGAAATGCGGTGACGATTTGTACAAAAAAAATCAATACTGGGAGTTTGTATCTATTGACGGTAACCCAGATTACGTTGGTATATTATCAAGGGCTCTTTCCATATCTAGTCAAACGATACGTGCGAATGGTGGCGCGTGGTTGGTCAATGTTAACAAACCGGCGAATTTTACGGAATTATCCACATCTGACCAGTCAGCAATTGACACACAATTGAACGAAATGATACGTGCAAAGTACAAGGACATTAACTACAATGCTCCTAATCTAATGAAGATTATAAACCAATTGTCTAATGATATGACAGTAAACCCGTTTGATAATTCAGTGGTTATTATTGATGAAGGACACAATTTTGTCAGTCGTATCGTGAATAAAATCAAATCGCCCAAATCTATATCCTATATTCTGTATGATTATCTAATGAAAGCGAACAATGCACGTATCATCTTACTATCTGGTACGCCAATTATTAACTATCCAAATGAAATTGGTATTTTATATAACATTCTACGAGGCTACATCAAAACGTGGACCATGACCGTGACTGTCACGACAAACGAAAAGATTGATACAAACGCAATCCTAGATATATTTGATAAAGCGGATATACGTACACACGACTTTGTACAATATAGTGGTAATAAAATAATTGTTACTCGTAATCCATATGGTTTTATTAACTTGAAAAAGCGAGGTGCATTGAAAGGAACACAACGTCGTGATAAGAAGCCAATTTCAAACACAACTAGAAAAGTTACGGGTGATAAAAAATATGGCGGTGCAGGAGACGCGTTTGATAGATATGATGGTGTCAAATTGGATGACAGTGGCAATTTATCAGATGCAGATTTTATTAATCGTATAAAAAATGCGTTAAAAAGAGCCGGCATTGAAGTTTCCGAGGGTACTATTGACTTAACCCTAAATAAAGCGTTACCCGATGACACCGTGTCCTTTTTAACGACATTCGTTGATTCCGAACGAGGCGAAACCCGTAATATTAACTTGTTTCAACGACGTATTCTCGGATTAACATCCTATTTTAGAAGTGCACAAGAGAACTTGTTACCTGAATATGTTCCTACCGAAAACGGCGATATTTACCACGTAGTAAAATCTGAGATGACCCCATATCAATTTGGTGTATATGCCAAAATACGCAAAGTTGAAGCAGACCGAGAAAAGAATGCGAGAAAACAACAGCGAAAGAAACAAGATGATGAATTATTTACTATTTCTTCCACTTACCGTATCTTTTCAAGAGCAGCGTGTAACTTCGTGTTCCCAGAAGAAATTGAGCGTCCGATACCCAATATACCGGAAGATACGATTGATGAGAACACGATGGATGTCGTTCCTGATGCTTTGACACGAGAAACAGATATCTATTCCAACGTGGATGACGAGCCTGCTGAAAATATTACCGATGCGGATAGAAACAGTTATGCCAAACGTATTGAAACCGCGTTGACAAAAATAAGTCAAGTAGATGCTGAAACAAACCGCAGTAAATATCTAACGGGCGATATACTAAGAAACCTAAGTCCAAAGTTTTACAACATATTGGAGAACCTGACCAACGCAGATAACCGCGGATTACATCTATTATATAGCCATTTTAGAACCATAGAAGGTATTGGATTAATGAAGTTAATATTATTAGCCAATGGTTTCGCTGAATTTAAAATTCAAAAAGAAGGTGATACGTGGGTCATGGTTGAAGATGAAAAAGATGTTGGAAAGCCGACTTTCGTTTTATATACGGGAACTGAAACCGCAGAAGAAAAAGAGATTATTCGTAATGTATATAATGGCGATTGGGGAATTGTGCCAGTATCTATTACAAGTAAACTCAAAGCACGTGCGAAGAACAATATATATGGTGAAATTATCAAGGTGTTTATGATTACATCATCGGGTGCAGAAGGTATTAATCTTAAAAACACACGATATGTTCACGTGGTTGAACCATACTGGCATATGGTTAGAGTTGAACAGGTTGTTGGACGTGCTAGACGTATATGCAGTCATCAAGACTTACCAGAGGAACTCCGAACAGTAGAAGTATTCTTATATATTACTACGCTAAGCCAGCAACAGAAAACAGACGAAAAAAATATGGAATTAAGAATAAGAGATGTCAGTCGTTTGGATAGAACAACGCCGGTGACAACAGATGAAACGTTGTATGAAATTGCCAGTATTAAGCAACGAATTAATAATCAAATATTGCAAGCCGTAAAAGAAACAGCAGTGGATTGTTCGTTATATTCTAAGATGACCGTTTCTACCAAAGATAAGCCGATGGTTTGTTACGGTTATGGCAAAGTAGAATCAAACACATTCGGTTCTTATCCTACGTTTGAAATGGACCGTGAACAAAAGATGGGTTTGGATGTCGTGTCTATTAATTGGGATATACAAGAAATTACGATTAATGGTACAAAGTATGCGTTGCGTAAAGACACAATGGGATTATATAATTTTGATAGTTACAAAATCGCGGTTGAAAACCCAGGGCTTGAACCGGAATACATTGGAAAGTTAGTCAACGAAAATGGTAAATATAGAATCATAAACAAGTAATATTCTTCGCTGCTTAGTAGATTTATTGCAAAAGATATAAACAATTTGCTGTATATGTAAAATATGGATAATATGATGTATGTGTACCAGAAACAAACATTACGTGGTAAAATTGTTGGACGCGTATTTGAGCGATGTTATCGTTCATTGTTAGATTGTATACGAGTAATCTATAAGTAATACAATATTTTTGTAAAATTGAATACTTTTTTATATACTAATCAATAGTATATAAAAGTTCGTATGGTTCTTATGCAATAATGAGTGACCGTCGTGAAAATAACAAGAGTAAGGGTAAATATGAGTTTATCAACGAATTATGTGAAGAATGTAATACACACGTAATAGTTGATTGTTGTAATAAATGTGGTGACGGTGTTTGCAACAATGATACTTGCAGTGATACATATCCTCATTATAACAATACTGTCTATATTATATGCCGTAAATGCTTTCATTCTGTGAATAATCGTTTATATGTGCTTGTTGACAATGAGACAATGCCCATCGGAAATATTTCACGCGAAATGATTAGAACAATATCAAGGAATTAGAAAAATTGGGGGTAGAAAACATAGTGTATATGTTTTTTATTGGTGATTTACTGTAATTTCTTTATTATCAGATGGCAAGTCAACGGTTGGGTTAATGCACCCGATGATTCGTCTACCTGTATTCCGCCAGTAACAGCCGTTGACGGATTATTTATACTGAGAATAGAGTTTATTGTGGGTGGTGTAAATACGATACACATTCCAACCACTGCGCCACCACCCGGATGTCCAACCACAGTCTCTATTAACTCATTGCCGTTTAATACAACCACTAGTTCTCCTGTGTTTTGAAGTGTAACCTGGAATGTTATCTCAAACACACCATTCGGAGGTAAAACAAACTCTGATGTGGATGAACCATTTCGTTGTATTCCGAATGGATTTACAGATGGGCTAGGGAAATTAATCGCAAACCCTGGCTCAATTGCATCCGGATTATCGTTAACCCCCGAACTGCTCATTTGTCCATAAAAGTCTGCAAACAGAGGTGAAAACCCAGCACCGGTGTCTCCTTTTGCACCAGTTGGACCTGCGGGACCAGTGGGACCCACTGCTCCTGGTTCACCTGCGTCGCCCTTTGGTCCCGTAGGACCTTCTTCACCGGCATCACCTTTTGGTCCAGTAGGTCCTTCTTCACCTGCGTCGCCTTTTGGTCCAGTAGGTCCTTCTTCACCTGCGTCGCCTTTTGGTCCAGTAGGTCCTTCTTCACCGGCATCACCTTTTGGTCCAGTAGGTCCTTCTTCACCTTTTGGACCAGTAGGTCCAACATCACCCGTTTCGCCTTTTCTTCCAGTAGGACCTTGTTCACCTCTTGGTCCAGTATCTCCGTCACAACCTTTATGCCCGGTTGGTCCAGTTGGACCAGTGCATCCATCATTCCCTTTTGGACCGGTCGGACCAGTGGGACCTGTATCACCTTCACAACCTTTATGACCGGTATCTCCCTTTACTCCGTGAGAACCAGTTTCTCCCTTTGGACCGGTCGGACCAGTTGGACCAGTATCACCATCACATCCATCCTGACCATCACATCCATCGTGCCCATTAAAACCATCACGCCCTCTACTACCCGTAGGACCCATCGGACCAGCGGGACCTGTATGTCCACACGGTCCAGTTGGACCTTCACGTCCATCGCAACCATCTTTACCATTTTTGCCATCCTTGCCATCTTTACCATCCTTACCATCAATACCATCACGACCGTCCTTACCGTCACAACCATCTAATCCGTTACAGCCATCCTCACCATCACGCCCATCACGCCCATCTTCACCGTCTTTACCATCTTTTCCATCTCGCCCGTTCTTCCCATCGCGTCCATCCTCACCATCTTTTCCATTTTCACCATCCTTTCCATCACGCCCACATTTACCATCTTCACCATCACGTCCATCCTTACCATCTTTACCATCTCTGCCGCATTTTCCAAGTTTTACTACTTTTTTACATTGTTTATTTTTTTGGCTGCTTCGTTTACATTTAGTATTCGTTTCACAGTAGTGACACTTCCTACTTGACCGAGCAGTACACTTACAACAATCATCATCTTCACAATCGGAATAGGGCATATATAATAATATTATATATAGCATATAACTACACTAAACTATATGCTAATAAAACAATGTGTGACGATAACCAATGCATAACTTGTTGTATATTAAATAATATTGCCAGACTTGTATAATTGTACCTCTATCTGTAACATACTATTTGCACGGGCGTATTTTAATTACGATACAGTTTTCTGTACTGTCTTTGATGCAATTATTTTCTGGTCCACGTTTTTCACATTCTATTTGAAGTTTTTCACATTTACATCTCTTTTCTGGTTTGCATTTATCGCATTTACAACGTTTTTCTGGTTTGCATTTATCGCATTTACAATGTTTTTCGTATTTGTATTGTTTCTCTTGCTTACATCGTTTTTCTGGTTTACATTTTTCACATTTGCACTGTTTTTCTTTCTTTTCAGAACGTCTATGACATCTAGTACATTTGCAACTTTTCTCCGGTTTTGGGTGACACTTATTACATTTGCTGTCGTATCGCGAAAGTTCACATACTGAATTCTGTTCAGAGTGCTGCGAAGAACAGTCATCCGCAGAATTATAATCCGTGTAATATTCGTCAACTGAATAATTTGTGTTATTCGGCATAACAATTATATATACAATAATTATATATAATTCCCTACATATATGCAGCGACGTTTAATAGTAATTTACAACTTTAACTGCATATTTACATTGTAATACTATTAGTTACATTTATTTTTTTAGAAACACTAATCCGGGAACTGGAACGGATGATAATGTATACCAGTGTTGGTCTATTTCATCTATCGTAAGAAGTGACCCGATATATTGACCACCTGGGATGCCTTGGAACTCCTGGAATGTTATAATCACATATGGCTCTGTGGGATTACCGCTAGCATCAATATATGAGTCCGTACGGCTTATGCTCAGTATAACACGTGCATTAATATCACCGTATTCATCCGTATGATATACGGTACCAGATGCATCTGTAAAAATACTAATTTCTGCATAGTTTCCTGCCGTAATGATGGCTATGATGGATGTATTCATCGCGTCGTAATTTGCACTATTAATAGGGATTGGGGTCGCCATTTATAATATATATTATTTATAGATATTATTGCCTACATATATGCAGTGATAAATATATGTAAATAGAATACGTGACTGCATAAGTACATATTAAACCGCTGTACTTAGATTTATTATTTTGTAACTACAATTTTAGAATTGGAATGCTGGAACTGGAATAGAGGCTAACACATACCAATGATCGTCCACATAATCAACATTTGTAAAATAATCAATGAACTGTCCATCCGGATTACCCGCTGAATCTTTGAACTCTATCACAACAAAAGGATTAGTATCATTACCTGACTTATCCTTATATGATGCCGTATAACTGGCGCTGAGAACGATACGGTCCTTGATTTGCCCGTGGTCATCACTCGCATATACAGTACCGGCAGCATCAGTGTATATGCTAATAGATGCGTAATTACCAGCCTTGATTATAGCCAAAATTGCCTCGTTCAATGCGTTATAGTTTCCACTATTCAATGCGATTGCCATTTCAAATATATATAAGGAGTTAGAGATTTTTTATTTCATTTATGACTAAATTGTTATGGGATAAAATACATATATTCAAATAAAATATAAAAACAAACGCAATACTTAATGTATATTGTGTGCTACTTTTATTATGAACGAGGAAAATAATGTATTGACAATAAAAACGGTTCAAATTCAGCCTATACGTAATATGATTACTGCGATTAAAGATATATTAACAGACGCTACGATTACGTTTACAAAAGACCGTATGAAAATTATTAATTTTGACAAAACCCATACTATTCTCGTAAATGTCGTATTACACGCAAACCGGTTTGAACATTATATGTGTCATCCCGAAAAAATCATTGTTTGTGCAAATACCCTACATTTGTTTAAAGTCATTTCTACTATGTCTAATGACGATACTCTTTCTATGTACATTGATAAATCCGACTATCACGACGGCATCGTATCTCACTTAGGTCTACAATATGATAACGGTGATATTCGTCAATGTTATAGCCAGAAACTACGTTTAATTGAACCCGATACCGATGAGTTATTTGTTCCTGACGTGGAATATTCTACCATTATTAACTTGCCTACATCTGACTTTCAAAAAATTATTCGTGACCTAAATGGTATTTCCGACCGTATTGAAATCAAATCCGTCGGAAGTGATTTAATTTTTTCTTGTGAAGGCAATTTTGCTAGTTCACGCATTTTACGTTCGGAATCAGAAGGCAATATGAACTTCATACAAAAATCGGATGCGTCCGTAGTTATCCAAGGCGAATTTTCATTAAAAAGTTTATCGCATTTTATTAAATGTACTCCTTTGTGCAGTCATTTGGAAATGTATCTTGGTAACGATTTGCCACTTATTATTAAATACGATGTTGCCTCGCTTGGTGAAATAAAAATGTGTCTATCTAATCTACCTCCGTCATTCTAAATGATAATGTGTTTGGCATTTAATGCCTGAACTTGTCCTATCACATTCGTTTTTATTACGTTTGATATATTGGTGTAAATAATATCCAGGTTTGGTTCAGATTTATATTTTGAATTTTGTTTGCAAATCAATGCACCTTGTTTAATAATTTGTAATTTTTGTTTCTTATCTAATGTAATATCTTGGGGCATTTTTGCAATTACGTGACACGATGAATAGTCACTTATGTGAAACCACAAATCATCTTCGTCGGATTCATCAATTATATCAAAATTATCTTGTGCATTTGTCCCAACTAAATAGGTTATTTCGCGATTTAACGATTGAATATGTCTGGATTCAATCTTCATATTATTTGTTCTTATTATATTCGGTATATAACAAGAAACATTTTCAATTTTACCACTCTGTACTCATAAGACGGTCGTAATATGTTTCACAACTATGGTCGGAAGCACTCCAACACGTTATATATGTCTCTTCGTACCAATTACGCTGCGCATCTCGTGAAATCAAACAGTAATCTTTCTCCAAGAGTTTCAAATTATGTCCAACATGATAATATCTGTACATTGGAAACGCTGTTACTACATCACGATTATTCGTAATACGATAATGGGTTAAGTTTGTTTTTGCGTCAAACGCCTGTTTCCAATCATAATTACCCACGCGAGGACTAGCAAACGATATCACCATTATTTGGTGGGCTATTTCATTAGATAGCATATATCCAAATAACGTTGCTAAGGCACCGCCCAAACTGTGACCAGTTACATATAGTGCAAATGTGGGATATTTATCCAATAATTTCTTTACTTCAGATACTAGTTTATTATATACATTATTCTTGGTTAACTGGTTGTAAAACCCACTATGAACACGAATTTTCTCAGTTAGTTTGTGTTTCGTAACAGTTAAATCATAACAAAAGTCCGTTTGCATATCACTCCCACGAAATATCACACATATACGTCTTTCGGTTTCACATATAGTTATGCCAACCTGTATATCTGTCTCTGTATCTTGAATAAATTTCACTAATTTTCCGCTGGGAACATTATATGCGATATCTTCCAGTACCTTTTTCCTGGTTTCATTCAAATGCAGATTATCAAATTCTCCTCTTTGTCTTAACCCTTCTACAAATGCATCTACCGTATCATTTGGGTTTGACATATACATTTCTCTTCCATAATTATATACCAAGACGGTAATCCGTAACAAATCAACCGTCGTTTTATATGACAATTGATTTAATAACGGATGTTTATGGATAAATTCTGACATGGGTATACATATATATACTAGATATATTTCTAGTCAAATATATAGGTGAAAAATGATTGTAGCACTGCAAATATAATCATAACAACTATTATTTTTATCCATTCAGCAGTCGTTGGAGCAGACAGTTTGATATATTGAGTTTCATGATTTCGTCCTATGTTGTAATGTATGTAATTTTCTAGAATGTTCAAAAATATGAAGACCATAAACGATACGATTAATAAATGTAGACCATTTTTTCCAAATACGTGTTGCATATACTTAGAGCAACGTATATTTTAAATGCCGACTTTATTTCTAATTTATTTTCATAAATAATTTAAAATTTTATTATCATATATACTAAATGAATAACGAAGAATTATTAACTAAAATTAAAAATTATGAAGATAGAATTTTATATTTAGAAAATGAATTAAATGAAACTAAAGAACATCTCAAAAAATATACAGCACCTTCTAATATGAAAAAATACTATGAAAATCATAAAGAAGAGATTAAACAAAAAGTTAAAGAATATAAAGAGAAGACCAATTATGTAGTTCCCAAAGAAGTTATTAAAGAAAGAAACAAACGAGCATATCAAAAAAGAAAAGAAAAATTAGAAAAAGATAAAATGGAAAATATTTAGGAACAATTGTTTTTTATATAAAAAGAACTTAAAATTATTTTCTTTTTATAGTATATAGAATGGAGTTGGAAGAAAAACCACCAGACCCTTCCGAACAAGTTTATCGGATTATCAAGTGTCCTTTGAAGTCTGTATTGAAGAAGTATGATACTTTACATCCTATTATTGAAAAGGCAGTTATGGATATGAATGAAATCGTTATTTTATCTTATCAATTTATTCGTATGTATTTGCTAAATAAATTCAATTATTATCATGAATTTCCTAAAATCAACAAACAATTTGTATTAGATGTAATAAAAACGATTAGTTCTCCTAAATCTAATAGCGGTCAAAAAACAAAAGAAGAAAATATTAAGAATGCGAATGATAAAGCGGATATGAAACGGTTTTATAATGATATATTTAGTAAATTAGTTGATAAAAAACCTTGTTATTCAAACAAGACATTTATATTAGCACAAACCGCAAACGAAATGATTACATGTATCAATACAAATATATCTACTCATTTTGTAAAGCATTTATTCAAATATATCAATTGTTTATTCAAAGAACCAAAATCATTAGAAATTAAGAAAGAAACTAATAAGGAAAGGCGAAAAGAACTCTATAAAGAACTTAACCAAGAAATTCGTGATTTGAAGAATGATTTAATCAATAATAAAATAGAAAATTCAAAAGAAGAATATCATAGTTGGATTAGAGAAAATAAAGGTATTTTATTTCCAAATAAAGTAACTAAATCAGTTGTTTATGATGTAAAATGTAATCCAGAAAAATATATGAAATATTCATTTTACATAAATCAGAAAATAGAAGAATTAGGAAAGCGTCCTTACCAAACAATTCCACAAAGAAATAATATTGTCCCAAAGCATATTGTATTGAATACACCAGCAATTGTAGATTTAATAAATGATAAAGAAATGAGTATTTTTTCTTACAATAAAACTGAATTATTACACCACGCAAAGAAACATCAATCGCACATTTGGAGTAAAATTCTTAAATTAGAAAAGAAACCTATTTTCAAAGAAAAAGAATATGTTTTTTACAATCAAATTATTACTGACGGATTTAGTTGTTCATTATTATTTATTTTGAATAAATATAAGGATAAGGAGTTCGGTGATAAATTACCCAAAGCAAATAATGAAATGGAATTCACCAAAGTTGAAGATTTATCCAAAGAAAAATGCGATGAATATTTATCAGATAAATACAAATTAGTTTCATTAGACCCAGGCAAAATTAGACCAATTACTATGATTGATGAAAATCATAAATTCTTCAAATATACTGCTTGTAGAAGAAGATTTGAAACATATACAAAAAGAAGTAATTACATTATTTTACAAGAAAAGAAGAAGAATGGTATCATTCAAAAAGAAACAAAATTATCAAATTATAATTCAAGAACTTTGAACCAAGAAAAGTATAAACATTTTATTACAAACAAAACCATTCTTAATAATGAAGTAAAAGAATTTTATCAAAAACCTTTGTTTCGTAAATTAGCATTTCGTAGATTTATTAGAACCAAACAAAGTGAGGTTAAATTATTGAATGAGATTGAAAATACATATCTTTCCAAAGAAGAAATAAAACAAGGAAAAAAGATTGTTATTTTACACGGAGATTATAGTAGAACAACTCAAATGAAAGGTTGTATTTCTACACCAAATATTGGTATGAAAAAATTATTATTATCCAGATTTGATATTGTTGAAGTAAATGAATTCAATACCAGTAAGTTATATAATAAGACTTTGAAAGAAATGGAAAATATAAGTGTAAAAAGAAAGAAACATAAGAAATCGCTCCACGAAATACTCACTCCAAAAGAGGAAACCAAATGCCGTATATTCGTGAATAGAGATACAAATGCTTGTAAGAATATATTATTGCTTGGAAAATGTTATTTAGAAAGTCAAACAAGACCAGAAGAATTTACAAGGAAAGTAGTAAAATCTGAAAAGGTTAAGAAACCTAAAAAACAATCAAGTAAGAATAAATAGTTGTTTCATTAAGGTAGTAAATGAAATAACATTAGATGGGATTTTGCTTATCTACCACAAAGTAAGCAGATGATAAACCCATTACATAGAATTTAGTTTATCCTCTCAATGGGAGGAAGCGTTCGTATTTTAAACTTGTTTTTTTGCTATGTAATTAGGCATTTAAAATACGCGTTGCTCTAAATATTGTATATATACATTATATATGTACAATAATTTAGGGGCTCAGTCTGTTTATGCACACATTCTAAGTGGTGTTTTTGTATTTACTGCACTACTTTTTGTAATTTGGAATATTACTAAACTTCAAGGTGTTGATGTATACAAAAAGATGATTATGTTGTTACTTATTAGCATTTCTATTGGAGTGCACGGTCTATCTCATTTGGGTCTAGAACAGACATATCACTATTACCCGGTACAAACTATGTGTCCGATGTACAATAAACCTTGTCCTATGCAAAATGGTATGTGCAAAAAACGGGTTCGGTTTGCTGTATAATATTTCAATTGTTTAGAATTCAGGTTCATGTTTTTTGAATAGACAACCCTGTTTTGCTAGATTAAAAATGGTCGTAATAATACTTGGGTCTTGTAGGTGAGATACATCCATCCATATTTTTATAATACAAAAGTGCTTTTTTGGTGATATTGTAATACCATTGATGTGTTTACTATATTCAGAGGATATACATAATGATTCTCCGCATAATAGATAAAATAAGGTCTTCCATACTTCGGGGGCGTGTTTATTTATAATTTTATATGAGAAGCAACCCCCGTTACGGTTTTTCGGGTCTTCCCACATGGGTGTAATACCATCCCGCATTACAAACAACATACAGTTCTTAATAATATTGTCGTGAATTGTGTTATTCAATGATATAACCTGCTCGGCGGTATCAATGTCACGCATGATTACAGAATAACTGGATAACTCCCAGCATTTATCGTGTGGTAAATGGTAATACATATTCCATTTATCATTCAAGTTATGTTGTTGGGTAGGAATACTCAACGCATCCATCGTGATTACACCCGTAAATTATATATAGAAAAATCTTTATATTATTTACTTCAAATAACGCCGCATAATATATTTATACTATCTCCTAAAATGAATTTGAGAGATATAGTTAAACATTCTCAATTTCATTCAATTTACACCCTTGCACATTTTGGTTGTAATGAAGACATTTGCACAAATTACCGCATATGCATATTATTATTTTA
>JACCEC013306560.1_pt1 | contig 13472 bp, 13 predicted proteins | sample 7450121 | NCBI WGS metagenome assembly JACCEC01 (sample SAMN15323455, study PRJNA562643) | freshwater metagenome | isolation source: river surface water | place: USA:Blue River Watershed | collected 2017-08-18 | reverse complement strand
TGAGTTGCTGGATTCCATTTACCATCAGATGGTTTAAGAATGTCAACACGTGGATAGTACAATTCAATCTGTTCATCAAATAATAAACTAAATCCTGAAACGAAAGAAGGAATAGATCCACGAGATCTGTAAAGATCAATGATGTGTTTGTATAATTTACGTCTATCAGCTTTTAAAGTCTTTGGTACGTTTTGCGCAAATTCTTTTTGTAAGTAATCAATGAATTCATTGGAGATAGCATCGATATCGCGTAAGTAAAGTAGTTGCTCAATGGCGTATGAAGGCCCATCGGTTTCTTCCATGTATTGATAGTAACGCTTAAGAAACGCCACCAACTGAGGATTAGCGTCTACTAAGTGACCAGGAAGAGATGAAATTACTTTATATGACATATTAGTGACGTGGAGTTACGTTGTATCCAATACCAGCAACAGTACCACCAGTTGCAATTGTGTCAATCTCTGGCGTTACTTGAACTTGATTCATATTAACGATAACTAATTGATTACGCTTAGGAGCGATGTCAAATGAGTTAGGTTTGGCGTAGATTGAAATTCTTCCCTTTGCAGTATCATAACTTGTAATATTAATACCATCAAAAACTACAATACCGTTTACAACATCAATGTATCCAATGTCTGGGTTTACAATTACTTCGTCTTCACCAATCATTTTATATGATTTTAGTTTATAGAATCCATCCACATAAGCATCAGTGTAGTTATTGATCTTTACTGCTTCACCATCGATATAAAATTCGTCTGTATCGATAATTGCTGTATTAGTATGTTCTGCATATAATGGTGCAGAGAACTGAACTTCATATCGCGCAATTGAGTTTAAAATTGGAGAGAATGTTTTCTCCATGTCTGATCGCATAACAGTGTTTAGAATAGAAGCGTCGCATGAGTCAATTAAGCGTGTTAATTTTGAGTAACGGAAAACACCGTCAAACTTTTTTAGGTCATTATTGTTATAACTATTGATGACACCAATTACTAAGTCTTTTAATTCACCTGCTGTTTTATCAGTTAAGTTTGGATCATACTTAAAGTACACTTTTAACGTTACGTATGTATATGTGGGATCAACGATTTCAGGTGTAATAGAAACAACGTTCTTTGTTCTAAGAATAGAGTCAATAATAAATTGTTTTTGAACTGCAGTTAAAGTTTCTGCGTCTTTAGGTTTAATGGAAATATAAACTTTACCATACTCAGGCGGTTCATTTTCTTCACCACCCCAAGCAGTGATTGTTTCAACGTTGGAGTAGTTATTAAGAATAGTAGCTTTATAATCGTCGGCTGTAACAACTCGGTTTTGAGATAAGAATGTAAGTGGTGCGTTATATTTGATAGAGTCAATTGATTCTCTATCACCACCACCACCAGCTGAGTTAGCATTCGCTCCAGTTGAATCAACTGACGTAATACTTACAGAGGTGTTCCCTTGAATTGTATCGCTTAATGAGAACGCTGAAGCGCCGTTAGCTAACTCAGCGTCAGTTACTAGATACTCTATCTCAACAACATTTCCTGGAACTAATCTTTTACCAAAGATGTTATCACCAAAGTAAACTTCGTACTTACCGTCTAAACCTTCTTGAATAAAGTAAACTTTAGATGCGCCATCAATGTTTGTAACGTTATTGTTTCTTGTATAAACATCATATGTGTTTGAGTCAAAAGTTTCTTTAACTTTTACTAATATTGAAGATGTATCAATGTTTTCCTCTAAGACTCTAAACGTTTGTCTATCGTCAGAGCTGTCAACGATATATGTTGCTGACTTTAAAACACCTTGGTTAACCTTAACTGCATTGAATTGATAAACACCACTAACTGGAGTAATTGTAACAGCTTCAAGATTTACGAATTGGTAAAGTGTCCCATCAACCAATGAAGTGAATCTTGTTCCACGGTCCATCGTTAATGATGATGGGTTACCTGATGGAGAAGCAACGTTGATGTTTAAGTATGTAAATGCAGAAGTCTTTGAACGTGGTACATAACCAAGCATCTTAGCATGTGATACTACGTTATTTCTTAGTTGAGCTGTATCAAGGAAGACTTCGTTAATAACTGCGTTAGCTGTAAATGCGTTATAGAATGTATTGTATGCTAGAACGTCAAGAACAGACGAAAGGATAGATCCTTCAAAATCATAGTCTGTGAAGTTAGGATCAGCTTTTAAATATGATTTTAAATTAGATTTGATTTGATCAAAGTCTAACTCTGTAATGTTTAGCCTTCTTTTATTGGCCATGTTATCTTACCCTCTCGAGCGCTGTTGTTACGTCTGCAAGTTGTCCTGTTGATATCATTTTAAATTGAATAGTAATTGATAACCTATTCGAATCTATGTCAGATTCATTAACATAAACACCGATTACTTGAGCTCGAGGTTCATAGATGTCGATGATGTTAGCGATGACTGAATGGATTGTATCTAATGTGTTATCATCTAAGTTTTCAAATAAGTATTGACGAATGTTTCCACCAAATCTAGGTTGAAATGGTCTTTCAAAATTTCCAGTCAATATGATATTGATGATTGAGTTTTTTACAGCTTCAATGTCTTTCTTTAAGTAGATATCGCTTGTAAAAGGATTTCTTTTGAAGCTTGGATCTAGGTCAGAGAATAGAAACTTCTTGGCTACTACATTTGGAGTAATAGAAGTTAAGTCTGATAATTGTTGTGTTCTCATAGCTACTATTTATTACTTTTATCTAGCGTTTTCGTAAGTAAATGGCAGATATGTTTTTCTACCAGTTCTAGCAATCTTTACTTTATCACCATTGTAAGCATTGGTGCCAATAGGTACAAATCTAGCTCCAACGTGCCATACGATCTGTTCATATTTGTCACCTGGATCTTGTTCTTTAATCAACTGGAAATATCCAATCCTAGCGTTTCCTGGTCCAACCTTTAGTGTTTTAACATGATTAAGAACCCAAGCCATTGGGTTATTTGTATCACTCTTGTAGTATTTAGCTGGAATAATAAAGTCAAAAGCGCAACCATAAGAGTGCCATGATACGGCTTTAGGATCTTTATTGTATCTACGTGCAACAGTTGTGTCAGCTCTCCATCCACTTGTGAATGTGATATCAGGATAAGCTTCCTTCAATGGGCTTGCAATATAGAAACCTATGGCGTCTAAGTTAATTTCTACATACTTACGAAGAGTTACACTATCAATACCAAGTCGGCTTGATAAGGCGCTTGAAACTTTGTTCCAATCTCTACTAATTTTATAATTAGAAGAGAACCCAGTGTCTGCAAAGTAAGTAAATCCATATTTAGATCCTTTAGTGTTAGCTAAGGTTTGCTCAATAGGGATGACAGTAGCTGTAGTGGAGTTTGGAGGTGCTCCAGATACTGAATCATTTTCTTTCTTAGTAGTTACAATAGGTCTTTCTTGTTTAGTTGCTGGTCCTGGTGTTGGAAGTTGTGGCGGTACTGGAAGAATGATTGGTGTTCTAATATTACCAACTTCAAGCATAACAATATTTGGTAATTTTTGACAGGTAGTATCAAAACTAATAGTTAATGGTTTAGAGATTTTATCGATCAACGCTGACGATGTAGTTGATAACTTGCTTTTAGCATCACCTAGCACTTGGTCAATATTCTCACCATTCTTAAGACGAGTAATTACTTCACCTGGATTAAAACCAAGTTTAGCTAAGTCTAATTCTAAAACTTGAATATCAAGAACAGTTAAGTCTTGAAGATCTTGAAGAATACCACTTAAGTTAGATACTACATCACCAAAATCTTTTTGAATCTCTTCAACAGCTTTTTGAACAGCAACAATATATTCGTATCCAGTCTTTGCAATACTATATGCTTCTTGAATTTTCTTATATAAACTTGTTGCAGTGACAGCATTACCAATCTTACTAAAAAACTCAGCAAATGGAATGTTTACAGTAATCATTGCTGTAGTAGCTGGGAAGTATGTTCCAATAGCGTTAGCGACTATAGAGTACTTGCGTAAAATAGCGCGAATGTTATCGATCCTATCAAGTATCGAGTTAATTCCGCAACCTAAACTTGCCATAATTATACCTTAATTAAGATTAATAGCTGGAGCAACAGCTGTAATAGCTCCACCAGCTGCAACTGCAATAGCTAAGCCAGCGCCAATACCAATAGCTCCAACAGTTGTAATACCAATAGTTGAACCAACGATATTAGTGATTGTTGTAGGATCGCCAATGGTTGTAATAGCAGCTTTAATACCAATTCCTGTAGTAGCAATACTGTCAATTTGCCCAGTAGACGTGAATTGAATTAAGCCAAGCCCAGGAAGTGTTCCAGCTTGTACTGAGAATGAAGGTGCTAATCCACCAACAGTAATATCATAATCACTGCTTACAGTTTGACGAATACCTCCAGCTGCAACATCCTTTATTTTGCCATTTACAGTTAATTGCTTATCGGCGTTTATAAGAGTTGCTTCATAACCAAAAACTTCTTTTAAATCGTTATCACTAATTTTAGTTTTCTTAGATCCATGCACTTTAACGTTGTAGTCTTTATAAACTTCAAGGTTGTAGTTACCAGTAACTAATTGGCGAAGGTCACCTTCAACTGTAATATTAGCGTTGCCTTTAATAAGAATATTATTATTGCCTAAAACTATCTCATAGTTATTACCAACAACCTTTGAGACTCTATTTCCACTTGGAAGAAACTCTTGATAAGTGCCGTCTGCGTGGTACCAAAGTAGTCTTGAGTTTTCTGGACTATCATCAACTTCTATAACGTGACCAGCAGTAGATTCATATGTCCTAGTGTTTGGAAAATCACCAATGGTTGAACCATTTCTTCCTTCAGGCTGATCCCACTTTGGTTGCTCAAAGTATTGATCAGGAAATCCTGTTCCATCGACTTTATCAAGCTTTGGAATTGAAGCAGTGTTAACTTGTGTGACTCTAGACGCAGCCATGTTTCTGACCATCGGATGAATAGTCTCAACGTCTTTGCTTGTAGCTAATACACCTAAGTCTAATTCACCAGCAATAAAGTTTTCAGTCTGTGCTGAATTTGCATACGAAGAATCTGGATTAGGTTTTCTGCTTGGTGCTTTACCTGCGATAGAACCGATAACTAATGGATGCTGTGCAGAGTCTCCATCTAAGAAGAATCCAACAACAGTTGTTCCTACAGCTAATCCATGAATCTCACTTCTTAATCCACGTAAGTTTGCGTGTGAAGTGGGAGACATAACTGTTGCCCAAGGTAAATCTTCGGTTGGGCATTTTGTTTGCTCATGTGGATGTATACCGTAGCAACGTACTTTTACTCGGCCGATCTCTTCTGGATCATTGCAGTTTTCTATAACTCCAATAAACCATTTGAATGAAGAACTGATATGGTCATTAAACATTATTTTTTCTTACTCGCTATTGTATCTTTAGCTAATTGTATAAATGTCATATGTCTTTGAGACGTAAATATATGACGCACTGAAGTGGTGACATAATCACCAGAATACATCAAGTCATTTAGAATTTCTGCGCTTTTAAATGTATTTTGGGATGATGGAACTATAACTGTTATTTTTGATCCTGGAAACACGTTAATGTTTCCTTGAACTGTAATAGTCATCATAAAATTTTCTAATTGTAGAAGCTTTGAGTTTAAGTATGGTATTTTAAACTCAGCATTTGTATGATAGTCACCAATTAACTCATTTACACCGGTGATATCTGGTCTATCTGTATTTGAACCATCAGATGAAGTAATGATATTATAGATTTTGGCATCTGGTAACTCATACACAGTTTTACCTTTAACTGTTACACCAGAATTTGCGATAGCGTTATTTAAAGATGTATCATCATCTTCATACTCTGTTAAATTGAAATCTTGTTCAACTAATTGTTTTGTCATTACGTCAAATGCAAAAACTTTAGCTGAAAACATACCTTCACTTATATTTTTATAGCCTTGACCAATGTTATCAATCTGCATATCAATAATACTATAATACGTAGTTAAAGGGTCAGTTGATAAACTATCTCTTCTAACATAGGTAAAAGGCGCCGGACGTGAATACATTTTACTTAATGAATTAAAAGCCATGCTTCCATCTAAATGTTCGAACACAAAGCATGGTGTTAATGTTTCACTTTGCGCTCTTCTACTAATCCACATTAGAGTGTCTGCAATCTTTAAACCTGGAACTACGACTTTAATATTATCAGAGGTGTCTTCAATATCTAATTGATCATCGCTTAATCCTAGATTATCCTTTAATATTGATTGAACGATCTCAGAGCTTTTACCTTTATATGATTGACTAATTCTAACATTAGAATTATGAAGAAGATGTGCCGATCCAAGCGTTAATGCATATATGTTTGTGTCTTTTTGCTTTTCTAACTTTTCAATTGAAGTTGTTATAAAAGACATAGTTAATTTTTCATCTTCACCGCTTGTAGATCTAATACCAATAGTTATTGTTACTTGTTCATTACCAAGAATCATTATATTATCAAGCAAAGAGATCGCGTCAACGATTAAAAGTTTACCAGTAATGAATGGAACTTGAATAGACTGATAGATGCTTAACTCTGTAACTAAGTCGCTTATCTCAACGCCTGTATCAGCTGTGAAAGCGTTCTTAATGGTTACAGATTTAATATAACCAGCGTTAATGCTGTTTTGTGAAGATGCCATAATTATTGTGTGATTGTACTAATAAATTTCTCTGCAACAACTTGAACTAGTTCTGGTCTTATAACTTTAATTCTTGTGTGCTTTTCATTCTCTTCAATTTCATGCTCATAATTTGTTATTTGCTGCGCACCAACTTTAAATCTATCTACGATAGTACCATCACCTAAAGAGTAGTGATGTGGAGCGTTATATTGTTTTCTTTCACCTTGAATAGTTAAAAAGTTATTACTTGTTTGACCAAGCGCTAACTCACCTGAGATGAATGTATTGCTGTTTGTTTTATTGATAACCATATAACCAAGGTTTGGATCTTTACTTAAGATTGTTCCTCTAGCGTTTGAAGCGAGGCCTTGTACAACTTCACCAATTCTATAGTTATTGCATAAGTTTCTATCGCTTATCATGATAACATCCTTTGGATACTTTTCGTAAACATAATCTTGAAGTTCTATAGTATTCATAGGCCAATCGTTGCGAATCTCAAGTAGAGTTGGATTTAATAATCCAAATGTCCAATGATAATCAATTCTACCATATAATTTATATGACACGGTGTCAGGTCTTTCGCCATTCCTAATAGTGTAGTATGTATAGAAAGTAATATCATCTAAAAATCTAGGATCAATTCTAGCTTTTCTAAACACATCAGTTATTTGACGTGTCTTACCATCACCTAACATATCATAGTCGATAGTTGAAAAATTTCTAAAGTACTTCATTAGTACATAGCCCTTTCAGATTTACCATTAGCGTCATACATCGCATTGCCTGATCCATGAATATCCATCGCACTATTAGTCTCTGTTTCTTGGAACGTTAACGTTAAGTTTGTTTCAATAGGAGATCCATCTTTAAAGAAAGCTGGAACTCCTGATCCATTGTACGTTGTAGTTACTTGAGTTAGATAACAACGTTTGAATTGAATCATATATGGGTTAGCGTTTCCATCTTTATTTTTAAATGCAAACTTAATATTAAATAGCGCTGGTACGTTATATAAAGCGTTGAAAGATGAGTAGTCAATAGTTGGGTATGCGGCTTGACGAAACACTGAGATAATCTTTGTAATCTCAGCAGCTTCTTTTTGCGATGATGGCACTAATCTAAAGTCTAATTGTAGTTGACGCAAAGCAGGAGCTCTAAACAATAGTTTAGTTGCAGGGTTTGCTACTTTACCAGAAGCGATTAAGGCGTTAGCTGCAATGCCTGATAGTAATCCACCGCTACGAGCATACTTAGTCAACATGTGTTGTGCAACTATTTTTGGTGCAGCTCCTTGTAAGAAAGATGATACTGTATCTCCACCATCCTTTGAACCTGCAAACTGAGCTATGACCTCCGATACACCTTTCGTATCAACAGTATCATACGCCATTGAGTCATTGATCTGAATTGCAGGAGGCATGTATAAAGAAATAGTATTTCCAGTTTCTCTAGTCACTAACCTAGCGCTTGCTAAAGCTCTACCGGCTGAGTATAAATCACTGCCTAGTTCTTTAACATTAGTTAATGCACTTTCCCATTTACCATTTTTAATATCTTTAGCTGTTGCTAAAAGCGCATTACCGGTGTTAGTGATTGAATTTTCAAGCGTAGCGTTTTGATCAACTTCAAGAACATTGAACTTGACATAAGCAGGAGACACTGATTCAGATCTGCTAAATAGATTGAGTGGATACTTTAAGTTAGCTTCGGATCTACGTCCTGTCACTAACAGACTTCCATCTGCGAAAGATACAATCGATGATCCATCGTCGTTTGTTTGTGCGCTTTTAATAGCCATAGATAACCTTTAAGGTTGAGGAATTTTATTTAAGTATTTATATGGCAACTTACAGTGGTTTCTTTAAACCTAAAAACCCAGCGAAATATTCTGGGGACTATAAAAACATAGTTTATCGATCACTTTGGGAACGAAATGTTTTCAGGTGGTGTGACGACAACCCTCAGGTACTCAAATGGGTAAGCGAGGAGATCGTTGTTCCTTATTACTACCCTCTTGATAAGAAGTATCACCGTTACTTTGTAGATTTAAAGTTTGTTACAGCACAAGGTACGTTCTTAATAGAGATCAAACCAAAATCACAGACATTACCTCCAAAAAAGCCATCAAGACAAACCCCAAAGTATCTTGCTGAAGCTGCAACCTACGTAAAGAATCAATGTAAGTGGAAAGCGGCTAAAGAATATGCAAAAGATCGTGGTTGGCAGTTTTCTATATGGACAGAAGACACAATTAGGTCTATGGGCATCAAAATTCTCTAATAAATAGAGGTATGGCTACAACATCCGTATTTACAAAGTATCAAGATAAGCTAACTCAACAAAATATTGAGCAGCGTACACGCGAGTCTATGAATTGGTTTATGACTAACCTAAAGAACGTTAGGGTTGAACCAAATAAGATTCTAAAAGATGCAACTGTTATTCCAAAAGCTAGACCAGCGATTGGAAGAATGTATCAGTTCGTGTATGACGCCAAGTTTAAAGATGAGTTACCTTACTACGACAGATTTCCATTAAGCTTAATGGTTGGTCCTGCACCTGGTGGATTCTATGGTTTGAATCTTCACTACTTACAACCAACATTAAGACTTAAGTTATTTGAAAAGCTTTTACAATACGCTAACAACGATAAGTACGATGAAACAACTAAGATTAGAATTAGTTATAACATCCTTAACTCTGTTAGAACGCTAAAAGAATTTCAACCTTGTTTTAAACACTATCTAACTACACATGTAGAGTCTAGGTTAATGATGATTCCTTCAGAGAATTGGGAGATTGCAATATTCCTTCCAACGGAAAGATTTAAGAACGCTGATAAGAAGAAAGTGTGGAGAGACTCTAAGAGGAGCATCAAGTAATGTTACCAGTATCAATAGACGACTTAAAATCGACGATATCTAAGCGCGATGGCGTAGCAAGATCGAATCGATTTTCTGTTTACATGAACATTCCAATTATTAGTATTAGTCTTACAAACATTGTGACTAATTTACTTAAAGGTAATAACGCTTTAGCTGGAACAGTTAACAATCCAAGAGACATCAGCGTCTTGTGTGAAACTACTGGTATGCCAGGATTTGATGTCAACACTTTTGAAACATCTTATGGTATTAAACGTAGAAAAATGCCACAAGCCTTTGATCAACAAGATATTCAGTTTACATTTATGGTGACTAATGATTATTTCTCAAGAAACTTCTTAGACACTTGGTGCAACTCAGTTATTAATAAGCTAGATGGTACTATTAACTATAAGTCAGACTACGCTTCCGACATCGTTATTCAACAATTGGATGTAAAGAACTTTCCAATCGGTGGCGTTAAGCTTTATAACGCTTATCCAGTTAGTATACAAGAGATTCCATTAAGCAATAACAACGATAACGATATAACAAAGATTACAGCGACATTTACATACGATTATGCAATGAACACTGATGCGATTGCCTCTTCTTTAGATGCAGGATCAACATTATTAAAATCACTTGGAAACTTTAAAATCGGTTTCTAATAACTATGGAGTAATATTATGGCTTTACCAAAATTAAATACAGTTTTTTATGATTTGCAGCTTCCTTATAGCAAAAAGACAATTCAATATCGTCCATTTGTAGTTGGAGAGCAAAAAAATCTTATGATTGCAATGGAAACTAAAGATGAGAAGCAAATTTTCTCAACTATGAAGCAATCAGTGCAGACTTGTACGAATAATACAGTTGATGTGTCTAAATTACCACTGTTTGAATTAGAATATTTGTTTATGAATATTCGAATGAAGTCAGTTGGTGAAAAATCAAAGATTATTTTAGCGTGTGAGGAATGTTTAGCAGAAAATGAGGTTGAACTTGACCTTCGCAATACATTTTTTGAAGAACCCTCAGAGAAAAAAGATAACGTTGTCTTTTTGACTGATAATGTTGCTGTTAGAATGAGAATGCCAAGCTTAGATTTAATTCAAAGCTTAACTAACTCAACAAAAGAAGAAGACACTGACACTAAAATGGCTTTTGAAGCAGCACTTGAGTGTATTGAAGCAATTTTAGATAAAGAAAATGAGTATTTGATTGATGATTCAAACAAAGATGAGTTACGTGAGTTCATCGACAGTTTAACATCAGATCAGTTTATGAAAATTCAAGAGTTTTTGAATAACATTCCAACATTAAAGCTTAAGTTAGAGCACAAATGTGAAAAATGTTCAGCAGATATGTCAAGAGATCTGCAAGGAATCGCAAATTTTTTCTAATTTGCCTCTCTCATGAAAGTTTAGTCAATTATTATAAGACAAATTTCGCATTAATGCAACATCATAAGTATAGTTTATCTGAGTTAGAAGAAATGTTGCCGTGGGAGAGGGAAATTTACGTTACATTATTAACTGAGTGGATCAAAGAAGAGAACGAAAAGATACAACAACAGCAATCACGCTACAATAGGTAACATAAATGGCTACAAAAACGGACGATTCAAAAAGAAGTGGCATCATTAATCTCGCTGAAGAGATTAGAAAGTCTAAGACTCAGGCAAAAGACTCATCTTCAGCTAAAGATATTGAGGAGTTAACTTCTTTAATTGAAACTTTAAAGAAACAACGCTCTGAGAATACGGCTACGGCTAAGTACATGGCCAAGTTGTCTCAGAAATTAGATAAGGCGAGCAACCCAACGACTTATCTAAGAGCTGTGATGCCTAAATTCTTCCAAACGTTCCATGAAAACTTAGATACCTATGATAAAGAGCGTAAAGCAAGGCTTGAGATTGAGAAAATCCAAGCTGAGAATCGTAAAAAAGAGATCGCAGCTTTAAATAGTTCTTTAGACGAGTTGGTAAAAGGATCCGAAGCTCTAAGCGAAATATCTAAACGCTTTGGAAGAGACGCAGCGAAGAGAGAAGCTCTAATTCGTGAAGAAGAAAAGGCTCTTAAAGCCGCTGATACTAACTATATGAAGAATATGGATACCATTAGCGAGCGTCTAAAGAGCATTAGTGAAGACGCTAAGGCTCAGTACTTTAAAGATAAAGGTATTCAGTTAGTTAAGGTCGTTGAAGACGAGCCTTCAAAGGAAGCTCTTGATAAAATTAAGAATAAGTTATCAGAGCAGATTGAAGCCGACGCCAATAGGTATGAGACTGAGAAGATACAAGCTAAGACTAAAGCCACTGAGGAGCGTCGCTACAAAGAAAACATGATTCGCGAACAATCTTTATTTAGAAGACTGTTCGGAGGAAAGAAAGACGAGAAGAAAGAGGGCGGCGGCTTAATGAGTTTCTTTGGAGATTTGATCTCAAGGTTCTCAGCCGACACTTTAATTCCAGCCTTGATTAAAGCTGGTGTACTTACAGCTGTTATCGCGGCCGTAAGGGAGTACTTTACTAATCCAGAGTTTAAGAAGATGGTGGACGAGTTTGGAAAATCCATCTACGACAACTACCTTGTTCCAATCTGGCAGGGAATTAAAACCGAGTGGGAAAAGAACTGGCCAGAGTTAAAAGAGTGGATGTTTGAAAAGCTAAAAGAAAACTGGGGATTAGTTCTAGGAGCTTTAGCGCTGGCGTTTCCAGGTACAACACTTACACTGATTGGTCTAGCGCTAAAGGGATTATGGAAAGCTTTAGCTTGGGCTGCAGCGGCGATTTATCGTACAATTGCTAGCACGACTGGCGCACCAACTCCTGACGTTCCCGACGGACCAGATCGTACAGACAAAGGCGATAAGAAAGATAAGGGCGGAGGTAAGGGTAAGGGTAGACACACTACGAGAGATCCTAAAACCGGTCGATTCGCCAAGAGGATTGAAGGCGTAGGTAAGGGAAGCAAGTTCTTTGATAAGATCAAAGGTGGTAAGATGGCTGGGCTTGGAAGATTGCTTGGCTACGGATCCATAGCTACACTAGCACTTACACCAAGCAGCACACAGACTCCAGCCGACGAGGGAATGTCTGTTATTCAGAACTTTATCGATGAGTTGCCGGAGGATATAGAGTTAACGGACGCTGAGTTTGATGAGGCTCTAGCCGCAGGTGAGGGTGGATTCGGTTCGGCTCAACGATGGGTCGGAGACTTTATGGATAAGAAAAACCTGATGATAGATTGCTCAACAGGTGCACCGGAGCTTATTACGAAGGAAGAGGGACGTAAGCGTGGATTAGAAATTCCAGAGGCTAAGAAGAAACCAGCGGCTGCCGCTCCTAGAGCTGCGGCGCCTAGTGTAGCTCAATCCAGCGCGAACCTAAGTAATCCATACGCTCAACCGTTTGCGGTTAATCCAGCTTTCGCGAAGTCTTTAGGTATGAATCCTATGATCGTAGCGCCAAGCACTACAAATAATAACAGTCAAACGTCGGTGTTGTTCCAGAAGCAAGCCGTGGATCCAAGCAGATCCATTATGTTCCAGAATAGGCCTTAACGACTAAAGACAAAAGCATCTCAGCGAGATGCCCACGGACTGTGCTTCTTGTACTCAGGAAAGGTGATCTCTTTAATGGTCACCTTTTTTGTCATGCTTAAAGACTTCTCAAACTCAATCCACGACTTAAGGTTATACCCACGAGCGGGGACCTTAAACTTAAAACCGCTATCTAACTCTACGGTCAGCAGGAAGCAGGCGTCGGTCTTAACTCTGTTCTCAGGATAGCCGATCAGCTGCATCGCTCACCAATCTTCCTACAAGCTTCCATATAAAGCGCCGGGCTAATAACACTTAAGACAGCCAGGAGGCTAGAAGCCAGAAGCAACACGATACGAATATAGATTGCATCAGTTATACTAT
>JACCEC010933959.1_pt1 | contig 13472 bp, 9 predicted proteins | sample 7450121 | NCBI WGS metagenome assembly JACCEC01 (sample SAMN15323455, study PRJNA562643) | freshwater metagenome | isolation source: river surface water | place: USA:Blue River Watershed | collected 2017-08-18 | reverse complement strand
GACTTCGACCAATGCTCGCATGTTCCTTTGGCTCGGCCTCGTGCTCGCGCTGTGGCTCAACTACGAAACCTGGCAGCGTGATTACGCTGTAGCGCCGCCGCCCGCGGTGACAACCGCGCCCGCCCCGAGTGCCAAAGAAGTCGCAGGTCTCGCCGCGAGCGTGCCACAAGCTGCCACTGCGGCCGCAAGCGATGTCAGCGCAAGTGCGACCGCCGTTCCGGCAGCGGTGGAAACACCGAGTGCTACGACCGCACCGACGACTGCAGCGAGCACGATCAAAGTTGTCACCGATGTGTTGAATGTCGAGGTGTCTCTGCGAGGCGGTGATTTAGTACTCGCGGATTTGACGCAGTATCCGCTCGTCAAAGGTGAAGACACACGCGTACGTCTTCTTAACACCAACCCATCACAGTTTTATTTGTTGCAGACCGGGTTGACCGGCGCTGCAGGTGAAGCGAGACCGACTCATCTTGCCGATTTTGAAGCGACGCAAACGGAATATCGATTGTCTGACGGCAGCGATGAATTGCGTGTGCCACTCGTTTGGCGTGACGCCACTAGCGGCGTGACTGTCACGAAGACGTATGTGTTCAAGCGCGGTCAATATCGCATCGATCTGCAGTATGACGTCGAAAACGCCGGCGAGAGTCCGTGGCGTGCAGCGTCGTATGCACAAATTTTACGTAATGATCCGCCGGTCGAGCGCTCGATGTTCTCCGTCGAGAGCTACGCCTTCCAAGGGCCGGCTTTCTATGACGGTGTGAAATACGAAAAGCTCGATCGCGAAGACGCGGAAGATCGCGCACTGTCGCGGGATATCCAAGGCGGTTGGATCGCTGGCATGCAGCATCACTTCGTGAGCGCCATCGTTCCGTCCGGCAACGCCTCGTATCGCTACACGATCAAAACCGACGGCAACCAATATCTACTCTCGACGACGGGTCCTTCGGTGACGGTGGCGCCAGGCAGTGGCGCGAAATTCGAAGAAACGCTCTTTGTGGGCCCAAAGTTACAGGCGCAACTCGAAACAACGGGCCCGCGACTCGATCTCGTTGCGGATTACGGCATGCTGACTTTGCTTGCCAACCCCCTCTTCTGGTTACTTGAGCAAGCGCACAAGCTCACCAGCAACTGGGGTTGGGCGATCATCATCGTCACGTTCTTGCTGAAGCTCGTGTTCTATCCATTGTCGGAGTCGTCCGGTAAATCCATGGCGAAGATGCGCGTGCTGGGCCCGCGCATGAAGAATTTGCAGGAAACCTACAAAGACGATCGCGAAAAACTCGGTCGCGCGATGATGGATCTCTACAAGCGCGAGAAGATCAATCCGCTCGCGGGTTGTTTGCCCATCCTCATCCAAATGCCCGTGTTCTTCGCGTTCTATTGGGTGTTGCTCGAGAGCGTGGAGATGCGCCAAGCACCCTTCGCATTCTGGATTCAGGATCTCTCGTCTCGCGATCCTTTCTTTGTGTTGCCCATCATCATGGCGGGCGCGATGTTCGTGCAGTACAAGTTGAATCCGACGCCGCCGGATCCGATACAAGCAAAAGTATTCATGATTCTGCCGTTCATCATGAGCGCAACCTTCGCCTTCTTCCCGGCCGGTCTCGTGTTGTACTGGGTCACGAATACCCTGCTCTCGATCGCTCAGCAGTGGAACATCAATCGCCGGATCGAGGCAGAGGCCAAGAAAACGCGAGCTGCTTAAAGTAGAGGGTTTTTGACGCGCAGTGCTGGATAGCGTGAGAAATCGCGATCCGCACTCCACAGTTCGCTAGCACCATGACCGATGCAAATGGCGGCGATCCGAGCATCGTGAACCTGCGCGCCTTTGATTGACGCGTTGCGCAGCAGTTGTGAGAGCGTTACGAAATGGGTCGACGCTTCCGACAGCAGCGTGCATCGACCACTGTCTCGTAACTGTTGAAGGAAATCGATAGCGATGGGTAAAGGCGTGGGCTCGCGGAACACCCGCGGATTAGTGATGACGCCGAGAAACTCATGTACGCAAGGCCAAGGAATTGCCCAAAGGCTCAGACCAGTCGCTAATTCCGTAAGTCGCTTCGCTGCCGCAGCATGCAAGGGCATGTCGACTCGGTGCGCGTAAATCAGAATGTTGGTGTCAACGGCGATCACGATCGTGCACACCCTCGGTTGGTTTGGCGTCGGCTGTTAATTGCCAGTTGGACTGATCTGCGTAGCTCTCCAAGATGGCCCGGTGTAAGCCGCTAGTTTCGGCTTCCGGCATCAATCCGCCGTGACCGAATGTACGCAGCACGAAAGCGGGGCGAACGGCGAGTAAGTGAGCCTCCAACGAGCGCTGAAGACCTTCTTCGACTAAGGCTCGTAACGTGACTCCCTGCGATTCGGCCAGACGTTTCGCTCGAGCCAGCAGTTCGTCAGAGATTTCGATCGTTGTCTTCATATGGGAACCCATATTACTTAAGCTGGGTGTAAGGGCAACGGCGAACGCGGATTTCGACCAAAATGCGCTCCATGTCGCTCATTGACCCGGACACCATTGTCGCTATCGCCACCGCCCCCGGTCGCGGTGGTGTGGGCATCATGCGCGTCTCCGGGTCGCTCGCGAAAAGCATAGGCGAGAGCATCCTTGGTCGGGCACTTCCACCGCCTCGTCACGCCACTTTACTGGCGTTTCGTGATGCGGGCGGCTCCACCCTCGATGAGGGTCTGGTGCTCTGGTTTCCCGCGCCGCACAGCTATACCGGCGAGGACGTGCTCGAGTTACAGGGCCACGGTGGTCCAGTGGTTCTCGAGATGTTGCTCGCGCGTATCGTCGAGCTCGGCGCGCGTCGTGCAAAGCCTGGCGAATTCACCGAACGCGCTTATCTCAATGACAAGCTCGATCTTGCACAGGCCGAAGCCGTTGCGGATTTGATCGATGCAGGTTCGATCGCCGCTGCGCGTGCCGCCCTGCGTTCTTTGCAAGGCGAGTTCTCGCGTCAGGTACACGGGCTCGTCGAGGCATTGATCGAGTTACGCATGTGGATAGAAGCTGCGATCGATTTCCCTGAAGAAGAAATCGATTTTTTAGCCGATGCTGCGCTGGTGGCGAAACTCGATGCGTTGCAGCAGCGTTTTTCCGATGTAACTCGTAGTGCAAAACAAGGTCGCCTGTTACGTGACGGCATGACGGTAGTCATCGCCGGTCGGCCCAATGCAGGCAAATCGAGTGTTTTGAACGCATTAGCCGGCTATGAAGCGGCGATCGTGACGCCTGTTGCTGGCACCACTCGCGATGTGCTGCGCGAACATATCTCGATCGACGGCATGCCGTTGCATGTGCTCGATACGGCAGGCTTGCGAACGACTGCCGATGTCGTCGAGGCCGAAGGTATTCGTCGTGCGCGTGCCGAGATCGCCAAAGCTGATCGAGTGCTCTTCATCGTTGATGCATCGGTCGATCTTGAGGCCGAGGCGTGGTTGAGCGAACGGGCGCAATGGCCCGAAGGACTCCCCGTTACGCTCGTATTTAACAAGATCGATGCACTGTCCACACAACAAACCGATACGTTACACGCCAAATCCCTAGCAGGCGTTCAGCAGATACTGACCCTGTCGGCCAAGCAGGGCCTCGGGCTCGATGGCCTACGTGAGCACCTGAAAGTCTGTATGGGTTATGAAATCGCCGATAGCGGTACGATCTCCGCGAGATCTCGTCACCTTGATGCCTTGCAAAGAGCCGAGCGTCACGCAGACAACGCCGTCGAAAAATTGAAGCGCGATCGTGCTGGCGAGCTGGTGGCTGAAGAGTTGCGCCTTGCACAAAGCGCGCTGGGTGAGATCACCGGCGAGTTTCAAGCAGATGATCTCCTAGGTCGTATTTTCAGTAGTTTTTGCATCGGAAAATAATTCAAAACCAATTCGAAACACGGGGGCCTCATGCCGGTTACGCGACGTCGATCGATAGCACTCGGAATGGCTGCTGCGTTCGGTGCAACAACGACTTGGTTGCGAGCCGAGGCTTCTAAAAAATATGACGTCATCGTCATCGGTGCCGGTTTCGCCGGTTTGCATGCGGCGCGCTTGTTGGCGGCCGACGGGCTCACGGTTCTAGTTCTAGAGAGCGATCGGCGAGTCGGTGGACGATCGCACACCGCTTATGAATTCGATTCGCGCATCGAGCTTGGCGCTTCGCAGGTGGGTCGAATGTACGCGCGGATTCTCGACACCGCCCGTAGTCTCGGTATCGAGATGGCGCCGGGCGCCCATATCAACGCGCCCTATTCTTTTGTTCTCGGCGATCAGCTAATTCCCGCCAAAGACTGGTCGGTTTCAAGGCTCAATCCTCTTCAAGGATCCGAGCGTAGCGTGCCTCCGCATGCGCTCGGGGCTTACTACATCGAACAAAGAAATCCGTTTCAAAGTTTGGATGAAGTACATGCAGCGACAGCAGCGAATTTCGATCTCAGTGTCGTCGAGTGGCTAGCGAGACAGAGCGCCTCGCCTGCCGCTATTCATCTCATCAATCAAACTCTGGGCGCACCGGGACTCGAAAACCAAAGCGTTTTACGGATGTTTCAGGAAGCAACCCGAATGCGGGTTGAGAATCGAGCGCGTGCTGCAGAGGCGGCCAAGGAGCAGCCGGGTAAAGACGCCTATGAGCGTGCTGCGCTTAATTCTTTCCATGTGGTTGGTGGCTCGTCGAAGCTGACCGATGCCATGGCAGCCAGTCTCGGCGATCGAGTGATCACGGGGAAGAAGGTTGTCGCGATCGATATGACAGACACGGGTTGCACGGTGCGCTGTGAGGATGGCTCACAGTGGCGATCAGCGCGCGTGATCTCTGCCTTGCCCTTTACGATGCTCAGACACATCGCGATCACACCCGTTTTGCAAGGAGTCCAAGCTGATGCGGTACGGCAGATGCCCTATGGCAATCAGAGTCAGGTGTGGTTGCGCGTCAAAGCCCCCTATTGGGAAGCCGATGGTATCGAGGCTTCGATGTGGACCGATGGAATGTTTACGTTGATTCGCCAGCAGATCGAGCACGATGGTAAGCGTGAACTCATGAGTGCTTTGGCATTCGGTAAAAAATCTCACGAGCTCGATCGCTTATCACCCAAAGAACGTGGTGAACTGGCCATTCGATATATCGAAGAGCGTCGACCGAGTACTCGCGGCAAGCTTGAATTCATCGGTGCACATTCTTGGGCGCAGGCACCGACCATTGGCGGTTGCAGCTATGGTCTGCAACCGCAGGTTGCTCATGAGTGGAACCAGCAGATGTCCAAGCCACACGCCCGATTACATTTTGCGGGCGAACATACCCGTCGGTTCGAGGTTGGAATGGAGGCGGCGATGGAGTCGGGCGAGCGCGTGGCTCTAGAAGTGCTGCAGAGTTAGCGCTTCAGCCGAATGAAACCTAGGGTCGCCAGCAAAAAGACCGCGGCAATAACAAGAGCATTGATGGCCGCGCGCGCGTAGCCAAGTTGGCTGACGTCGACGAAGTAATAGGGGTAGAGCCCAGTCGCTGCGCCTCTCACGGCGAGGTAAATCAAATACGCCGCTGGGAGAGCCATGCAGCGCCAGGCATCTCGCCAATCGAGAGATCCTTGCGGCACAACCTGCCACCAGAAGTAGGAGAACAAGGGCGGGATCAAATAGTGCAGCAGTAAATTCGTGAGGTGCTCAAGTCCCTTTGGATGGTGAACCTGGGTCAGCAGGGTCACGTAGAGCATACCGACCATGAAAATCGACACTGCTGCGGCCGTGATGGTGATCGGGCTGCGCAGAGTGGCTGCGAAACGGCCAAAGCGAGCAGGGGCGATGCAGGCACCTGCGACCAAGGCGCAAAACGTGTTGGTGATGATGGTGTAGTAGCCGGTGTACTGCAGCACCGCAAAGCCGACCGTACGACCCGCCTCGAGCTGATGCTGAATCGACAAGCCTAACTGCAGGACGACCGCAAACGCGCCGCCCCAGGCGAGCGCAAATCCGAGCGATCGTGCCTTCGGGTTCATGCGCTGCGTCGTTTCAGGTGAATCAAGAGCACCGACACGGCAGCCGGGGTGATGCCCGGCAAGCGCGAGGCTTGGCCTAGGGTGTCAGGCTTGGCGGCGGCCAGCTTTTGGCGAACCTCGTTGGAGAGACCGGCCACGTTGGCGTAGTCGAGGTTGGCGGGGAGGGGAAGCTCTTCGTGCTTACGCTGTTTCTCGATCTCGTCTTGTTGGCGTTCGATGTAGCCCGAGTACTTGGCGCGTACCTCGATCTGCAGTCGAACCGCTTCGGGCAGTCGATCGTCCCGGGCGGCAAGCGCGGGCATCGGGTCACCCTCGATGAAGGCATCGGCCGCCTCGCCGGCGGTCTCCCGGGCGATCCGATTCAGATCCGCGTACGACACCTCGGGGCGGCGCAACCAATCGAAGGCAGTGACCCCACGGAAGCGCGTGCTCGAGAGGCGAGCGATCTCGGTCTCGGTACCCTCGCGCTTGGCTTCGAACCAACCCCAACGCTCGTCATCGACGAGACCCATCTCGCGACCGACCGGGGTCAGACGCAGGTCGGCATTGTCTTCGCGGAGCAAGAGACGATGCTCGGCTCGGCTCGTGAACATCCGGTAGGGTTCGCTGGCCCCGCGGGTGATGAGATCGTCGATCAGCACCCCGAGGTAGGCCTCGCTTCGACTCGGCACCCAAGGTGATTCACCCCGGACCCGGCGGGCGGCATTGATGCCGGCGACGATGCCCTGGGCACCCGCTTCTTCGTAGCCGGTCGTGCCGTTGATCTGTCCCGCGAAGTAGAGACCCTCGATGACCTTGGTCTCGAGCGAACCATGCAGGTCGCGCGGATCGAAGTAGTCGTACTCGATCGCGTAACCCGGTCGGGTGATGTGCGCTTGTTCGAAGCCGTGGATGCTGCGAACGAACTCGAGCTGCACGTCATAGGGCAGGCTGGTCGAAATCCCGTTGGGGTAGACCTCGTGGGTATTGAGCCCTTCAGGCTCGACGAAGATCTGGTGGGACCCCTTGTCGGCGAAGCGATGGATCTTGTCCTCGACCGACGGACAGTAGCGCGGACCGACGCCCTCGATCTTTCCGGTGAACATCGGCGAGCGGTCGCAGCCACGGCGAATGATGTCGTGAGTCCGCTCGTTTGTCTTCGTAATGAAACAAGGGATCTGTTTTGGATGGTCTTCGATTCGCCCGAGAAACGAAAAGACCGGCATCGGCTCATCCGAGTACTGCGGCTGCATCACGCTGAAATCGATGGTGCGACCATCGATGCGCGGTGGCGTACCGGTTTTCAGACGCCCGACCCGCAGCGGCAACTCGCGTAGCCGAGCCGCCAATCGATTGGACGGCGGGTCTCCCGCGCGACCGCCCGAGTACTGATCGAGGCCCACATGGATGCGTCCACCTAAGAAGGTACCGACTGTCAGGACGACCGTCGGTGCTTCGAATGCGATGCCCGTGATCGTGACGACACCGGTCACGCGACCCCCCTCGACCCGCAGGTCGGCCGCCTCTTGTTGGAAGAGTGTGAGGTTCGGTTGGTTCTCGAGTTGGTACCGAACCGCCGCCTTGTAGAGCTGCCGATCAGCTTGAGCTCGGGTCGCTCGAACCGCCGGTCCCTTGCTGGCGTTGAGGGTGCGGAACTGGATGCCGGCCCGATCGACCGCACGCGCCATGCCGCCACCCAAGGCGTCGATCTCGCGCACGAGGTGGCCTTTGCCGATACCGCCGAAGGCCGGGTTGCAACTCATCTGCCCCAAGGTCTCGATGCTCTGGGTGAGCAGCAGGGTGCGACAACCGATCCGAGCTGCAGCGAGCGCGGCCTCGGTTCCGGCATGGCCGCCGCCGATCACGATGACATCGAAGGAGTGGGGGTGTCGCATGGGTGCGCATTTTAGACTCATTCGTCGACTTTCTTGGTCTCGGCAGTGGCAGGGGATCGCGGGCGTAATATCGGGTCATGAGTTCATCCAAAACGAGCCTCGGTCGGATGGCCGCCCGCTCGCGTGCAGCCTGGTTCCTCACCGCTTGCTTTGTGGCTATCGGGTCGGTGTCCCCCTTCGCCATGGCTCGGCCGGCGTCTCCAACCCCGCTGGTTGAAGTCGAGCTTCCGCGTTCCCAAGCCACGAGCCCAGAGCAAGGTCGCTTGCTGGTGATGTTCGCGCCGGTGGACCAAGCGCCGGATCGAGAGCCTCGCTTTCTGGTCAATTGGGACGCCGACGCGATCCCATTCTTCGGATTGGATGTCGAGTCTTGGCAACCCGGAACCCGAGTTCGCCTGACCGACTCTTCTCAGGGCTTCCCCCTGCGTCACTGGCGAGATCTGCCTGCCGGGGAGTATCGCGTGCAAGCCCTTTGGCAGCGTTACGACACCGTACGCCGTGCGGATGGCCGAGTCCTGTCCTTGCCGCTCGATAGGGGTGAAGGACAACAGTGGCGAGACAAGCCGGGCAACCTCTATTCATTACCTCAACGCGTTCGGTGGGATGGTCAGACTCGCCTGCCGCCGCTCGTGTTGAGCGAGCGCATCGCCGAGGTCGCCGCACCGGTCGATACGCCTTGGGTGAAATACCTGCGCATCCGTAGCGAGCGGCTATCTGCGTTCTGGGGGCGAGACGTGTACTTGGGGGCTTTCGTCACGCTACCGGCTGGTTTTAACGAGCGACCCCAGGCGCGTTACCCGCTCGTCATTCAGCACGGACATTTCCCGGCAGCGCCGTCGAACTGGCGCGAGACGCCACCCGATCCTGATCTCGCCCCCGATTACAACGCTCGTTTCGGCTTACATGGCTACAACCGGATCGTGCAGCAGCACGCCTATGAACTCTTCCAAGCCTGGAGCGGTGCCGATTTTCCGCGGGTGCTGTTGGTCGAGATTCAGCATCCGACGCCCTTCTATGACGATTCCTACGGCGTGAATTCAGCGAACAACGGTCCGTATGGCGATGCAATTCAATATGAGCTGATTCCCGAAATCGAGAAACGTTACCGTGGCCTTGGGGCGGGCTGGGCGCGTTTTCTTTTCGGCGGAAGCACCGGCGGGTGGATCGCGATGGCTGCGCAGATCTTCCATCCAGATGAGTACAACGGCGCGTGGATCGCATGTCCTGATCCGATCGATTTTCGGCATTTCGGCACGATCGATATCTATCGCGATCGCAATGCCTATTACCAGACGAGCCGATACAAGCGCACACCGCGTCCGGCGCATCGCAATTCTTTGGGCCACATCGATGCGACGATCGAAGATCAAGCGCGCTGGGAGTCGGCGCTGGCGAGTCGTGGTCGCAGCACGGATCAGTGGGACGCTTGGGAGTCGGTCTATTCACCGGTGGGCGAGGACGGTTACCCCAGGCGCCTTTGGAATCGCGATACGGGCGAGCTTGATCCTGTGACCGCCGCCTATTGGCGCGAGAACTATGACCTTGGCCATATCCTCCGCCGCGACTGGACGAAGCTTGGGCCCAAACTTCGCGGCAAGCTGCGCATCTACACCGGCGATATGGACAACTACTACCTCAATAACGCCGTTTACGTCGTTGAAGAATTTTTGCGCTCCGCACAACCGGCAGCCGATGCCGTCATTGAGTATGGCGATCGAGCTGAACATTGTTGGAACGGCGATCACACAAGGCCCAACGCGTATTCTCGATTGCGTTATCCACAAATGGTTTTGCCTTGGGTGGTCGAGCGGATCCTTGCGACAGCGCCACCGGGTGCGGATATCAGCAGTTGGCGTTATTAAACTATTTGCGCCAGAACGCACTCGTAAACAGCACGAGCACGCCAAAGATTTCGAGACGACCGAGAATCATCGCGACGATACAAATCCAAGTCTGTACATCCGACAGTACAGCGTAGTTACCAGCTGCGCCGGTCGGTCCTAGTGCCGGCCCGAGATTATTGACGCTAGCGACGACCGAGCTGAAGGCGGTGACAAGATCGAGTCCTGTCAGCAACATCAAAAAAGTCAGTACGGCGATCGTCTGGAAGTACAAGAAAATGAAGGCGAGCACAGACGAGGCGATACGTTCCGGGATGACCTGACCTGCGATACGTACGGGGATAACTGCGGAGGGATGCACCAGTTGCTTCATCTCGCGCAGCGCTTGTCGGGCGAGCAACAGCGTTCGAAACATCTTGATACCACCACCGGTTGAGCCGGTGGCGCAAATGATGCACGAGAGGAACAGCATCCAAACCGGTGCGAAGATCGGCCACACATCGTAGTTCTGCGACGAGAAGCCGGTAGTCGTGGCGACGGAGACCACATTGAACGCACTGTGGCGCAACGCCTCAAGAGCGTTGGGATAGACACCCTCGACGACTAACAGCGTGGTGATGGTGACGATGCTGAACGACAGGATCAGCAACATCGCTTTGGCCTCGGAGTCGCGCCGATATGGCGACAAACTGCGGGTGCGAACGGCCGTAAAGTGGCGTGCGAAATTGACCATCGAGATCAACATGAAAATCATCAGCACGAACTCGATCGGCGCCGAATCAAAATGTCCGATGCTGGCATCGTGGGTCGAGAATCCGCCGAGCGCAACAACCGAGAACGCATGACAGATGGCGTCGAACCAGCTCATCCCCACGAGCTTCAAAGCGATGATGGCTGCCGCGGTCAAAGCGGCATAAGTCAGCCAGAGTGCTTTGGCGGTTTCGGTAATTCGGGGGGTCAGCTTTTCTTCTTTGACGGAACCTGGCGCCTCAGCGCGATACAGGGCCATACCACCGACGCCGAGCAAGGGCAGCACTGCAACCGCGAGCACGATGATGCCGATGCCGCCTAGCCAGTGCAGAGTGTGTCGCCAGAAGTTGAGTGATGGCGCAAGGCCATCGAGATTCGTGATGACCGTCGCGCCGGTAGTCGTTAAACCGGAAACCGCTTCGAAAATGATGTCGGTCGTTCCGAGCTCCGGTAGGGCGAGGAAAAACGGTACTGCACCGGAGAGCGACATCAGCACCCAAGCAAGGGTGACGAGCAAAAATCCATCACGCGATTTCAGTTCGCGCTTGTAACGGCGAGTGATCGTTGCGACGCCGAGTCCGAATACGACATTGATGGCGGCGGCAGCGAGATAAAAGTGAGCGTATCCATCTTGGAAAATCACGGATACCAGTAGGGGCAACGTATAGACGATGGCAAAAAACGCCATCATCAAACCGAGTACATGAGCGACTGCGAGCATTCGTGATCTCGAGCGCTCAGCGCCGACCCGAGGTTTCGCCGAGGAAGAGCTTTTCGACTTGGTCGACGTGACGACGATCGGTGATGAAGAGAATCACGTGATCGTCAGCCTGAACGATGGTGTCGTGGTGAGCCATGATGACCTCATCGCCACGAACGACGCAACCGATACGAGCGCCTTCCGGCAGCACGATTTCTTCGATTTTCTTACCAACGACGCGCGAGCTTCGGTGATCTCCGTGAATGATCGCCTCGAGCGCTTCGGCCGCGCCGCGCCGCAGTGAGTGAACTTGCACGACGTCACCGCGACGTACGTGCGTCAGCAGCGAGCCGATGGTGATCGTTTGCGGTGAAATGGCGACATCGATCGTACCGCTCTGCACGATTTCGGCATATGAGGGTTTGTTGATCAGCGCCATGACTTTGGCTGCGCCTAAGCGTTTGGCGAGCATGGCCGAGAGAATGTTGGCTTCTTCAGAGTTGGTGAGTGCACAAAACACATCGCAGCTGTCGATGTTTTCTTCCACCAATAATTCTTCGTCAGCCGCATCACCCTCGAGTACGATGGCGTTCTCGAGATTTTCAGAGATCTTGCGTGCACGCTTAGGATCACGCTCGATAACTTTGACCTGATTGTTGTTCTTTTCGAGTTCTCGCGCGAGTGCGTAGCCGATGTGACCGCCGCCGGCGATCACGACGCGCTTGACGGGCTTTTCCTCTTTACGGATTTCCGCCATGAATCGGCGAATGTCGTTTTTGGCCGCGAGGAAAAATACCTCATCACCCTCTTCGATGATGGTGTCACCCTCGATCTGCAGACTGCGGCCGTTGCGATAAATAGCGACGACCCGCGCTTCGGTGTTGGGGATGTGTTCGCGCAAACCGCGCAGGGCTTGACCCACGAGCAAACCGCCCTTGCGCGCCCGCAAGCCGACCAGTCGCACTCGACCGCCCGCGAAATCGAGAACCTGTAATGCGCCCGGATATCGGATGAGCCGCTCGACATATTCGGTGACCAGTTGTTCGGGACTGATCCAAACATCCACCGATAACGACTCGTCGCTGAAAAGTTTTGGGTGGCGGGTGTATTCCGGTGAGCGAATGCGGGCAATTTTGGTTGGCGTGCGATAGAGCGTGTAGGCCACTTCACAGGCCATCATGTTCACTTCGTCGGAGCTCGTGAGTGCGACGAGGATGTCGGCGTCAGCGACGCCAGCAGCTTCGAGGACGGTGGGGTAGGAGGCATTACCGACGACGGTGCGGATATCGAGGCGATCTTGCAGGTCACGCAGGAGTTCGTCGTTGGTGTCGACGACCGTCACCTCGTTGGCCTCCTCACGCGCGAGTTGATACGCGGCCGTGCGCCCGACCTGTCCGGCGCCGAGGATCACGATCTTCATAAGTGCGCATAGGTTACTCCCAAGCATCGGCACCGAACAGGCCAGAGCGGGTATGCTTGGACGCCATGACATCCCCGGGGGCCGCGGCGCCGAGCCGCAACGAATTTGGGCGTGGCTGGAAAGTGCTGATTGCATCGCTGCTCGGCACGGCTTTCGGCGCTTCACCACTGCCGTTCAACACGGTGGGCTTCTTCATCGATCCTCTCCAGCAGGAATTCGGTTGGACCCGTACCGAGATCAGCCTGGGTATCACCATCTACGGTGTGCTCGGCGCCTTGCTCGCGCCGGTTTTTGGCTGGCTGGCAGATCGATTCGGGGTCCGCTTGGTTGCACTCGCGTCGCTGACGACGTTCGCGTTCGTCTTTGCCTCGTTTTCGATCATTCCCGGCAACCTCTATTGGTACTACGGGCTGTGGGTATTGATCGGACTCTTCGGGATTGGCTCGACCCCCATCACTTGGTCGCGTGCCATCAATTTATGGTTTTTCAAGCAGCGCGGCCTCGCGCTCGGGCTAACTTTGGTTGGTACGAGCATTTCGGCCATGGCCTTGCCGATCATCACGACCTGGCTCATCAACGATTTTGGTTGGCGGGTGAGTTATGCGGCGCTCGCTCTGTTGCCGCTAGGGATTGCGTTGCCGATCGGCTTGATTTGGTTCCGAGAGCCGAAGCCGGAGGAGCGACCGCCCGAGATCGCCGCAGCAGGCGCTGTGAGTCTGCCGGGACGTAGTCTGAAAGAAGCGATGAGCGAACCACGTTTCTGGATTCTTTGGGCCTCGATTGCACTCGTGACCATCGCCTACTCGGGAGCACTCGTACATTTGCCTTCGATGCTCGGTGCGCGCGGTTTCGAGCGCACCGAGGCGGCGGCGGTGATGAGCGTATTCGGCTTATCGATTTTTG
>JACCEC011943689.1_pt1 | contig 13476 bp, 11 predicted proteins | sample 7450121 | NCBI WGS metagenome assembly JACCEC01 (sample SAMN15323455, study PRJNA562643) | freshwater metagenome | isolation source: river surface water | place: USA:Blue River Watershed | collected 2017-08-18 | reverse complement strand
GCTGCCTTATGCAGATCAGCGGTTGGCTCAATCGGAACGTAGGATCGGTGAAGTGCCTGCATCTCGCCGAAGTCCTCGCAGCGCGTTAATTTTTGTTCAATCAAAGAAACCTTTCTTGCCGCTATAACTCAGACCAGACTGCCAGAAGCTTTCAATCCCCATGCAAGTCATCGAAGAAGCAGCGCCATCCTCTCAATTTCACAAGGATGCAGATAAATCGACACATGACACCCCTCGTCGCTCGGCGGTCTATCGCGCACTCTTCAACTACAAGACTGCACGCGATAGAACCGGCGCAACATTCACAGACTGGAAATCTGCGCGCGCGGCCGCCTCCACTATCAAGCATGAAGCGGTCAATCACCTCGACAAATACCTGGAGGAGTTTGAACGCAACTTCACCGCACGCGGCGGAAAGGTATTCTGGGCCAACGACAGCCAGCAGGCGCGCAATTATATTCTGAATCTGGCAAAGGAAAAAAACGTCAAAGCTATCGTCAAATCGAAGGCAATGACGGGCGAAGAAATCCACCTCAACGAGGCACTGGTTGAGGCTGGATTCGGGGTGGTGGAAAGTGATCTGGGTGAATTCATCCAGCAGCTCAAAGGTGAAGCCCCATACCACTTCGTATTCCCCTGCATGCACCTGCGCAGAGATGAAATCAGCGAATTGTTTAACCGAGAACTCGGCACCGCAAAGACAAACAGCCCTGAAGAACTCACGATGATTGCCCGAAGAGTTCTCCGCCGAACCTACATTGAAGCGGACATGGGCATCTCCGGCGGGAATTTTATCGTTGCCGACACAGGCATGATTTCAATCACCGAGAACGAGGGGAACGCTCGGCTCACCGTCGGACTGCCCCGCATCCATATCGCGCTTGTTGGGATCGAAAAAGTGGTCCCCCGCCTTGGCGACCTCGCGCTGCTGCTACCCATGCTCGCGACCGCTGGCACTGGACAACACCTCACCGGTTACAATTCAATGTACGGCGGCCCTCGGCAGCCGGGCGAAAATGATGGCCCCGAAGAATTCCACGTCGTGCTGCTCGACAACCACCGCACTCGACTACTTGCGGACCCCGAGCAGCGCGACGCGTTGCACTGCATCCGCTGCGGAGCCTGTTTGAACGTCTGCCCAATTTTTAAGAACATCGGGGGACACACTTACGGAACTACCTATCAGGGACCGATTGGGTCTGTGATCACCCCACACTTCCGCGGACTGCAGGATTGGAAGCACCTTTCAGGTGCCTCGTCACTGTGCGGTGCATGCACCGAGACGTGCCCGGTTGGAATCGACATCCACCACCACCTACTACACAACCGTCGCAATGCAGCGACGCAGAAGCCCGCGCTGATCGAGGGGCTGGCTTGGAAAGCTTTTTCATTTCTCATGCGGCGACCACGGCTCTACTCCGTACTCACCCGCCTCGCGCCATTCGCTGCAAAATTACACCCGTTGGTTCAAGGCACGCTTGCCGACCCTGTTCGTGCTTGGACAAGCACGCGGGATTTCCCAGAGCCCGCTACGGAAAATTTCCGAACTCAATTCAAACGTCATCAATCCGGTAAGAATCAGGAGACATCACCGAAACAAAACCCACGCTGATGATCGCCACCTCACATTCATCAACAACCGTCAGTGGTGACCGGAATTTGATCCTCGCGAAAATCCGTGAGGCACTTCGCGAAGAGGCGCCATTGAAACATCCAGCGGAACGCTCGGCGGGAGGAGAGCCCACAACCGCGCATTTCCGAGAATGGCTGCCGCCTGTTGGACCGTCCACAGACGAACGATTCGCGCTGTTTGCTCGGCTTAGCGAGACACTGAAAACAGAACTACATCTTTGCGCAGATGCGGCTCAAGCAGCCGGGGTAATCTCTGCAATCGCTAAAGAATCCGCATGGAAAACCATTGCACTCCATCACGGCGAACTCACCGACGCCTTGGCTGAGGTGCTCCCTGAATCGCTGCAGTGCTTGTGGGTCGACAAAGGCTATGACAAGGACACGCTCGAGGCCTGCGACGCAGGTGTCTCTGAGTGCGAACTGTTGGTCGCGCAAACAGGCTCAGTCTGCGTAACCGGACCAAGTTCCGGTGGCCGCGTGCTCAGTGTTCTTCCGCCTCATCATCTCGTGATTGCACGGCGCAGCCAGTTGGTGACCGATCTCACCGAGGCCTACGCCAGTCTTGCGACGAAATACCGAGACAAGGGCTACCCCAGCATGATCTCGTTCATCACCGGACCAAGCCGCACAGGCGACATCGAACGGATTCTTGTTTTGGGAGCGCACGGACCCAAACGACTGACCGTGCTCCTGCTGCCGTAGACCCAAGTACCACGGTGGAAGTAACGCAAACCACGTGCACACTACCGCACGACGCGCGACAAGAGCGCGTTGTGAATTGCGTGAATCAGCGCAGGTCCCTCGTAAACGAGAGCGGTGTAGATCTGAATCAAAGCGGCTCCGGCATCCAACCTGCGCAGCGCTTCATCCGCGGAGCCAATCCCGCCAACCGCGATCACCGGCAACCGCGTGCGTGAAACGACGAACTTGAGCACTTCAAAAGAGCGCTCTCTGAGCGGCCGACCACTGAGACCGCCCTGCTGACGGCGTGCCTCCGGAACCGAAGAATGGTCAATCGTAGTGTTGGTCACGATCAAGCCCGCAAGTTTGTTCGCTTCCACTAGCGCAAGAATTTCGTCGATTGCCGGCCATTCCAAGTCCGGCGCGATCTTCAACAGCAGCGGCGCAGACCCTGTATTTTCAGCCTGAACCGCTCCGAGCAACTCCTCGAGCGCGGCTTTATCCTGGAGCTTTCGAAGCCCCGGCGTGTTCGGAGAGGACACGTTCAATACAAAATAATCACCAAGCCCCCGCAGTCGCCGAAACGAGGTCACATAATCTGCAGTCGCTTCCTCTAGTGGCGTGACTTTCGATTTTCCGAGATTCACTCCGACCGGAATAGAGGGCCATCCCCCATCCGCGCGCAACGTCTCAAGACGACGCGCGATGCCCTGCGCACCCTCGTTGTTAAAGCCCAACCTGTTGATCACCGCCTCCAACTCGGGCAACCGAAACAAGCGCGGCCTCGGATTGCCTGGTTGCGCCTTCGCGGTAACGGTGCCGATTTCTGCAAAACCAAATCCAAGCGCTTCCCACGCAGCCAACGCCACCGCGTTTTTATCAAAGCCCGCCGCCAGCCCGACCGGGCTCGGAAATCGAACACCGAACACTTCGCGCCCCAAGCGAGCGTCCAAACTCGGCGCGAAAAACCGCATCAACGGCCCGAATGCCTCCAAGAACCCCATGGCGAAATGATGCACGCTCTCAGGATCCGCTGAGAAAAACAGGGGGCGAATAAAATGGCGATAGATGCTCACTGTCCCAACAAACCCCGCCTTTGGGTGCCAAATCAACGGTATTCCGCTAACATTTCGAGACACCTTATGAGCGCAATCAAAGCGCGGAGAGCGGCACCCAGAACCACGCGGGGCGGTGCCGCAGTTCATAAAGCGCCTCGTAGATGGCTTTCTCCCAAACCAACCCCGCCATCAACCCCATCCAGTCTCCCTCAGGAAGGGGCATTCTTTCGCACCACCCCTCGAAAAACGCCTCTTGGAGTTGCTTCACCAACCCCTCTTTTGAGCGCGCAACCGAGGCTGCGTACCCGAACGAGCGCCAGATTCCAGCGACATCCCGCAGCGGCAAGCTTGGCCGGCGACGCTCGCTCAAGGGACGGATGGGCTCCCCTTCAAAATCCAGCAAGAACATCCGGCCATCGCCCGCTTCCAGAACCTGACCCAAATGCAGATCCCCGTGGACGCGACTCAGAACGCACCAGCACTCGATCTCAGCAAGCTCACTAACCCCCGCAAGCCAAGAGTCGCGCCCGTCCACCCACAAGTTGCGGGCCTTTTCCCACACCTCCCCCTCGACTTCTCTGGGACGCTCTGCGCACAAACCCGCGTACAATTGCGCTGCAACTGCCTCCACGCCCGCAATCCACAACCTGCGCGCCTCTGCATCCCAGGGCTCCATCTGAAATCCACTCCCCTGCGCTCCAGACGCCAGCGCCAAATGGAGTTCCCCAACGAGATGCCCGAGGCTCCGCGCCCGTTGGACATTCGCCTCGCCCCTTGCCATTTCCTCCAAAAATAAATCCCATGCGGACCGCCCGTCCACCCAGCGCTGCGAAAACCCCACCGGCATCCAGTTCCCCTCAGAATTGCGCTGCTCCAATCCGCCCCCAAATTCAGGAACACCACGAAAACCCATCTCCGAAAGAAATTCACCCACCTCAATCTCCGGATGCTTTCCAACTTCGGGGTAACGGTACCATTTGAAAAGCCACTCCCCGCCGGGGCCAACTCCCCGCCAGCATCGATTAGTCGCACCCGTCTTAATCTCACGCCAATATACACCTCGCGGCATGAGGGCGCCGCGAATCGCCCGCATCCGCCCCCGCCCGGAGACGTTTTGAATTTCAGTGCTCATGCTTAGAGCATGCGGGACAGAACTCCGAAGTGTCCAAGAGCCTCTACAACACCCGTGCTGCAGCGCCCTTTGGCAATATAACCGCCCGCTTTGCGAACCGTTTCCTGCACTGCATCAACAGCATTAGAAGGGCAACACACCCACTTTGCGTGGATTCCATCCAACATCGACAAATCGTTGAAATGATCACCGGCGGCGAAAATCTCGTCCGTCGTGATTCCCAGCAAACGCCTGAGCTCTGAAAGCGCCGTCCCCTTGCTGTAGGCTTCGTGACAAAACCGCACCCAGATCGAATTCCGCATGTATCCGAACCCTGGGACGCGCAGCCGCTCGGTTTCAAGAAAGGCGCATATCTTGTCCATCTCTTGATCATCCTTCGCGGTCAGACCGACCAACCGCCCGGCATCCTGAATGGGGGCCGCCTCCACGCCGGTCTCAATAAATTTCTCGATGTCCGAAAGCAGCTCGCCTGAGGCCGCATAAAGCTCGTCATGGGCGGCGTAACAGCGCTGGTTCCAATCCCCAAAGTCCTGCCATTTCCCGTCCGCGCCCCTGTGAAAAACCTCCCGTTCCGCCGTCAACACGAAGTCCGGCTCGACTGGGAATTGAAACTCCCTGAGTCCGTCGTCAACGAAGTGCAGGTCGCGCCCCGTGTTGATCGCCCAGTGCACGCCCCTCGAGCGCAAATCACCCAAAACCGAAAAAAGCGCGGGATCCACCGGTGGAGTCGCGAAATGATCGACCAGCGTCCCGTCAAAATCTGTACTGAGAAGTCGGACCATGCTGCTAAGATTGGACTGATTCAGAAATTATTTCACGAACTTCCCTATGAAAAGCGCTTACGAACTGGCCATGGAACGTCTGGAGAAAGAATCCCCCACAATCAAGCTTTCCGCCGCTCAGAAAGCGGAGATCGCCGAGATCGATTCTGTTGCAAAAGCGAAAATCGCGGAGAAAGAGCTGTTTCTGCGCGGGAAAATCAATGAGGCCGCGGCCGGTGGCGACATGGATTCCGTCCGCCAAATCGGACACCAACTCGGAGTCGAAACCCGCCGCATCCAATCGGATGCAGAGGAGAAAAAGGAAAAAATCCGGGCGGCAAAAAGTTAAGTCGTCCCTGCGATGTTCACGGAAATGTAACACCCCTGTGCGGCTGCAGGGCGAAGGACGCGGCGGTGCGTCAGGATGCGCCTTGGCGGCTTGCAGAAAACCTGGGCCTTTGCTTTTCTGTCGCGATGCGTAAGACCAACATCATTGCCACCCTTGGTCCCGCGACCGAGTCCTCTCGAGTACTGGAAGAGCTCATCGAGGCAGGCGTCAACGTATTACGCCTCAACATGAGCCACGCCCCCCACGAATGGGTGCGGCAAATCGTTCCCCGGATCCGCGAGATCGGCGCGAAGCTCCAAAAGCACGTCGGGATCTTGATGGACACGCAAGGCCCCGCGATCCGGACCGGCGATTTGCCAGCGAAAATCGAACTCAAGATCAACGACATTTTTGAGTTCACCGTTTGCGGACAGAAACCCTCAGAGACGTATTCCGTTGATGTGAACTATGCCGGACTGATTGACGACCTCGCCGTCGGTGACACGGTGCTTGTGGACAATGGAGTCCTCCACATGAAGGTGCTTTCAAAAGAAAACAACCGAATCCGCTGCAAGGTTCTCACGGAGGCAACCATGGGCTCCAGGAGACACATCAACCTGCCGGGAGTGAAGGTAAACTTACCCCCTCTCACAGAAAAAGATCTTTCCGATGTCGGGCTCGGCTGCGAACTCGGCGTCGACTTCGTCGCACTATCATTTTGCCGCGAAGGATCCGACGTTGACACTCTGCGCAGCGTTCTCACGGGGGGCGGAAGCAGCGCGCGAATCGTGGCGAAGATCGAAGACCAGCTCGCCGTGCGTAATTTAGATGAGATCATCCGAAGAACCGATCTCGTCATGGTCGCGCGCGGCGATCTCGGCATCGAATGTCCGATGGAAGACTTGCCCATCATCCAGCGTAGAATTGTGAAACGCTGCATTCGCATCGGGCGTCCGGTAATTGTGGCAACACACATGCTCGAGTCGATGATTCAAAATCCGGTGCCAACTCGCGCTGAAGTCACGGACATCGCCAACGCTGTATTTGAGCAAGCAGATGCGATCATGCTGTCCGGTGAAACCACCGTCGGCAAATACCCCGTGAAGTGCGTGGAGGTCCTCGACAAAGTCGCGCGGCGTATCGAACGAAGCGGCGGCGCCGGCTTTGCATCCGACGCTGCTCTTCCCGATGATCGTCAAAAGACAGTACGCGCGGCGGTCATCCTTGCAAACTCGCTGCCCGGCTCGAAACTCGTCGTATTCACCCGGCGCGGAGTCATGGCTGACTTCGTTGCAAACCAGCGTCCGGAACATGCGCCTATCTTTGCTTTCGCCCCTCGCGACACAGTCGCTCGCAGGCTGAGCTTGAACCGCGGCACGATCCCACTCGCCCTACCGTTTGAGGCGCCTTCCGATACCGCGATTCCCATGGCGGAAATTGTCCTCAAGGAAAAGGGGCTCGTACATCCGGGTGACAAAATTGTGATCGTCAGCGACGCTCCCGGAAGCGCCGGTCACTTTGACGCGGTGCAAGTGCGCACCATCAGCTAGGCAACCAGCGTCCAGAGCACAATCAGTCGAGGCTATGGGCGGGCTAAGGGGACTTCTGCAAGATCCGCTCAACCGTCCAGAACAAGCCCACAGCGGCAATCAGGCCCGAGGCGGGAAACACCACCCAGCGGCGGTATAGCTCCTGATCACGAATCCAAAATGTGCATGCGGCTGCGAGGCTGATCACTGCGAGTTGCCCTCCCTCGACGCCAAAGTTGAACCCGACCAATCCGACAGCCAGAGAGGACTGCGGCAAATCCAAATCCCTCAATGCGCTCGCGAAACCGAGCCCGTGGATCAACCCGAAGGCAAACACCACCAGCAGTCGCCAATGGCTGTATCTCTTGTGAAAAATGTTCTCCACAGCGAGCGCCGCAATGCTCGCGGCAATGATCGGCTCCACCACCGAGGACGTCGCCTTCACGAGCCCCAGAGTGGCGAGCGCAAGCGTTACCGAATGCGCCACGGTGAATGCAGTAACCTGCAACAGCAAAGGCCTGAAAGCTCGGCTCAGAAGAAAGATCCCAAGCACAAACAAAATGTGGTCCAAGCCCTCGGGCAACACATGGACGAAACCCTGCTGAAAGAAGTTCCAAAACGTTCCAGCAGAATCCCGCCAGCTACCTTGGGCCGAAACACTTCCCTTTGCCGGCCCCGCTGGAACGCGCCCGCTCAACTCGGAGAGGTCCAGAGTAAAACTGGTTTCTCCCGGAAACAGCACCGCCAAGCGCGGGTGTACGACCCCGTTGATCATGTTCTGAAAAACCACCGCAAGCTTTGTTGCCGGGGTGGCGCGGATCTTCCAGCCCGTCAGGCCGCTCGCCACGGCGGTCTTCCAGAAGCCAGTCAGAACCACCACGTCCTCAGGTCCCTCCAGAGGCTTGAGCCCTTCGCCGGAGAACTGGAAGTCAAACTCGGGCTTCACCTGCCCGAGCGGCTCAAAGAAAAACTCCACGTGCTTCGGCACAAATTCCGAAGCCATGCGACGGAGCTCCTCCTTACGTTCGGGGGTCATGGCTTGGTAGACTGCGTATGTAAGTGACGCAGCCATATTTGGATCCGCATCGAAGCATCTGGGGTTTACCTCCACAGAAATGGCGCAGTCCCCGCCGCTGCTGAAAGAGCCCCTGACGGGGATGTCCGGAACCGCATGCCCCTCCAATCCAGCGACTAAGCCAAAAAAAAGAGTCAAAACCGCAAGAATGGGACTTGCAAAGGCGCTCGCCGGGCTGAACCGGGGAAACCGTCGGCGATGCGACGACTGGGGGTGATCAGTTTTCATGGAAGGGGGGGTGATACAAACAAACCAAATATTTGTACTTGCTTGAGAGCCACCTTAAAGAATCATGGAGACAAGACACAGCCAATTCGGCCTGTTTCGCAACAACCCCCTAAAAAAATAAACCACATGAAAAAGTTACTCGCACTGATCACCGTGATCGCCGTCAGCTCCTCCCCCGTGTTCGCAGGATGCGGGAAAACTGTGACCAACGAAGGCACCCTCAAGTCCTTTGACGCTGCCACCAAGACCTTGGTTGTTGCCGGCAAAGACGGCAAGGAAGCCAAGATCACCCTCACTCCGACAACCAAAGGCGCCGACGCTGTCGCTGGAATGGTTGGCAAGAGCGTGAAAGTCGACCACGAGCACAACAAGGCGACCAGCGTTGCCGCTGGCAGCTAGTATCTCTCCTGAATCAGTCTCTTCTTTGAAAAGAGGGCTCGGCTTGAGGCCGAGCCCTCTTTGTTTTCCCCACTACATTCCCTACTACATCGAAGCGCTCGAAGCCCGGCTCAGAACGCCTTTTACTTTTCAACCCGCTCCTTTCGCATATTCTTTACGGTTTTCCGATGAACGATCCATTGCCCACTTCAGAGCTGTTCAAGCAGTTCGTCGTGCCCACCTACGGACGCTTCAACCTGCAGTTTGCGCGTGGTGAAGGCGTTTGGCTTTGGGATGAAACCGGCAAACGCTATCTGGACTTCGGGGCGGGTATCGCCGTGACATCGCTCGGCCACTGCCACCCAAGGGTGAACGCCCGAATGGCCAGACAGCTCGGAAGCCTCGTCCACACTTCAAACCTCTACTACACCCGGCCGCAGGGCGAGCTTGCCAAGCGGTTGGTGGAAATCGTCGGACATCCAGGGAAAATCTTCTTCTGCAATTCCGGCGCCGAAGCCAATGAAGCGCTGTATAAACTCGCGCGCAAGTTCGGGAACGAGTCGCTCGGCTTCTCTGATATCTCCACGTCCGAAGTGAGTGCGACCGGCCCTCTTGCGCCCAGAAGAACCATTGTCACCATGCACGGTTCTTTCCATGGAAGAACCCTCGCGGGCATCGCAGCCACCGGCCAAGACAAAGTAAAAAAGGGGTTCGAACCCCTCACCGAGGGATTCCGCTACAGCACATTCAACGACACCGCCGAACTCCGGTCAGTCACTTCCGACCCTTCCACGGTCGCGATTCTTGTGGAGCCAGTGCAGGGCGAGCGCGGGATTTATGCAGCAACCCCCGAGTTCCTTCAGACAGCCCGTGCGATTTGCAACGATCGCTCGATGCTCTTGATGCTCGACGAAGTCCAATGCGGTCTCGGCCGCACAGGCGACTGGAACGGGTGGGATACGGTCGCTCCGGGCTTGGTGCCTGACGCGGTTTCGTGGGCGAAAGGAATTGCAGGGGGCTTCCCTCTTGGCGCCGTCTGGATCAGCAACAGGCCGATCAAACTTCGCGACGGAGACACCATCCCCCTCTGCGACCTGCTCGGACCCGGATCACACGGAACCACCTTTGGCGGAACACCGCTCATCTGCGAGGGCGCGTTGGAGGTGCTTTCTGTGATCGAAGATGAAAACCTGCTCGAGAACGCAAAAAAACTTGGCAAGTATGCGTTGGAACAAATCCAGTCTTTGAACTCGTCCTGGATCCAATCCGTCCGCGGCGTGGGCCTGATGATCGGGATCGAGTTGGTGGAAAACTTCTCAAAGCTACACCCGGCTTGCGAGCCGAAGTCCCCGTCGATTTTCATCGTCGAAAAACTGCACGAGGCAGGGCTGATGACCGTTCCCTCCGGAACCCACACAATCCGCTGGCTTCCCGCACTCAACGTGGACAAAGCAGCGATTGACGAGGCCACAGCCATCCTCTCGGGCGTCTTGGCCTCCCTCCAAAAACCATAGCCTGAACCGCTCTCGCGGATCAGCCTGCTTTGACGCGGGCCCCCTCTTTTTTCTACACGGATCTTTTTCAATGAAACATTTGCTCTCAATCGAATCGCTCAATCGCGACGAGATTTACAACATTCTGGACCTCGGTGATTCCATGAAGGCCTCGCGCGGGAGGGACACGCCTCAACCTCTGGCAGGCCAGTGCTGGGCACTCATCTTCAGCAAATCGTCAACCCGCACCCGCGTCTCCTTCGAAGTCGGTATCCGCGAACTGGGGGGCAAAGTTATGTTTCTCTCCGCAACGGATATTCAGTTGGGCCGTGGCGAGCCCATTGAAGACACTGCGCGCGTCATGGGGCGCATGCTGCACGGCGCGGTGATCCGCACCTACCAACAAAGCGATGTTGATCTTTTCGCCAAGCATTCGGGTATCCCCACAATCAACGCCCTCACCGACGAGGAGCATCCGTGCCAGATCCTCGCCGACCTCATGACCATCCGCGAGAAACTCGGCAGCATCGAAGGCCGCTCGATCTGTTTCGTGGGAGATGGCGCATGCAACGTGCCAGCGTCTTGGATTTGGGCGGCTTCCAAGCTCGATTTTGAACTTCGTATCGCCGCTCCGAAACCCTTTCAGCCTTCCAATGAACTACTGGCAAAGGTCGGCAAAAAGGCCCGCATCCATATCACAGAAGACCTCCAAGAGGCGGCCCGGGGAGCAGACGTGCTCTACACAGACGTCTGGGTGAGTATGGGGAAGGAGGAGGAAACCGCTTTCCGCTTGGCGGAACTTGCAAAATACCAGATCAACGACGCCTTGGTTTCCCTTGCCGCGCCGCAGGCCCTCGTGATGCACTGCCTGCCGGCTTACCGGGGCAAGGAAATCACCGCCGAAACCTTCGAAGCCCACGCCCAGACCCTCTTCGACCAAGCTGAGAACCGGCTTCACGCCCAGAAAGCCATCCTACAACTTTTAGCAAAAAAACCCTGAATTGAGATTGGCGTTTCGATCCATTTTTGTCCACTTTCTGCGCTCTTTCAGCCAACCAGTCAAAATAAGCTGTCGCCCTGCGTGGAACGCCTGAACCACTTTCCTCCCCCTGAAACACATGACCACAAACCCAATACTCGCCGCAACCTTCCTGGAAACCTCCGGAATTCCCCTCGTCATCGGCTGCGCTGTCATCGGGCTCATTGTTGCCTTTGCGCTAATCCGCTCGATACTCAAGGTCAAGATTGACGACCCTCGCATGCGGCAAATTGCAGGTGCGATTGAAGAGGGCGCCAAGGCGTACCTCAACCGCCAGCTCCGCGCCATCTCGGCTATCGCCGTCGTCCTCTTTGGCATCCTTTGCTGGAAACCCGGCATGCACTCGGCCCTCGGATTTTTAATCGGAGCCGTTTGCTCCCTTGCCGCCGGATTCATCGGCATGCGCGTCGCCGTGCTCGCAAACGTGAGGACCGCGCAGGCGGCGACACGCGGCAGGCACCCCGCACTTGTAGTCGCCTTCAACGGCGGTGCAGTCACAGGCCTCCTCGTTGTCGGCCTCGCGCTGCTCTCCGTCACTCTTTTCTACACTGGGATCAAGATTTGGATCGGCGAAGATCAAGCCGTGCGGAGTCTCGTCGGTCTCGCGCTTGGTTCGAGCCTGATCAGCGTATTCGCCAGGCTGGGCGGCGGCATCTACACGAAGGCTGCGGATGTGGGAGCCGATCTGGTCGGCAAGATTGAAAGCAACCTGGACGAAGATGACCCACGCAATCCCGCCACCGTCGCTGACAACGTAGGCGACAACGTAGGCGACTGCGCGGGCATGGCGGCAGACGTTTTTGAAACCTATGCGGTGAGCCTTATCGGCGCGGTGTTGATTGCGGCGCTAACACTAAAATCATTCCCGAACGCCGTGCTGTTCCCGTTCATTCTCGGCGGAATCTCCATCCTCGGGGCGATCCTCGGAATCTTCTTCGTCAATGTCTCGAAACTTGCTCCTTCCACCGCATTGATGACAGGGGTGGGAGTCAGTGGCGTAGTCTCGGCTATCGCCCTCTGGCCGGTCACGCAGTCCCTGTTTGTAGGGGGTGCACGCGTCGGAGACGTTGTTTACAGCGCCGAAAACATCTTCGGCGCGTCGCTGATAGGCCTCCTGATGACTGGACTGGTAGTACTGATCACCAACTACTACACCTCCACCCACTACAATCCCGTGCGCAAAATTGCGCGCGCCTCGGAAACGGGCCACGCGACCAATATCATTGCAGGCATTGCGATGGGCATGCACGCAACCGCACTGCCTGTGATCTGCATTGCAGCCGCGATCTGGGGCTCCTACTCACTCGCCGGCCTCTACGGGATCAGCGTTTCGGTCATGGCCATGCTTTCAATGGCCGGCATCATCATCTCGCTGGACGCGTTCGGGCCGATCACGGACAACGCGGGCGGCATCGCCGTGATGAGCGGACTACCAAAGGAAGTGCGCGCCATCACCGACGATCTTGACGCGGTAGGCAACACCATGAAGGCCGTCACCAAAGGCTATGCAATCGCCTCCGCAGGGCTTGCCGCAGTTGTTCTTTTTGGATCCTACGTGGAAGATCTGCGCGCGCATCTCGAGGCGACGGGTAAGATGATCGCGGGCGCGCTGGACTTCTCGCTCAACGATCCAAAGGTGATCATCGGCCTGTTTCTTGGGGGCTTGCTGCCGTGCATGTTTTCGGCATTCAGCATGGACGCCGTGGGCAAGGCCGCCGGCGCGGTCGTTGAGGAAGTCCGCCGCCAGATCAAGGCGAAGCCGGGCATTCTCAAAGGCACCGATACGCCCGAGTACGGCACTTGCGTGGACATCGTCACCAAGGCTGCGCTACGTGAGATGGTGTTGCCTGCAATGCTGCCGATCCTCTTCGTTGTGGTCGTAGCAGCGGTTCCAGCGCTTGGGAAAACTGTCTTGGGAGGGGTGCTCGTCGGCACGATTGTGACAGGTCTTTTCCTTGGCTTGTCCATGACCTCAAGCGGAGGGGCGTGGGATAACGCCAAGAAGTACATTGAAGAAGGCAATCACGGCGGCAAGCACTCGCCAGCGCATGCTGCTGCCGTGACAGGAGACACCGTGGGCGATCCTTACAAAGACACCTCTGGACCTGCGATTAATCCGATGATCAAGGTTGTGAACATCGT
>JACCEC012164540.1_pt1 | contig 13478 bp, 6 predicted proteins | sample 7450121 | NCBI WGS metagenome assembly JACCEC01 (sample SAMN15323455, study PRJNA562643) | freshwater metagenome | isolation source: river surface water | place: USA:Blue River Watershed | collected 2017-08-18 | reverse complement strand
TTTTTAGAAACAGTTTTAGGAGACATTGCAGCTAATTTAGGTTGATAAAAATTACTAAGCTTTTTAAGGTTTAATAAATTTTTACCAAAGACATCCACAGATTCTATTTCTGGAGGGTTTATTGGTTCCATTTTAAGTCCTGTTTGAGCTTTTAATATTCCGCCTTCCTTTTTATAATTTAATCATGTTGGATTCCAATATCCAATTTTATTATTAAGGAATTTTACTGCTCTATCATAATCCTCTTTAGCTAATTTACTTTCTTCAAATGGTAATATTGCTGATTTCTTAGGATTAATTATTTTCATTTTACCGTTTATTAATTCTAATATATTTTCAGGTAAAGTCTCAGAAGTAGATCCTGCAAGCTTTTCTTTAAATACATTAGCTATTTGTTCATTTTCTTTCTTAACAGCTTCAATTTTATTCTTTCCAAATTTTGGAATAGATTTAAATTTTGGTAATTCTAATTCAGAATTTAATTTAATTTTCCTATCTCCTAATTGTAGTATTTGAGAGGATTCTTTAGGAGCAGTTTTTAAACTACTAGCATTTTTAGAAAGTTGTCTTGTTTTCAATCCCCCTCTTAATAATGAAGATGTAAGTAATACATTTTTCAAATCTCTACTTTGAATATTTCCTAAGCCGCTTTCTTTTATATCACCTAAAGCTGATGCAGCAGAACTAATTCCAGAAAGAGCACCTGCACCTACAAGTCCAACACCAGCTACTTTTCCTAATTTTGAAAGATTAGTAAACTCTTTTAATTTTTCAGCTGCTTTTAAAGTACCTGAAAATTCTTGAGCAGCCCATGATTTTACAGGTTTAGCTTTTACTGTTTTTTCTGCAACAGTTTTTATAGCTTGTGGAGAGGTTTCAGTTATAATCTTTTCAGCTTGAGTTAATATTCCTTTATTTAAAGCAGTAGTTAGGCTAACATTTTTCTTTACAATGCCTGCTTCTTTTAAAGCTTTTAATTCATTCGAAGCAATTCCTGCTTCTTTAAATATTTTAGCTGAATCACTTTTTGATAATTTTTCTAAAGCACTTCTTAAAACTTTAGAACCTACTACTTCCTCAGTTTTTATAAATGGTAATGCTGCTTTAGCTTTTATAGCTGTTTTGGCTGCTGTACCTGCCCCACCTAAACCTACTAATCCTAAAGCTGTTATACCTAAATTAGCAGCAGTATTTCAATTAAATATATCACTTGCTTGAAGACCATCTTTAGTAATATCTTTTGTAATGTCAGCTACAGTAGTTGTTGCTCCACCAATAAGTCCTAGTCCAGGTAATACAGATGCAGCAGCTCCTCCTAAGGAAAGCCAATCTAAAGCATTCATATCCTTTACAGTTCCTATATTACTTTTTAATTGTTTTTTAGTTATAGGAGTTTCAGTAGCTGTTTTAGGTTTAACATATTTAGTAGAATACTCTTCAAAAGACATTCCTCCAGCCGCTTTTCGGATTTTTCCTCCTTCTTTGAAAGCTATAGAAGGAATTATTGTTCTAAAGAAGGAATTAGTCATTCCAACTTTATTGGTAACATTTTTAAAAGCATTTAGAATCTGATTCTTAGTTTCAGGATCTAACTGATCTATTTGTGGCATTAATTCTTGATAAAATTTAAAAGCCTTTTGTTGTTCAGTTATGCTTGATGGATTCTTTAATTTATAAAGTACATCTTTTATAATATTTTGATACTTAACAGTATTAGAAGAATCTACATTTCCAAGAGAAGTATAATTTTTGATTGTTTCATCTATTGTATTATAGATTTTTTCAGGTTCCATTTTTCCAAAATCAGATGTATCTTCCATACTACTAATAGTATCTGGATACACTTGTTTACCATAACCTGAAATACTCATATCCACTGGATTACCTTCTAAATCTGTATATTTTCCATCTTTATAGATAATTTCTTTTTGTTGACCATCCTTAGTTAATACTAATCTTTTAGTATAATCAGGATTTCCAACTCTATTAGTAGCATCATTTAAAATATTATATCCAGTAATAGATCATCCTGGATATTGAGGACTTTCTCCTAATAACTCTACTCCACCTTTTTTACCTGCTAAAGGATCTGAAAAATATTCTTTATTTCAACCCTCAGATTTAGGAGTATAAATAGAGAAGTCTCCGTTTTCATTAGATCCCCAATAAGTTCCATATAATGGAGACATTATATCAGTAATAGCTTTAGTTACTACCTCTCCAGATTTATTTACTATAGTTGATTTACCATTTTCATCTTTAACGATTGATAAATCATTCTTTTTAAGGTACTCTTGTAAACCAGGAATTTCTTGTCCATTAATATTATCATCAGTTCCAAAACTAGATTTGTTTTGTAAGAAGTTATTAATAAAATCATCTGAATATCCCTGCCCTTTTAATTCCTTTGCTTGATCTTCTAAAGCTTTTTGTTCATTATTTTCTTTTATTTGAGTTGTAAATATTAACTCTTCTGGATTCCAACCTAATTTATTAGCCTCTGTAACAAATGTATTATAATCTCCCTTATCAATAGCAGACATTATATTATCATAATTGTCTACAGTAGCATAAGAATTTCCTACTTCTGGATTATTTGATTTATCCTTGTATGTAGTAAGAGCTTCTTTTGCTTTATTCATTAAGTCTTGTTTAATTAAGGATTCATCTCCTTTTAACGCATTGGCTTTATGAGATTCCCACATACTTATGTAATCTTCATTATTGCCATAATATTTATCTTTTAAATAATCTTTAATATCCTTTATTTTAAAAGACTCTGTTGTAGCAGGAACACTTTCAGAAGTCTTTGTAGGAGAATATTCATTAACCCAATTAGCAAATAAAGAATTCATTTTAGAAGGATTACCTCCTGAAATTTGCCCAAATAAATTTGAACTAACTCCATCATTACTTCCTGTCCAATCAATTTCTCTTAAATTTTCTGGAAGATGTTCACTCTTTATAGTATATTGTTTAGTAACAGGGTCAAATGAATAGGCATTTTTTAATGAGCCAGAATTCGCTAAATCAATTCAATTTTTAGCTACGGCTCTTGCTTCTAGCTCTCCTTTTTTAGTAAATTTTTGGGAATTTAACTTATTTAAAAGTAAGTCTTGAAGCCCGGCATACTCATTTACTGGAGACGTTCCTCCGCTAGCATACTTTCTTACTACTGACATTATATATAGTTTTAAATATAATCATAAAAAATAAGGGAAGACAGAGACTGTCTGCTTCCCTTAAATTAACTATTTTCTAGTTACTTTAACTAATTTTCCGCCTTTTTTAGCATAAGTAGGAGCAGCACCTGCTTCTGGGGCAGCACTTTGCTGTGCACCTTGAATCATTTGCATAATCGCCTGTGCTAATAAAGCAGCTGCTTCTGGGCCTAATTGTTGAACAATTTGTTGAGCCATCTGCATAATTTGTTCTTCTGGATTTGCGCCTCCTTGAGGAGCTGCGCCTTCTGCTGGTGCTGGTGCAGCACCTCCTTCTTGAAATCTTTTAATTTTCATTTTTCTATTGGTTTTAAATTAAATAATAACACATCATCATTACTCTTCTACATATTCAGGACTTCTTTCGTCTTGCTGTTCTAAAAATTTAAATACTCTTTTCCCTAATGCTTTATAATCACTATCTTTACCAGTGGCTTTAGCTTTTTTTGCAAATTTAATTAATGTCTTAGTATTGGATCTAGAAAAGATTCTTTCTCCACCATCTAATTCCATTTGAGTATCCCCATTTTCATTTAAAACAACCATAATATCTTTTTTTACGGAATCATCAGGAGAAAACTCTAATTCATCCCCAATTTGTATTCCAGAATCTATATTAACTTCGAGTACAAATAATATATTATTTTCTTCTATAATATCTTCAGTATCTGGGATTCCTTGATGCACAGCAACAACGGATAAATCTTCATCTATAAAAACTAAATCTAAAGGTATTTTAGTATCCTTCATTCACATACAAACTGTATCAGGTTCATCCCAAACAAATAACATTCCAGAATTTTCATTCAAAGAATCTCTGTTAGATAATCCTTGTTCACGTTCCTGATCTGATATAGCAAGTTCTACTAAATATGTCTTGTTTCCTATTTTTATTTTTTCTTTGTCCATTTAGAAGCGTCTATTTTTGTTCCTTTCTTAGCTGCTCCATAAATTTGACCACCCATCTGTTTTATTTTCTTTCCGTTTTTATAAGCAGCTGCTTGATCTCCTCCTTTTGGCATTTCTCCACCATTCTGTTTCTTAATAGGAAATCCATTTTTATCGTATCCAGGTTTACCTTTATATTGCTGCCTATTTAAACTATTTTTTGTCTGAGTCGCTTTTTTAGCAGCTTCATCTTTACTATCTTTTCCTTGAGCATTAAAATGCTCTTTTATATTATCGTTTAATTTAGAAGAATAGTACTTAGTACTGTCCGCAGTAGCAACGCCACCTTTCTGATGTTTAACTTTTGGAAAAGATTTATATTTAGCCTCATCTACTCCTTTTGATGGAACAAATGAATCCTTTTTATTTTTATTTTTTGACTCTTGTATATAATCTTTAGAGACTTTACCACCATCTTCATGCTTTCATTTCTTAGCATTCTGTGCAAAAATTGCTCTCTTTTTAGTCACTGGATTTTTACTATGAGTTAATTCCTCTGTAGATTTCCCAGTTGCTTTTTTAGTAGCAGTAAACTTTCCTTTATTTTCTGGTTTTATATGTATACCAGATTTTCCTTTTTTAATATACTCTTTATTACTGGAAGGATTTTTCACACTATTTTTTTCTTTAGTATCCTCGATTTTTTTAAGTTTTTTCATTATTTTACTGTATTTAATAGGTCTGTATTATCAATTGTATTCTCTAATATTTCTTTCGTTAATAATTTACCAGCTTCTATAACTGCTTCCTCATTACCATTTTCATATTGTTTATATAACTCTTCTAATTTCTTAGTAACTTCTAGAATGAAAATTATTTCTTCTCTTTCTATTTCAGCCTGCTGAGTTAACTGACCCCCTTCTTCTTCTAATAATACAGGGATTCCTTTTTTAGTATGATCTCCATCAAGATGATTTAGTTCTCTGTGTAATGCTCCACTAGGGATAACATTCATTTTTCCACCATCTGCTAAATATTGAGCTTTCTTTACAATTTCTTGTAATTTTAATCCCTCTTTAGCGGCTAGTATATTAGTACCAACTCCTCCCATTAACTTTTTATAATTTTTATCTTGTATTGCTTGGTAAGAGTTATTAGCAGCATTCATTGCTGAAGTATTTTTATTCACTACATCAGCTTTTAAAGCATTTTCAGTATTATACTTATTAGTTAAGTTCTTTGCTTGCTTTGCTTTATTTTTTGAACCAGTTAATCAACTTCATGCTTTTGAAACTCCTCCAAATTCTTTATTTGTAGTTGTATTGACATTCCCATAAGCTTGGGCTATTCCTGCTAAATCTTTATCTGTACCAGATACTTTTGATTTAGTTAAAGCATTAGCTATCCCTATAGGATTAATACCAAATAAATTACTTGATAAAATTTTATCTGCGGTTGTTCCAGGATTCTTAACTGTAGTTGCTCCACCAGTTATTGATGCTAATCCTTTATTAACTAAATCTGTCGCCTTCATAGCTCCGCCAACTAGTTGGCCATAACCAGGTATGGACATTGCAATATCTGCAACAGCATTATAACCTTGATTTATAGCATTTGTTGTAGGATCATCATTTACTGAGGGTAACATACCACCTATATAATCTATTCCTTGAAAAGCTGCGGATTTTACACCAGAGGAAACACCAGAAGGTTTTCCAGAATATCTCTTACTTAATTTATCAAATTCTAAACCTGTATTTAATTTAGGAGTTGAGAATGATAATGGTTTAATTGATTGATGCGGAAGTACAGAGGTGATAGATTTAGTAGGTCATACAGTTTTTCCAAAATAATCTATATAAGATTTCTGCGGTAAACCGCTGATTGTACTCAGCGGTCCCGCAGGATTTTGAAATTTTTTTATTTTATGCATAACTTAAAGTAAATAAAGTTTTAAGAGCATTAACAATAGCATATTTTGTTCCATCATAAACTATTCTGATTTTTATATATTTATCTCTAATTCTAGATTCTGTATAGTCACTAAGAGCTAAATTTCCACTAGATAAATAAGCCTGTTTAAAACTTATAGGTTGAATTTGTACATCCCAAAAATCTTCTACATATTGCATATTACCAGATAATCTACCAACAGATCTTATATCTAATCCTTTTTGATAAGATTGAACAAAATTTTCTTTTGTTTTATTGTCTTGATAAATTTTTAAATCTTTCTTAGTAACTAAAGAATTATCTAAATTATAATTAAATATATAAGGAATTTTCTTTACTTGTGTATTTGCTAATAAATAATTTTTATAAGCTAAATCTAAAGCATCTAATGTTGTAATTCCAGAATTAATATTCAAAATAGTATCTTTTTGATTTTTTCAATCATACCCATCCCCAACTATTGAATAATAAAAAGATTCTGGAGCAGCAGCATTAGATATAATTTTTAAATTATCAAAAATCTTCTGAACTCCTTGTGTATTATTTACAATAAATTCAAGTTCAAATTTATTTTGAGTATCATACCAATAAGTTGGTAAAATATTTCCAGACTCCTCTAATCCTCCTGCAAATCCATGTTTAAATAATGTATTAGCCTTGGTTGGATACAAATTCTTATTTGCAAATGTATAAAAAATATTATTAATATTTTCTGAATATTCTGGAAATCATGTATATCTGGTTATTCATTTTCCTAATAATTCATTTCAACAAAGATTTCAGGACACTCCATTATATACAAAAACAAACATTACGTCATACTTGAAAGCATTGTAATGAGCTTTTATAACATGTGTACCAAGAATTATTTTTTGATCAGAAACCTTTATTTTTATATTATCATTTAAGAATTTTTGAATTTTTAAGTCAGATATTAATTCAAATTTTTCTCCATTGGTTCTCCATATTTTTTTACCAATAGTGTCTAAACCATAAATAAAATTAGGAGTTTTTACTATTGCGTCTTCTCATATAGATCCATAAGTATTTGAAATTACTCTAGGATTTTTAGGAAGTACAGTATCAGTATTTATATAAATATTTTCTCCTTGAGCATTTGTTACCATTGCTCTTTCATTTACAGGAATCATTATTATACCATGTTCTAATACAACTATAATTTTACCATACCATTCTATAAGTTTTACAATTGCTCCATATTCTCTAGTATAATCTTGATAATTCTGAGCTTTAAATACTCTATTACCATTTTTAAAAGAAGATTCTTGTAAAATGTCTGAGTAATAAATTCTATTAGAAAAGTTTGTCTTAATAAAAGGAACATCAGGGATTTCAAAGTAATACTTATCTCCCAATGATTTACTAATGCCGGAGTTTATTACTTTAGATTCAGGTAATTTATTACTTGGATTAGGACTTTGTAAAGGATAGAAACTTCTTTTCATTTTATGTACAGCTTCCTCTTCTGATCTAGAGAAATCTACATCCCTCATTGATAAGTTAGTGCTACTACATACTTTAAAAGTAGCCCAGTGTCCAATAGGTACAGCATTTACATCTGGTCTATTAATTTTACTTGCTCCAAAACTTCCATTAAGTTCTGAATATTTTTTATACTTTCTTGCTTCTGGTGTAATTAAACCTTGTACAGAAGTAGTATCTAAATTATTTTTATCATCATCGTCAAATAATGTTCGATAAGTAAATATATCTAATACCTTTTTATACGATAATTCAGTAGTTGCATTAGTATATGTATCAGATGTATCATCAATAATAAATCCATTTGCATTTTTTATCTTAGTAACTTTTACTCTAAAGTTTTTATACCAGGTTCAAGGATCTACTATTGTATTATTTGTAGGAAGTTCTGGATCAATAAAATTATTTATTACTCTATGAGAATATGTATTAATATAACAGTCTCCCCTATACATAGATGGACTCTTAATATTCTCTGTAGTTATTGTTGGTAAAATACTATCCCAAGAGATTCTGTCTCCAATAGGCATAAAAGGAGAAGAGTCATTATATCTTACTCTAAAGTAGTTTTTCCAATTATTAAAATCATAATCCTTCTGAAATATATTGTAATACTGCCCAAAAGATAATCCTGTGGAACTAGTTCCTACATAAGTATTAAAATCCCCTCTAATTTTTGTAAGAGAATTAGACCAAGCATTTTCATCATACTGAGTTTCTGTTAAAGAATCTAAATTTCCTTTTATTGGATCAGTATGTTTAGAAGCATCTATAGGATTTCCTGCTCTTGAGCAAAACTTTTGATCGCCATTATTAATCAATTCAATTTCTGGTTCAACTAATAAAAGATTACTTTTCTTATATATAGAGTCAGAATCAATTGGTAAAGAACTTATGCTTCCTAAACTATATGTATTATCTGCATTATCTGCAAAAGTCCCAGTTGAACTCTGATTTGCTTTTCTAAGTACAAACTCAGAAGAATTAAAGAAGTTATTAAATATATATGGTTTTAATGTAGCTTCTGGACAAAGAAGTGCATTTTCCGAAGCAATAGTAGAATCTTCTATATCAAAAATACTTCTACCTAATCTTGGTCTATTTCCTACATTTTCTAAGAAAGATTCTGAGAAATATTTACTTCCTTTTTTAAGAATAGGAGTATATGATTTCTTAGAAGTAGCTATTGATAAACCCTGAGCAAGTAATGTAGGAATTCTTTTCTGTCTTACAATAAAAAATCCCTTAGTAACATCTTTTAAACCAGGTAGCCATCCATTCTCTCCACCAGTAACAACATAACTATTAAAATTAAATCTAATGCCTATAGGAGTAATTGGATTCTTACCTGCAAATACAGAAGACTCACTTTTAATTTTAAACACTCCCTTAGCATTTTCTTCTGGAGCATTTTCAATAATAAAGTCTTCACCATAATTAATATCATCTGCTAAGTTAAAATGATGGAATCCTTTTCCATTAGTGAGCTCTTTTGTTCCTCTAATATTAAATACAGGAGATAAAGTGAAATCATTCAATACATAAACTATCCCAAATCTATATATTTCTTCATTTCAATATCCTAATTTATAATAAATATTCTTTGTATTGAAGTATTCATAACCAGTATCATTATAACGTTCATAATAAGTAGGACTTAAATTTCCAATATTCTCAGTATAAACTAATTCTGGAGTTACAAATAAACTATATTTTTCGAGGGTTTTAAAGAGTTCATAATTTTTAGTAATATTTCCTGCAAACGTTATATTTTGGCAGTTAGCCAAGGTCTTAGTGGCCTCAAAACTTGCATATTGTATATTTATTTCAGTTGGATCAATTTCTTCAAAACCCTCATAACCTGTAATAGTTATATTTGTTGTTGCGCTATTGATTTTAAACTTATCAAGAATCTTGTATGCTTTTGTAACTTCTGATAAATCATCTCCAGTATTTCTAGTATAGTAAATATTTATATAATCATATGCTAAATCAAGATTACTCAATTTAAACTTAACTAGTTTATCACTATTCTCATCAAGGAGTCCTCCTCTTATAGATTGTGGATGATTAACAGCTCCAATATGACATACAACTTTTCCAGATTCTGAGATAAAATCAGTTTCATTTCCATCGGCATCAGCCAACTTGAAGTAATAATGATAACTACCAACAGGTAATCTACCTCCATTATCTATTCCTTCAAAAGAAAGATTAACAATTGATCTTACAGATTTAATTAAAGAAGTTTCAATTTTAAAATCTGATTCCGTATAAATGTTTGTATCAACATTTCCTTTTCTATCTGCTATTTTGTAATTTGAAGAATCAATTAAATAAAATCTTGAATTAACAATTTTAAGAGGATTAATTCTATCATTTATTAGTAAATTAATGGAATCGTCATAAGAAACTTCTGTATCTAAAGCAATGGGTTTGTTTATGTCTATATTTGCTATATAGGCAGAAAGTCTTAAATCTGACAGATCAATAGACCCGTCAGATTTTGTAACTTTTAAATTCTGTAATGGTTTATACTCATAAAGTAATGCTCCATCTTCTTCAAACCCGTAAATATTTGCTTTTATATTTATATTTACTGTTGGTAAAGTCAATAACATATTATATTTGTTTAGGGAATATTATACTTCCAATCATTTCATAATTACTAGGAATAGCAATATTATAATAACTAGTACTTAAACTTACTCCATTTTCTAAAGTTAGAGATACAATTGCTGGACCTGTGGGTAATCAAGTTCTAGTTTGAGATTTATATCCATCCCCAGGTATATATTCTAATTCTAAGGAGGCTCCCGTTGGGGCAGGATCAGTTCCTACAAAATAAGAAATAATTAAATCTATAGGTACTGTAGAAGTAGTTGCCCAAGATATCCAATAATCAAAACTATTATCCTGATAAAGTGTATCATATCATCCTATACTAGCAATCATTGCAATATTTAGAGAGGTTGCCTCACTAAATCCTGAATTTGAAATATTAATAGTATCAAATCCATTTCTTAATATATTAATAGTAGTAGTAACATTTCTAATGATACTTAAATTAACTATATTCGTATTATATCCTGTAAGATATTGTGCAGGATACCCAGATTGTAGTATCTCAAAAGTAGCATCAGAAGAAAGATCATTAAATACTAATTCTAAATTAATATGTTCATCTATAACTTCTGCACAAGAAGAATCTACTATCTCTGCAATAGTTTGTTCGAACATATTTAATACCACCGTATCCACGATATTTAACCAAGGAGTATTTAATCTCGGTTTATAATCAACTATATCATATGTTCCAACTATAACAGCGTTATCTTGCGGACTAAATCCGTTTCTAATAAATACATAAGGAACTGTTGATGGGTTATAACTTGCATTTATATAATTATTGTTATCATCTGTAATTACATACTCATTATTTATTCTAGTACCTTTTACAAGATCACAACTAGTATTATTTAACATAGCTAGGAATTTTACTCCATCAAAGTCGGTAGTAATTGTCGTTCTTCCAATGATAGTGTAATTTTCTAAGAACTCTTGTGGTAATACTCCATCATAATAATCTCCACCAGTTACTCCTATCTTTGGAGTAATCTTATATTCTAATACTTTATTCTTATATATTGCAGGAATACCTGTAATAGATATAGTAGTAATACTAGTGTTTCCATAAATATTTGCTACTGTTGCATCAACTAATGGTACAACTATAGTTACTCCATCTATTGTGTATTCAAATTGAATTTTAAAGATTTTTACACATCCAGTTGTAGGAACTATGTTTGCTTTTAAACTATTATCAATTTTTATAGTTAAATCATAGTCCAACTGTCCATTTATTTCCCATGTAGGGATAGTAGAAAGTTGAAACTTATAAAGATCTTCTATTTGCAAAGAGGAAACTAATTTTCCTTTATACTGAGAAGGACAGTAATACTTAAAAGAAGTATCTTTACACCAATGGTTTGAGCTCTTAGTTGGCCATGCTATATACTTTTTTCATATATCATCTGTTAGATCCAAATATCCATTGTTTAATTGATGAAATAATTTTAACTTATAGAATTTTGGAGTATAGGAACCTCCTGAATATATTGAAATATTTGAAAAGTCCCCTGTAGCAGCAGTAAACTGAGCATATCTGCTAGTTTTAAAATCTGCTGCATTTAAGGTTAGGTATTCATATAACATTATGTTAGTATTAGATTAAAGTGAGTCGATTGGTCTGTTGCAAACATATCATTCTTTCTATATATCGTATTAGTCTGATATTGTGGTCTATCGTCTACACCAAATACAGAGAAGCTACTAGTAATATCTATTCCAAGAGAATTATAAACTGTAATAGTTAAAGTACTAGGTATACTAAAGAATAAGTAGTTATAACCAGCTTTAATTGGAGTATCTACACCAATTCCACCTTGTCCTGGCACATAAGCTACTGGATTTTCATTACTTAAGTTATATGTAGTAGTATCAAGTACCATTCCTACAAAAGCTATTGGTAATGGACAGACTGTTGTATTTACAACTGTAACATTTCTTACTGGAATTTCAGAAACATTAGTTCATGTTATTCCGCCGTCATTACTAACTTGATATTTTTCTTCTGTCATTCTCTCTCCTGTATTTTTTCCATTTACATCAACAATACAATAAGAATTTAATCCAGTTGGTAATCATCTATAAATTGGAACAATTGGAGTTCCTGTAAAGTTTATTATAGTTCCTTCATATAATACTAAACCAGAAGCTTCTGGACTTGGATAACTTCCAAATTCAACTTCTCCGAATATGTTATTATAATCTTTTTCATTTCCTATTATTTCTCAATCTTGAGAAGTTTCTGTAGGAAGATCAGCAAAAGTATTCTTTTTAGCTTTATAATAAAGTCTTTCTGTAGTAGAATCTTTATAAACTATTTTATCTTGTAAATAAGTTGTGCCTTGTACTCATAATACAATATTTGTATTTGTTTTTGGATCTGATGGAAGTTTACCCGAAACAATATATAAGACTCCTCCATATTCTTTTATTCCTAAAGGATAAAAACCTTCTGAAAGTTGTACATTTTCAATGACATCTTCGGTAGTTTCTGTTGTAGTACTTGAAAGAAATACGTTACTTATATTATCATCATAAGCACAATACGCTTCAGTAGTTACTTCTAATCAATCTCCTGCATTATAAGTAATTGGTGAATGATCTCTATATTGTGTTTCTGCTAAATTACAAGCCAATCATTCCATACCATTAATACAAATGGTTGGATAAATTCTTCCATCGTTTCCAGTATATGTACTTGTTTGCCCATGAGTAAGAGTAGTAGATGTTTTTCTTAACCTAATTGCTGCGCCAAACTTATTGTCAAATCCACTACCATGACCAAAAGTTTGAAATTCGGTAGTAAAATAAGTTTGTCATCCTCAGTAATAACTTTCTAAATGTGCTTCTCCCAAAACAAATAATGTACCTAAACCAGAACACGTATTTCCTCACTTCTGTCCACTAGGTCTTGCATTAAATCCATATTCATTGGTAGCTCCTGTAAAATCATTAGGTCAATACCCAGGAGTAGTATCCATTAATTTTCAAGCATTATTTCCTGTAAAATCTCTTAGTAAGCTTATATCATCTTCTGGATAATATAATTGCCCACTTACAACTCAATTATCAGAACTTGTTAATTTTCTTGGGTCTAAAGGAACATATCCGTTATATAAGTAACCATACTTAACTCCTTCATAAGTAGTTGTTGATATAGTGACTTGTTTAGTATATTCTATCTTAGTGTTGCCAGCATCGTTTTGCATGGCTAATTCATCTCCATTAAATGTTACAAAAGTACCATTAACACAGTCTGTAAGAACATTATTAGGAGTAGATAAT
>JACCEC013016969.1_pt1 | contig 13480 bp, 10 predicted proteins | sample 7450121 | NCBI WGS metagenome assembly JACCEC01 (sample SAMN15323455, study PRJNA562643) | freshwater metagenome | isolation source: river surface water | place: USA:Blue River Watershed | collected 2017-08-18 | reverse complement strand
TGTGTCAGGTATGCGCCATGTCCACCCAGACTCCCGATGTTGATCAACTGAGCCAGTGGATCGGTCGCACTGAAACGCTGACTGACCGGATCGACCTTGGCAAGGCGAATGCCTTGTCGGCAACACTAGATTTACCGTCTTCCCCAGTCGAGGGCGATGCATTGCCGCCTTTGTGGCATTGGATGTATTTCTGGTCCGTGAGTCCGGCGTCGCTAGTCGGGCCGGATGGTCATCCGCAGCGCGGGGGCTTCCTGCCGCCGGTGACGCTACCCCGCAGAATGTGGGCGGGCAGTCGGTTGATTTTTCGGGGCGCCTTGCCGGTGGGTGCGATGGCCGAGCGAACTTCGGTGATCAAGTCGGTAAACGTCAAGCAGGGAAAATCGGGCCCGCTGGTTTTTGTCACGGTGGCGCATGAGGTCGCAGTCAATGGCGAGCCCGTCATTCTGGAAGAGCACGACATCGTGTACCGCGATCCGCCGCAAGCCGGCGATGCGCCTGCGATACCCAAGGCCGCCCCGACGAATGCGCAATGGTCACAACAAATCGTGCCGGATCCGGTGCTGCTGTTTCGCTATTCCGCGCTGACCTTTAATGGTCACCGGATTCATTACGATCGCAGCTACGTGACCGAGGTGGAAGGCTATCCCGGCCTGATCGTGCATGGGCCGTTGATCGCCACTTTGCTGATCGGGCTCGCCGCGCGTGAACTGCCTGGACGCGAAATCAGCTCGTTTGCGTTTCGCGCAGTAAGCCCCTTGTTTGATATCGAGCCGTTCAGCGTGCATGGTCGTCTGGAAGAGGACGGTCGAAGTGTGACGCTGTGGGCGGCCAATGCGCGCGGCCAGCTGGCCATGCAGGCCGAGGCAAGTCTGGCATGATTCGCGTCTGGCTGAAGTCCGAGAGCGATGTGAGACGCATCGCTTTGCCTCTGGGCTTCGTCTGAAAATCGACGAATCACGAATTTAATAGTATCGAATACCCGCAAAGGAGAGACCATGCGCCCCTTGGACGGAATCACCGTCGTCACACTGGAACACGCGATTGCCGCGCCATTTTGCACGCGCCAGCTGGCCGATCTTGGTGCTCGCGTGATCAAGATTGAGCGTCCCGGCGTTGGGGATTTTGCGCGCGCTTACGATGATCGCGTCAAAGGCATGTCATCGCATTTTGTTTGGGTGAACCGCTCCAAAGAAAGTCTGTCGCTGGATGTGAAACACCCTGAGGCGAGTGTGATCCTTGACCGCCTGCTGGCCAAGGCGGATGTGCTGGTGCAGAACCTGGCGCCGGGTGCGGCGGCGCGTTTGGGTTTGTCGTTCGAGGCGCTGTCGTCGCGCTTTCCCGGGCTGATCGTTTGCGATATTTCTGGTTATGGTGCTGATGGCCCTTATCGCGACAAAAAAGCCTACGACTTGCTGATTCAGAGTGAATCAGGTTTCCTCTCAGTGACGGGTACCGAAGACACACCCGCCAAATCCGGCGCCTCGATTGCCGATATCGCCGCTGGCATGTACGCGTACACGAATATTCTTGCAGCGCTGATTCAGCGCGGCCGCACGGGCAAGGGTTGCCGTATTGATGTCTCCATGCTGGAGAGCATGACCGAGTGGATGAGCTTCCCACTGTACTACGCCTACGAAGGCGCGCCGCCCCCGGTACGGGCGGGCGCGGCGCATGCGACGATTTATCCCTATGGGCCTTTCCCCGCAGGTGACGGCAAGATTGTCATGTTGGGTTTGCAGAACGAGCGCGAGTGGGTGCTGTTCTGCGAGAAGGTGTTGCTGCAGCCGGCGCTGGCGACCGATACGCGCTTTGATTCAAGCAGCAAGCGCAGCAGCGCGCGCAAAACGCTCTATGAAATCATTTGCAGCAGTTTCTCTTCGCTCACAGCGGAGCAAATCATCGAACGTCTGGACGATGCGCCTATCGCTTGCGCGCGGCTCAATGACATGCACGAGCTCTGGGATCATGCGCAATTACGTGCTCGCGATCGCTGGGCGAGCGTGGCGTCGCCCGCGGGTGAGGTCAGGGCGCCACTGCCTCCGGGTGTCAGCAGCGCATGGGAGCCGCGTATGGATGCCATACCCGCACTGGGTGAACACACGCGTGCGATTCTGACTGAGCTGGGCTACGCCGCCGATGCGGTCGATGTGCTGGCAACCGAGAAGGCGATTTGAATGTCTACCTTGCCAAGCATGCCAACCATGTCTGCGGTACCGGTGTCTTACCTGTTTGTTCCCGGCAGTCGCCCAGAGCGCTTCGATAAGGCACTGGCGGCGGGCGCTGATGCGGTGATCATTGATCTTGAAGATGCAGTCTCGCCGGTGGACAAAGACAGCGCGCGCGCATCGGTCGCTGCGTGGCTGTCGGCAGACAAGCCGATTTGCCTGCGGATCAACACACCCGACACCGAATGGTTTGCGGCCGATCTGGCGCTGTGCGTCCAGCCTGGCGTGGCGGCGGTCATGCTGCCCAAGGCGGCACAGGTCGCGGATATTGAGCGCCTGCGCAAAGCGGGTGCCCGGCGGGTATTGCCGCTGATCGAGAGTGCTCAGGGTTTTATGAATCTCTCTGCGCTGGCGGCGGCAGAAGGGGTGGAGCGGCTGGCTTTCGGCAGCATTGATTTTGCGGTCGACCTTGGCATCGAGGGCGATGATCGCGAGCTGGATTACTTCCGCTCGCAACTGGTGCTGGCTTCGCGGGTGGCTGGTATCGCGCCGCCGATTGATGGCGTCACCACGGCGATCGACGACAAGACCCTGCTGGCGTCGGAGACCCTGCGCGGTAAGCGATTCGGGTTCGGTGGCAAGCTCTGCATTCATCCGGCGCAGCTGGCCGTGGTGCATGCCAGCTTTCTGCCAGAGGCTTCTGAAGTTGACTGGGCGGAGCGCGTTCTGGTGGCGACCGCCGCCAGTCAGGGCGCTGCGGTGGCCGTGGACGGGAAGATGGTCGACCGTCCGGTGATCCTGAAAGCGGAGCGGATTTTGGCGCGGGCAGGTCGGGCAGTCTAGCTATTTCTGGCAGGGTCGGCGCAAGAGATCGTTGGTATCACTTGCTTTTGAGCATGTTTCGAGATACTCTGTATACAGAATACAGTATTCGATATTCACCTCATGACCGACATTACCCCGCTCAATGCAGCGCCCGACCTCGCCGAACAGGCGTATCAAGCCATCATCGACGCCATCTGCGATGGTCGTTATGTGGCCGGTCAGCGCATCACGCAAGAGGCGCTGGCCGAGAGCCTGGCGGTGTCGCGTCAGCCCATTCTTCAGGCTCTTCTGCTGTTGAAGCGTGATGGTCTGGTGATTGATGCCGGTGGTCGCGGCGTGATGGTGGCGCCGCTGACTGCAGACCACATCGCCAATCTTTATCAGGTTCGTTCTGTACTTGACGGGCTGGCTGCCCGCGAGGCTGCGCGTCGTCAGGCTAATCTATCGTTTCGGCTGATTGGTGCCGGTCGGGCCGCCACCCGCGGCCGGGATCTGCGCGCGATGATTGAGGCCGACATTGCCTTTCACCGCGCCATCTACGAAGCGGCCGGCAATCCCGTGCTGTTGCAGGCAGCCGAGCGCAACTGGAATCACATACGCCGCATCATGGGGGTGACCCTCAGTCAGGCTGGCGCTCGTCATGCGGTCTGGGATGAACATGAAAAAATGCTGGAACTGATCGTCTCCGGTCGACCGGACGCGGCCCAGCAGCAGGCCTTGCTCCATTGCGAAAAAGCCGGCGAGTCGCTGGTTGCCCGTCTTGGCAGTACCGGTGATACCGCGCCTGACAAGTTCGCCGATACGCATTCAAATTCAAAACCAATTTCCCAATCCAATTCTGATAGTCACCAAAGGAGACAGGCATGAAACTCACCCAGGAACAACTCGATCAGTTCGACCGTGACGGTTATCTGTTCTTCCCCTCGCACTTCTCGCCGGAAGAAATGAAGACCCTCACCGACGAAGTGCCGAACCTGTACGCACAGGACCGCGCGGAAAACATTCGCGAGAAGGGCAAGACAGCGGTGCGTACCAATTTTGCTGCGCACATGTACAGCGAGCCCTTTGCAAGGCTGGCGCGTCATCCGCGCATGGTCAAGCCAGTGGAGCAATTGTTTGACGAGAAGCTCTACATGCATCAGTTCAAGGTCAACGGCAAGATGGCGTTTGATGGCGACATCTGGCAGTGGCATCAGGATTACGGCACTTGGCTCAATGATGACCAGATGCCTGAAGCGCGCGCGATGAACGTGGCGATCTTCCTGGACGAGGTCAATGAATTCAACGGCCCGCTGATGTTCATCCCCGGCAGCCACAAGATGGGTGCGCTAGAAGCCGGTCACGACACCTCGACCACCAGCTATCCGCTGTGGACCATCAGCAATGACAATATCCGCTCGCTGGTCGACAAGGGCGGCATCGTCGCGCCCAAAGGTCCGGCCGGTTCGATGATGCTTTTCCATGGCTGTCTGGTGCATGCGTCGGCGCCGAACCTGTCACCCTGGAATCGTGTGACGGTGTACCTGAGTTTGTGCGCAGTGTCGAACCACATTCGTCGCTTCAAGCGCCCCGGCTATATCGCGCATCGCGACTTCACGCCGATCGAGTGTTTGCCGGACGATTGCCTGGTCAAGTCGTATCCGGTTGATCTGCCGTGGAAAGACGGCACGCCGGTCAGCGAGCAGCACGGTATGCCTGACGGCATGGCCGCCTGAGTCCGGGGATATCGATGAATCTTTTCGCAAAACTGCAGCAGCGCGCTGCAGAAGGCAAGCCCGTGCGCGTTGGCATGATAGGCGCGGGCAAGTTTGGCTCGATGTATCTGTCACAGGTGCCGCGTACGCCCGGCATACACATGGTCGGCATTGCCGATCTCTCGCCCGATCGTGCCAAAGCCGCCTTGCGCAATGTGGACTGGAAAGAAGACAGCTTCACAGCGACTTCGCTTGATGCAGCCGCAAAGCAGGGCAATACCGCCATCATTGATGACGGCATGGCGCTGATCAAGTCACCGCACATCGACATCATCATTGATGCCACCGGCAATCCTGCGATTGGCATCGCGCATGTGCTGGCTTGCTGCGAACATGGCAAACACATCGTGATGGTGAACGTGGAAGCCGATGCGCTTGCCGGTCCGCTTCTTAAGAAACGCGCCGACGAAGCGGGCATCGTTTATTCGCTGGCTTATGGCGATCAGCCTGCGTTGATTTGTGAAATGGTCGATTGGGCCCGTGCCGCTGGCTTCTCGGTGGTCGCTGCAGGCAAGGGCACCAAATATCTGTCGAGCTATCACGGATCTACGCCGGATACGGTCTGGCAGCATTACGGACTGACCGCTGAAGATGCAGCCAAAGGCGGTATGAATGCGCAGATGTTCAACAGCTTCCTGGATGGCACCAAGAGCGCGATTGAAATGGCCTCAGTGGCGAACGCCACCGGACTCGCTGCGCCCAGTGGTTTGCGTTTTCCTGCAGTGGGTGTCGACGATCTGTCCCGCATTTTGATACCCAAAGCTGATGGCGGCATTCTGGATACACGCGGTCAGGTGGAAGTGATCTCGAGTCTTGAGCGTGATACCCGTCCGGTATTCCGCGATTTGCGCTGGGGTGTGTATGTCACCTTTGCAGCTGACAGCGAGTATGTCGCGCGCTGCTTCCGGGAATATGGTTTGGTTACCGACCCCAGTGGTCAGTACTCGGCGATGTACAAGCCGTATCACTTGATTGGTCTTGAGTTGGGTATCACGGTCGCATCGATTGGTGTGCGTGGCGAATCCACAGGCGCACCTATTTGCTGGCACGGCGATGTGGTGGCAACCGCCAAGCGTGATCTGGCCGCTGGCGAGATGCTTGATGGCGAGGGTGGTTTCACCGTCTACGGCAAGCTCTTCCCGGCACAGGAGTCAATTGCACTGGGTGGATTGCCGCTCGGTCTTGCGCACGGCGTGAAACTGCTCAAACCGGTGAAGGCTGGTCAGGCAGTGAGCTGGAGTGATGTCGCGTTTGATGCAAAGTCAACTGCGGTGAAATTCCGGCGGGAGATGGAGCAGGTGTTTGGGGCTGCGTCGGTATGAACGTGGTCTCGAATACCTGAAAACAACAATCCCGACAAATGCCGAACGCTCGTCAATGAAGAGTTTAGGCTGCTTGCTTAAAACGAAAGACACTAGATCCCCCCCTTGCAGGGCGCGCACTGGCTTGCAAGCCAGTGCCGTTTCGCGGGCAGACCGCATGCGGTCTGAAACCCCCTCTACACCTTTCGCCGGGATGACGATTTTAAGACTTACTTCTTCTCAAGTGTCATCCCGGCGGAGGCCGGGATCCAGCGGCGTTAGAATTTTCAATGATTCGATAAATTTTCTGCGTCATTTAACGGTGCCGAGAGCATGCCGAAGTTCTTTATCTGTCATTTTTTAAACGAGGCATCAAACGGATGTTGAAATCGGCTTATCCAGATCCAACTCCAGCTTCGCCGCAATCTCCCGCATCTCATCCGCAGTTTTCTTGCCTGCATAAACTTCCGCCAGTGCCGTGTAAGCAATCCACTTCGCATCGACTTCAAAGAAATCTCGCAAGCTGGCTCGCGTATCGCTGCGACCGAAGCCATCCGTACCCAGCGTCACAAAATGCGCCGGCACATACGCACGTATGCTCTCGGGCACGGCGCGTACATAATCCGATACCGCGATCACGGGCGCTTTGCTACCTTTAAGTTTCTGGGTGACCCAGGCTTCATCATCCGATTGCTGCAGACGGCGATTGCGCTCACAGGCAATGCCATCACGCGCCAATTCGGAGAAGCTGGTCACGCTCCAGACTTCGGTCTTGATCGAGAATATTCCTTCCAGCAGATCAGCCGCCGACATCGCCTCTTTTAGCAACGGGCCGGCGCCGAGCAGACGTACTTCCGGTTTCTTCGACGATGACACACAGTGCATGCCGCGCAGGATACCTTCGCGCGCGTCTTTCAGCATGCTGGGCTGTGCTTCGTTTTCGTTGGTGACCGTGACGTAGTAAAACACGTCTTCGTTTTTCTGCAGCATGCGCTGCATGCCGTCATCCACGATCACGGCCAGTTCATAGGCATAAGCAGGATCGTAGGAAATGCAATTCGGTATGGACGCCGAAACCAGGTGGCTGCTGCCATCCTGATGCTGCAAACCTTCGCCGCCGAGCGTGGTACGACCCGAGGTGGCGCCGATCAAAAAGCCGCGCGCGCGCTGATCTGCTGCGGCCCAGATCAGATCACCAATGCGCTGAAAGCCAAACATTGAGTAATAGATATAGAAGGGCAGCATGGGCAAGCCATGCACGGCATAGCTGGTTGCCGCGGCCGTCCATGAAGAAATCGCACCGGCTTCGGTAATGCCTTCTTCCAGAATCTGTCCGTCTTTGGCTTCGCGGTAGTACAGGATGGAGCCGATGTCTTCCGGTTGATACAGCTGACCCTGGGACGAATAAATACCGACCGTCTTGAACAGATTGGCCATACCAAACGTGCGCGCTTCATCAGCGACGATAGGTACTACATGCTTGCCCAGTGTCGCGTCTTTGAGCAGGTTGCCCATCATGCGCACCAGCGCCATCGTAGTGGACATTTCTTTGCCATCGGCTTCGAGAGCAAATTGCGCATGCGATGCTATTGGTGGCACCGCCAGCGGCAGGCGCTGATCAACACGGCGTGGCATGAATCCGCCTAACTCGGCGCGTCGTGCGTGCAGGTGACGCATCTCGGGGCTGTCATCGGCGGGCTTGTAGAACTCGAGATTCTCTACTTGCGCATCAGTGAGTGGCAGTTTGAAGCGATCGCGGAATTCCACTAGATCTTGTTGCTCGAGTTTCTTTTGCTGGTGCGTGGTCATTTTGCCTTGACCGGCAGTGCCCATGCCAAAGCCTTTTTTGGTTTGCGCAAGAATGACCGTGGGTGCGCCATTGTGATTTGCAGCAGCGTGATAAGCCGCATAAATCTTGCGCAGATCATGGCCGCCGCGTTTGAGTCTATCGATTTCTTCGTCGGTGAGCGTGGCACCGATGGCCTGCAGGCCGGGGCTCTGACCAAAGAAATGTTCGCGATTGAACGGGCCATCATTCGCTGCAAAGGTTTGCAATTGCCCGTCCACCGTGCGGTTGAGCGCATCGACGAGTTCACCATTGGCATCACGCGCAAACAGCGGATCCCAGTCGGAGCCCCACAAGAGTTTGATTACATTCCAGCCGGCGCCGCCAAACAAGGTTTCCAGTTCATCGACGATGTGACCATTACCGCGTACCGGACCATCAAGACGCTGCAAATTACAGTTGATGACGAAAACCAGATTGTCGAGTTTCTCGCGCGAGGCCAGCGAGAGTGCTGCCAATGATTCCGGTTCATCCATCTCGCCATCACCAAACACGCCCCACACTTTCCGAGGCTGTGGTGCGAGTAATTGGCGATGTTCGAGATAGCGCATGAAGCGCGCCTGATAGATCGCACTGATCGGGCCTATGCCCATCGAGCCGGTCGGGAATTGCCAGAAGTCCGGCATCAGCCAGGGATGCGGGTAAGACGAAAGACCTTGTACACCTTTGGCTTTGGCACTGATTTCCTGACGATAGTGCGCGAGGCTGTCGGCGCTCATTCGTCCTTCAAGAAAAGCGCGTGCGTAAATGCCCGGCGCAGAGTGCGGCTGGAAATACACAAGGTCACCGCCGAAGTCATCGGTACGCGCGCGGAAAAAATGATTGAAACCGACTTCAAACAAATCCGCGGCCGATGCATAGCTGGCGATATGACCACCGAGTTCACCATAAGCGCGATTGGCACGCACGACCATCGCCAGTGCATTCCAGCGCAGAATGCCGGCGATCGTTTCTTCGGTAGCTACAGCATCCGAGCCACCGGGGTAGGGTGCTTCATCCTGTGGGCGTATGGTGTTGATGTAGGGAGTGATGCGCGCATCGCGCCATTGCAGTCCTGCTTCACGTGCCGCACTCGAGAGCTGCGAAAGCAGAAAACGCGCACGATCCGGTCCCGAAGATTCGAGCACCGAATGCAGCGCGGCAATCCATTCTGCGGTTTCTTGCTCATCGAGATCGAGTTGCTTTATCAGCTGCTCGGGGCTGGTCATGTCCATGCGGATCTCCGGGAAATGCAGTTTGTTATGAATGCGCTAAGTTACGGTATTTTCCACCGCAGGTGCTACCGAAAAACTCGCCAAATAGCACTTTGGCGGCATAAAATACTGAAAAATATAAAATTCATGGATATATATGTCAGAAAACCTCGATAGTACAGATTTTCGGATTCTTGATAGCCTTCAGCAGGATGCCAGCCTGACCAACGTCGAGCTGGCCGCTAAGGTCAGCCTGTCACCCTCACCAACGCTCTCGCGCGTGAAAAAACTGGAAGCTGATGGCGTGATCTCGCGCTATGTTGCGCTGGTCGATCCTCATGCACTGGGCTTGAAGGTGAATGTCTTCGTGCGCGTGTCACTGGAAAAACAAGAAGCCGCTGCGCTCGAACATTTCGAGCAGGCGGTCAGTCACTTTGATGAAGTGATGGAGGTGTATCTGATGACAGGTGACGAAGACTATCTGCTGCGCATTGTGGTGCCCGACATTCAGGCGCTCGAGCGATTCATCCTGGAAAACCTGACGCGCATACCGGGTATCAAAAATATCAAATCGAGCTTCGCGCTCAAACAAGTGAAATACAAAACAGCCTTGCCTATCCCTGATCGTTTGCGCTGACGCAGCACTATGTTTTGCTGGACAGCTGCCAGTAGTCACCGTTGTGAGCGATCAAGATAGCCTAAATGCACGTTGTCAGAATCCGAGTGACTTCAACACTCGCATGAGGACGCTATGGAACAAACTGCATTGACATCAACCCAGCGCTACGACCCCGATCAATTATTGGCTTCGCTGATTGGCAAGCTCAATCTCAAAAACGATGCCGCATTGTCACGTGCACTGGAAGTGTCACCGCCGGTGATCAGCAAAATTCGCCATCGTCGTTTGCCCGTCACGGCCTCGTTGCTGATACGGATGCATGAGGTCAGTGCGCTCTCTATTTCTGAGCTAAGACAGCTGATGGGCGACCGGCGCGGCAAGTTCAGGATCAGTGACAAGCATTTCAAACCTAAACAAGGCAGCAGCAGCTCAGTCTGAGAAGATCTAGTTCTCTCTCAATGTATGGAGATCTTCGAGCGTGTTGATGTTTACAAATGCGACCTCGTCTGCAAAGTAGGCCTCAGCCTCACGCTGCATCGCAAACCACGCATCCATTTTTCGTCCACCCTTGCCGAGATAATCGGCAAGCTTATTTTTCAGATGTGAGGACAGCAGACAAAACACAGGATGCCGCTGCCGTGTTTCGCCCTCGCCAGTTACGGCAACAGCGATATCGGCTTCAGCAGCCACGAGTGCCTCGGACAATTTTTCAACCAAGTCCCTTGGCAGAAAGGGGGAATCGCATGGCGCCGTCAATAGATAGGGCGTTTCACAATGAGAAAGTCCGGCATGCAAGCCCGCAAGCGGCCCGGCAAATCCTGAAAATTCATCGGGGTATACGGGCACACTGAATGTTGCGTAGACATCCAGATTGCGATTGGCGTTGATGATCAATGTGCCAACTTGCGGCTGCAGACGTTGGAGTACTTGTTCCACCATCGGTTTGCCACGGAACAGTTGCAGCCCCTTATCCACACTACCCATGCGCGTGCCTTTACCACCGGCGAGTATCAGTCCTGTAATTTGAGATTTGTCGATGGATGTTGTCGCCATTACTTTCTCACTGCGCTACCAAAGGCTTGCTCCAGGGTCAGGATATCGCCCGTATTGCTTGCATCGTAGCCAGCGAGCTGCTGCACCATCTCCCTAAAATTGGTCGTTTTCACGACATCAATGACTTTGCGCATTTGTGGCTGCTCCAGCGTTTCGGTGCTCACCGCAAAAAAATATCGCTCTCTGGCTAAAGGAATGAAATCGAGTTTGAAACGCTCAGCTGCAGTTTGTACACCAAACCCCACATCGGCCATGCCGCTGGCGATGAATGCTGCGACAGCTGAGTGCGTGAACTCGGTGTTCTCGTAGCCATTCACCTGCGATGCTGTAATGCCGAGACTGGGCAGCATCAGCTCCAATAGCAAGCGTGTGCCCGAACCCGATTGTCGATTCACGAAGCGTACTTCGGTACGGATCAAGTCATGTAGACCACGTATGCCGAGCGGATTACCCGGATTCACGAACAAACCCTGTGTGCGAACTGCGAGATGGATGAGTCGGTGTGCTTTCGGATCCAACCATTTGCCAAAACGCTCTGCAGATTGCGTTTCGAATTCGCCCAGCGGTACATGAAATCCTGCAAGATCGGATTCGTTGCGCGAGAGTGCTGCGACGGCATCGGTACTGTTTCGGTAGCGCAGGTCGATCGCCAGTCCAGACTCGGTGGCCTGTTTCAGAAAGGCGGCGACTGCGAATCCATGGCTGGCATCCAGACGGATGGCCTGTGTTGCATTGCCGACGGTTTTGCCCAATTCGGTCTCGAGTTCGGAGGCCAGACTTTCGAGGGTGGGCGAGAGCCGGGCGCTGACACGGCGATCGGCCCAGATCAGTTTTTCAGCCAGCGAAGAGAGTTGGGTGCCGCGCCCGCGACCGGTTTGCATCAGGCTATGTCCAAACAGCGCCTCAGCCTTGCGCAGTAAGCCCCACGCGTAACGGTAGGATAGGCCCACGGCTTGGGCGGCACGGGCAATCGAGCCGGTTTCTTCGATGGATCGCAGCAGAGCCAGTAAAACCGCGGTATCGAGGACCTCGCCGTCATGCTGCCGGATTTCCCAATGGGGACTTATTCTGACTTTAAACATTATGTCTTTCAAAACATATTGCGGCATAGCATACACAATGCTAACTTCCTCTGCTAGTTTTGCTAACACTGGCGCTCGGGCTTGCCTTGGCGCGTGCAAGACCTGCACAAAACAACATATATAACCGCCAAGCGCGGACACGGAGGAGAAGTTATGGCATTTGCTGATCTGTTGGCCAAGGAGCGCACGATCGCCGGCGCCGGTTTTAATCGGTGGCTGGTTCCCCCGGCCGCACTGGCCATTCATTTGTGTATCGGTATGGCCTATGGCTTCTCGGTTTTCTGGAAGCCGCTGGGTAATGCGCTCATCGGTGACGATGGTGCGCCGCTGGCGTCGTGTGCTGCGGGTGCGACCACCTTTGCTGAAAAGCTGGCCGGCACCGGTCGCGCCCTGTTTGCGACAGACTGCAACTGGACGCAGTTCGATCTGGGTTGGATGTACACCTTGTTTTTCGTGGTCCTGGGTTGCTCTGCAGCGATCTGGGGCGGCTGGCTGGAACGCGCAGGTCCGCGCAAGGCGGGTTTCGTGGCAGCGATATGCTGGTGCGGCGGCTTGCTGATTTCGGCCCTTGGTGTCTATGAGCACCAGCTGTGGATGATGTGGCTGGGCTCGGGCATTATCGGTGGCCTTGGACTTGGTCTTGGGTATATCTCACCGGTATCGACACTGATCAAATGGTTTCCCGATCGCCGAGGCATGGCAACCGGCATGGCCATCATGGGCTTTGGTGGTGGCGCGATGATTGGCTCCCCACTGGCGACGATGCTGATGGCGAAGTTTGCGGTTCCCGGACAGACCGGCGTCTGGCAAACCTTTGTTGTACTGGCCGCGATTTATGCGGTGTTCATGTTCTCGGGTGCGTTTTCTTATCGCGTTCCGGCAACCGGATGGAAGCCCGAGGGCTGGCAGCCACCACAGAATGCGGCCAGTAACGCGATGATTGCAACGCGTCACGTGCATCTCAAGAACGCACACAAGACGCCGCAGTTCTGGCTGTTGTGGGTTATCTTGTGCATGAACGTCTCCGCAGGTATCGGCATCATTGGTGCGGCGTCGCCCATGCTGCAGGAAACCTTTGCGGGTGCACTGATCGGCCAGGCAGAGATTGGCTTTGCTGATCTCAAGCTCACACCAGAATTACTGGCCGGTGCGGTCGCGATCGGCGCAGGTTTCGTGGGACTGATTTCGCTGTTCAACATCGGCGGTCGCTTTGTCTGGGCGTCGTCCTCTGACAAGCTGGGTCGTCGTCGCACCTATGCGATTTTCTTCGTGCTGGGTATCGGACTCTACATATTGGCCTCGCTCGCAGCTGGCTGGAAATCATTGCCGATTTTCGTGGCGTGCTTCTGCGTGATTGCGTCCATGTATGGCGGTGGCTTTGCAACGATTCCCGCCTATCTGGCCGATATGTTTGGCACGCAATTTGTGGGTGCGATTCACGGTCGCTTGCTGACTGCCTGGTCGACGGCGGGCATTCTCGGTCCAGTGGTGGTCAACTACATGCACGACATTCGCCTGGAGCAAAAGATTCCTTTCGACCAGATTTACGGCCCGATTTTCTATGTGCTCGCAGGTATGCTGGTGGTTGGCCTGTTGGCGAACTTGCTGGTGCGACCCGTGGCGGACAAGTACTTCATGTCCG